>MDTE01165594.1_pt1 | contig 77947 bp, 56 predicted proteins | sample 811231 | NCBI WGS metagenome assembly MDTE01 (sample SAMN05326651, study PRJNA326480) | marine metagenome | isolation source: seawater | place: Indian Ocean: Red Sea | collected 2010 | reverse complement strand
TTTTCTTTCAGCGACGACTCCTGCGTTTCCGCCAACATGTTGCGTTCGTACTGCGTCAATGCGTCGTCAGACATCTCGTGTAGCATTGCAGTGCCGTCAGAAGATTTATGCCCTGAGTGGCCTTGCGCACGCGATCTTGGTCAAGTTCGGGGCGAGTGTACTGCTTCCGATGAGCTCCTGCGGGTTATTGAAGCATCTCAAAGCAATAAGTTTACTTGTGAGAAAGCGAGTTCTGAGGACGGTGAAGTAGAAATTGGCCGGTGTTCGTTGACGTTGCTAAACAACGATGGCGTGGTACTCTCGGCGAATCGGACTCAAACTAGCGCCTCCAACACGACCACCCAAACGAATGTGACTTTTACTACGAATGCTACGAATACTCAAGAGACGATTGAAGATCAGAACTCCACGGAGTTGCCTGCTTCAACGCAACCGCAGGCGTCGTCTTCGGTACCGTCTTCGCCGCGTCCGGATGTACCCGCACCGGTACCGTCTTCGCCGCGTCCGGATGCTCCGCATCGAGGCCCTTCACGAGAGTCAGCACAAGCGCGACGGGACCGCCGTCGTAACGACCGCGCGCGTCGAAGACAAAGCATTAGAAGGCTTCAAAGAAAAATCGCTCGAAGATTTTCTGTCTCACAGGAAGACTTGAGAAATGCGACAACATTGAGCTCGATTGTTGAGCTTGCGCAGGCTGAGGTGCAAGAAGCCCAACGCTCCGTATCAACACTACAGACGAAATATGTGTCGGCGAAGGCTCTGTACAAAGGGAACAGAACTGCTACAAATAAAGCGGCGCGCCGCCGGGCAAAAATAAATTTGCGCAACGGGAGAAAGCAACTGAGGCGCGCGAACAATAAGCTTGAATTACTTGAAGAACTCAGCAGGGCACTCACCACACCGGAACAAGGCGGCACTTTTGCCCTTGGTATGGGTAACCCACGCGGACGAGAAAATTCGATGCTCGTCGTCGCTGTCGCGATAGGCGCGTGCGCCATGGCGTTTATCGCCGTGAGATCTCACCGCAGAGCGAACGAACGACTTTACGTGGATGAATCCACGCCGCTCTTGAGTAGGCGTACGTAAGCTGTAATTTTGAAATTTTGTCAATTTTGTCACACCCACGACATGCGCGCCGACGCTTCCGGGCGCCTCCGGCCGGTCGGTCGCCATCGGTCGAACCGTCACCCACCGGGCACCGAGGGACTGATGATGAGTCACGACCCCTCGTTTTCCGAAACGTCGCGAATGGGCCTTTCGCGACGCCCGTCGGTCCGCGCGACATCACCGCGCGCGCGAGGGAACGGACGCGGCGCGACGGACGCGAACGCCGCGTTCGTCGCGTTTTCGTTTCGTTCGAACGCGCGCGACGGTCCGGCGAGCGACCATGCGACGGCGGCGACGAGGGGTGAAGCGAATGAAAATCTCGCGAGGAGATTCGTCGTCATCGCTCGAGCGCGCGACGATGGACGATGACGGTGAGGCGAAGGAGCGCTCGGACGGTGCGCGGTCGCTCGAAGAGGTTAGACGAGACGCGTCCGAGGCGCGCGCTCGGGTCTCGAAGACGCCCGAACCGGCGATGCGGGGAGACGCGGAGGCGGACGACGCTCGTCGACTCGGGTTCGCGTCGCGGGACGCGCCGGCGCGACGAACGCCGAGGGTGAGGAGCGCGAGCGACGCGGATGGACGCCGACACGGAAGCGAGGAAGTTTTCAACATACTGAGCGCTCTGGGGAGCATACATCTCGCCGAGGAAACGTCCAGTTTCGATACTTCCGACACCGAGACCGGTCGCGTGATGTCCATTCGCGAGGCGCGCGCGTTTAAGCCGAAAATCTACGAAAATCCCGGATCCGAACGTCGCGAGTTCGCGACAAACAACAAAGAAAATGGTCAATTGGCCGGCTCACTTGGATCGTCGTCAACGGTCTGGACGAAACGGCGCGATTGAGCGACGCTCTCATGTTTATGAGCGTCATTCATTCCATGTGTTTTAATGTTGTTGTATACTACAGTCAAGTCACTAGCATGCCACACGCGCGTGTGGTGTACATGTAACGCAATCATCAGTCTGAAAACTCTCCAGAATCCATCATCATCGCTTCGTGCGGTGCGCGCGGAGGTTGATCCGAGATATCCATCGGATCGAGACACGGGGAGAGTGGACGCGGAGAAGCGTCCCTAGATGAATGCGCCTGCGAGGAGCTCGTACCCATTACCGTCGTTTGTCGCAGCGCAGACAAGTCCAATTCAGCGGTGTTTATGCCGCCGTATTGGTTTCCTAACATTGCGGCCATATCATCTAGCGCGTCAGCGTCGACACCATCGGCTTGTACTTTGATGCGTGCCTCTGGCTGTCGCTCTAACCGTTTGTCAAACTCTTTCGCTTGCTTCTTGAGAAACTCGTGCCTAAATTTCGAAATAGCCTTCTTACCGATCGCCAGTTCGTTTTGCCCGAGAACGTCTCGAGCTTCCCATATCGAGAGCACCTTTTGCACCGCTCTTCGTCTATGCCTCGCGTGCGCTTCACCAACACTGGCGCCGGGTAAAACCTCTACGTCCTTCATTTCCGTAGATTCGTCAATCTTTATGACGGCAATCATGCACTTGACTATGTCGCTCAAATGCCGTCGCAGCGCTCGAACATACATCGCGTGTGTAGCTTCAGAACCACCCCTGGCGTCGACGCGACTGGCTTGAGCGATTGAATCTAGGAGATACCACATGCTCAGCCTCTCTGATGCGGAAGTCTCTTCTTGAGATATCCTATCGCGCAAGGCTGAAACGACCGCTTCGGGCACTCCCTCGTACTTTGACACGGCGAGAACGTCTTGCGTGTACTCGAATATGATCGGACGAGTCCTTTTCAGTTCTGGGAGCTTTGAGATGAAACGTTTCACAGTGGCGTCGGCGTGCGCGTTCAAAGTAATCTGTTGACTCTCTCGTTGATTTTCCAGAGGGTCCTTGTACGCGGTCGTTTTTACGTTTTGCACGATGCTCATGATGTCAAGCGACGGTCTCTTCGGGGGAATCTTCGGCGCAGACGCGCGCTCCTTCTCGCGTTGTTTCGCCTTTTCCATCGATTCCTTCACGAGCACCTTCGCCTTGACGATTTTCGCCAGCGTTCCGCGGATTTCAATGAAAGAATCTTTCGACGGGTGCGCTCGAACCTCCGCGCCCGACTTCCACTGCAACACCTGCTGATTCTCTCCCTTCTTTCCGATGACGTCCGCGCTATATCCCCCGCAATCGAACTCGACGGTGAGCGTCTTCTCCTCCGCAGTCGCCTCGGACGTCGTCGGTCGCTCCGTCGACGGCACCGACAGCCTCTTCACCGGCGCGCTCGTCTTCTCCCGTTCAGGCGCACCGAATCCTTCGTCAACATTCTCCACGCTCGCTTCACCGTCGACCGTTTCGTAATCCTCCACCGACGAGTCAACGAAATCAGCCGCGGGATTCGCCTTTGCCTTCTTCCCCGCACCCTTTTTCGCCGTCGCGCGCGCGCTCGGCGCGCGTTTCGCCCTCACCACCGCGTCCAACCCCGCGCTCTTCGCGTACTTGGCGTATCCCGCGCGCTCCTCGAGCGGTGGACACCCTCGTCGATCGACGCGAGGCGTCTTTCGACACACCGCGCAACCGCCGAGCGACCAGCGACACTTGGGACAGCCGAGGACGTCGAAAGACGCCGGGTGCGCGCGAGGGGGGTCCTCCGTCGTCTCGGCGTTGGACATGGTCGTCGTCGTCGCGCGCGTGCGTCGCTCGCGCGACGCGCGATGACGACGCGAGCGACGATGAATGCGTGACTCGCGTGGATTACGCGACGCGACGAGACGAGACCCGACGGGACGGCGTCGAGGCGTGCGTGTGAAGGACGCGGGTGCGCGCGACTAGTGTCTACCATCTAAAGACTACTCATTTAAACCAGAAATTGATCGATACGGACGTCGTGAGCGACCGAACGTAGTGCCAATGACCCTCTGGAATGTACAGGACGTCGCCGGGTCCCAAGACGCGCTCGACGAACGCGGCGCGGCGAAGGAGCGGATACTCTCGCAAAGACTCCTCAGACTCTGGATCGGCGGGTGAGCGCGTGAACGTGTTGGCGTTGCCCGCGCGAAGGGTGTCCGTGTCGGCGGCGTGCATGTACGGGGTCTGTGCGTCGTCGTAGACTCGAACGTACTTGAAACCGCTGACTTGGCACAAGAGATTGAGATACGGGTCTCGGTGGATGGCCGTTCTCGTACCGGACGTCCCGATCCAGACGTTCACCGCGCTCGTGGCGGTCTTTAATCGACCCAGGGTGTACGCGGGCACCGTGATGGCGTCTTGGAGCTCGGGTATTTGGTGGAACAGAGGATGTTGCGACACGTAGGCGACGCGTTTCGAAGACGGCGCGCCGTCGTGCGCGGCGTTCGACGGCGCGAGACATGTGCGCGTAAAGGCACCGAGCGTCGTCACTCCCGTCCCGTGACTGTCGAACGCGGTACCGTACTCTACGGGCACGATGGTATCACCGTACTTTTGAAATATATCGAGCGTTTTGAACAGCTCCAACGCGCCCCAATTTTCACCCTTTGCGCCCAGAAGATTTTCGATGACGACGGGTGTCTCTTTCGAGACGTAATCCGTGTAAAAGCGCGGCGGTGTGAGTGCGCTCGCTTGCTCCACAATCACGGCGCGCCCTTCTGCTACGACGGGAACCCCGCGTTCCGGAAGCGATGTCGGTATCGCAGCGTGCTCCAGAGCGCGCGTTTCGCTCGCCGTCGCCGCCGAAATTTCCCGCTCCGCGAGACGCACGGCGTCTGCGCACCACAGCGGTGCATGTTCGCTTTCAAACAACATGCACGCGTTTAAAAGCTCTAACGCCACACGTCCGAGCCTCTCTGACGAACTCCAACGCTCACCGCGCAGCGCCGCGCTCGCCGTCGGATCGTTCTCCGCCTCGGTCTTCGCGTCCGCCTCGTCCGACGACGATACGCCACACACGAGTATCACGCCCAACGCCAGCGCGTGCGCCTCTAAAAACGCCATACACGGCCAATTTCCAATCGCTAATTGCGCCGCACACGCATCCAGCGCACATTTCGCCCGCGCCGACGCCTCTCGCGCGTCTCCGGCAACCGCCGCCGCCGCCGCCTCTCCCGCCGCCGCCTCCACCCGCACACCGTGCGGCCGCGCCGCGCTCAACTCCTTCGCCATGCGCTCGCGACGACCCTCGTAATCTCTCACGATGGCCTCCATCGTCCCCTCGACCCCGATCGACGTCTCCCGTCGTCCGAACGCGCGCCGAGCGTTGGCAAAAAATCCATGCGCGCTCGCGCGCGCGCCTCGACCGAAACCCACCGTCTCCTCCTCCCTCGTCCCCGCGTCGTCCCCGAACGCGTCCCACGCGTTCATCGCCATCGTCCCTCGGCCTCCATCCGTCGCTCGCGCTCGCTCGCGCGTCGCTCTCGCGCGCGCGCCCGCGTCGCCCATGCATCCATCCCGGCGGCGGCGCGCGCGTCCCCAAAGGGACTCCTCGACGAGTCACGACTCCCCAAAACACCAGCAAAGAATCCACCACGCACGACCGTCTCGATGGATCGATCGATCCATCGACGTCACATTCGCGCTCGACCGCGCGCCGTCATGTCCTCCGAAGACGCCTCGCCGTCCGCGCCGTGCGCGGATTGTTACTCCCGCGTCGTCGCCGCCGTCGCCGGATCCTCCGCGTTCGGCGCCGTCGTCGGGTGCGCGCGCGCGGCGTGGGGCTCGGACGCCCCCGCGGTGTATCGCGCGCGATCCTTCCCGGCGCTCGTGAAGACGGCGGGGGCGATCGCGAGCGGTGCCGCGCTGTTCGGGGCGCTGGGAGGGGCGTACGCGAGCGCGACGTGCGCGGCGGAGGAGGTTCGGGGGGTGCGAGACGCGTGGAACGGCGCGCTGGGAGGGTGCGCGAGCGGCGCGGTGATGGGGTTGAGCCGGGGAAGCGCGAGTCGAGGGGTGAGCGCGGCGGCGGTGTTCGCGTTGGCGAGCGCGGCGGTGGATGTGTCGGGGAGAAAGATTGTCTCGCCGACGGTGGCGCCGTGGGATCGAGACGGGGCGACGCCGATGCGCATCACGCATCCGTACAGATCGTAGAGAGACGGCGCGGAGACGAGAGAGACGCGGCGGGAGTGGCGTCGCGCGCGAGCGCGTCCATCGCGATGCGAGCGGTACGCGCGATGTGAGACTGTTTTGTAACATCATCTTCTTCACTGATTACGTCGCGCGTCGAGCGCGTGTGTACGGCGTGTTTTCGTCTCGGTCGTCTCGGCGTCCGCAGAACGCGACGACGATGCGCGCGCGCGCGTCGTGACCGAGTCCGACGCGATGGACGCGGACGAGGTCCGCGACGTCGCGGTGGAAGTCGAGCGTCTCGTGGACGACGCGGGGCGGTTCGTCGAGGAGGCGACGCGGCGCCGGACGTCTCTTCATCGGTCGTCGGTCGACGACGAGACGGTCCTCGAAGACGCGCCGGCGGTGGACGAGACGCGCCTCCTCGAGGACGACGCGGGCGTCGAGCGAACGGTCGCTTTTCTGAACGATCTCGTCGAGCGGCGCGGGCTGTCGCGCGGCGACGCGTGGGTGTGCGCGTGTCGAGCGCTCTCGCGCGTCGTCGAGCGCCGCGAGCGAGAGACGCGAAAACGACGTCGAGACGACGAGGCGCCGCGGACGACGACGACGACGACGACGACGACGGTGCGTGACATGGACATTTTACGTTCCATTCGTCGCGCGGTGCTCGTTGTGGGTAAGCTGTTTCGTCACCACGAGGAGGTCGAGGGCGCGGCGCGCGTCGGAGAGACGCTTCGCGTCCTGGAACGTCGCGGCGAGGAGAATGCGTGCGTGAAGATGGCACCGTTTGAGATCCTCGATGCGTGCGAACGCGTGTTGATACCGTACTTACGCACGCCGATGGGACGGGCGATCGCGGCGCGTCTCGTGTGCGTCGAAATGGAATCGTTGCGCGCGTTTCGATGCGGCCGAGGCGGCGGCGCGTTTTGGTTGTCGCCGCGCATGGTGCCGGCGCGGTTCGTCACCGCCGTCGTGGCTTTTGGATGCTCGAGCAAGATGAAAGAGATCTTGGCCGACTACGCGCACGCGTGCGTAAAGGCGATGGTGAGGCGTGATGGACGAGTGTCTTCGGCGTCGGCGCGAGACGCCGCGGCGACGTTTACGAAGGACGTGAACGACATGCTCGCGATTTTCACGCCGCAGGGTGAGGATGAGTTCGTATCGTCGATGCTAGTGCGTGAATCGGAGAACACACGCATCGACGAGTACCAGTCGGTTTTTCAACTCGAGGATCAGTGTCAGATTCACCTTCGAGCGCGCGCGTGGCTCATGAGCTACGCGCTCGGACGCCGCGACGATTTGGACCGCGTGCGTCTGCGAGATCTTCACCGCGCGTTCGCCCGCGACGACGAAATGATCGGCGAGTACTTGTTCTGGATCGCGACTACGCATCTCGACGACACCGACCGCATCATCGACACGTTACGAGTCGTGTACGAAGAAATCGATCTCGACCTGGGCGCGCACCTCTGCGAGGAAATCCTCGACGACGCCATCGACGGTTCTTGGTTCGCTCTCTACCTCCACGAGATCGCCGACGTCGTGCGCGCGTTAGAGACCACGCTCGACGCCGACCAGGAGTCGTCGGACGCCAGCGCGTCGCCCGCGACCCAGCGTTCCCGCGACGGGCGCGCGTCGCTCGGCGACCTCGCGCGACGTCATCGCGCGCTCGAACGCCTCGCATCCAACAAACGCGCCTGACGTCCACGCCACCGTCACCACCGCGTACCTTGTATCACTACGTCACGTCCTAGCCGCGCACAGCGCACCATCGAACGCGCGCGCACCGCGATCCGCCCGTATCCGCGCGCGCGCGCGCCTCCGCCTCGTTTGAACCAGTCGCGGACAGCCCACCCACATTGGTCGCCTCGCGCGCCTCCCCGTCGTCGCGCGTCGTCCTCCGCGCGGCGCGCGCGAGGAATCGCGCGATGGGGATCGCCTCCCTCCTCCCCACGCTGAAATCCATCTCCCGTCCGTCGCACGTCGGCGACGCGTACGGCGGTCGCGCGGTCGCGGTGGACGCCTACGTCTGGCTCCATCGCGGCGCGTACGCGTGTTCTCGAGAGCTCTGCGAGGGCGCGCCGACGCGGAAACACGTGGATTACTTTTTGAATCGCGCGCGTGCGCTTCGTCGCGCCGACGTGCGGGCGATATACGTCTTCGACGGTGGACGATTGCCGGGCAAGGCGAACGAGGAGGCGCAGCGGCGACGGAATCGAGAGGAGGCGTTGGCCAAGGCGAAGGAACACGCGAGGCAGGGAAACGCGAGCGCGGCGCACGATAATTACGTGCGAGCGGTAGATGTGACGCCGGAGATGGCGAGGGAGGTGATCGAGGCGTTGTCGAGGGAAGGGTTCGAGAGTCTGACGGCGCCGTACGAGGCGGACGCGCAGATGGCGTATCTCGCCAAGAGAGGAATGGTGGCGGGTGTGATCACGGAGGATAGCGATCTGATCGCGCACGGGTGTCGAAGCGTGTTCACAAAGATGGGCGGGGACGGGTCGGGGGTGGAGATTCGGTTCGAAGAGCTCGGAAGGAATCGAGGTTTGAGTTTTATCGGATTTACGCCGGAGATGTTTCTGGAGATGTGCGTGTTGAGCGGGTGTGATTATTTACCATCGTTGAACGGTGTGGGCGTGAAAAAGGCACACAGCATGATTCGTAGGTTTAAGACGTACTCGAAAGTGTTGCGTCACATGAAGTTTGAGGGTATCGCGGTGCCGAAGGATTACGAGTCGCGGTTCGAAGACGCTTTGCTCACGTTTAAATATTCTTGGGTGTATTGCCCGGAGAAACAAGCCATTGTCAACTTGAACGATCCAAGGGGCGTCTTGGACGAGAAGACCATCAAAGATTTACCGCGGCTCATCGGTGTACGTCATCCCCCGGAATTAGCTCGGGCGGTGGCGCACGCGGACGCGCATCCAATGACGCTCGAGGCCTTCCCGGGTCGACGAGCGCCGAAACATCCACGGTTAGCCGCAACGGCGCCGGTGAGCGAGGCTCCCGAGATGAATCCCGACGATTTCATCGAAGATCCCGCGCACCGGCCCTCGGTGGTCCCATCGATGTCGCCGAAAAAGGTGAAGGCTTTCGAGCACTTCTTGCGCGAAAAGCCAGAGGATGACGAACAGTCTTACAGAGCCGCAGTCACACGTCGAAAGTCACCAGCACGAGGCTCGCGTCCAGCGCAGAATAATAAGGCGTCGTTCTACGCCGCGCTGAACGCGAATCCTGCCCAAACGCCGCTGAATAAGCGGATCAGCAAGCGCGGTGGTACTTCGTACGGAGACGCCCAAGCGTCGCGCGAACGCGCAACTCCGAAACCCGCCGTCATCCCTGACTCTGTCGAGAAGGCGACGCCGAGACTCAGTTCTCGTCTGCCAAAAGACATTTCAAACGTCGCCAGACGCGTGATCGCTGAAACACCGATCGCACAGAACGTCGTGAAACAGAGTCCTTACTTTACAAGAGGTAACACGCCGAAATCAGACGGCCCGTCGTACGCGAAGATTGCGAAAGCGTCAATCGATCGCATCAAACAGAAGGCTGAGTCTGAATGTGACATCGAGGCGTCAGCGCATAAACGATCGAAAACGAGGTTGCCCCCGCCGAGAGCGGCGAAGAAGGCTCGACCGGGTTCTTCGACAAGCGCGAGACAGAGCAAGCGCGCGTCGCGAAAGAGCGACGAAAAGTTTTGGCAAATGTCTCTCTTTGAATCTTTCGCGTTCGAGAAAAAGTAAGGCGCCAGTGCGTAGAAATTAGTAGTCGAACTTGTAGTTAGTGAATTTCTCTATCAGTTACATATCCCCTTTGCCTTTGCGGGAGTGTTCGTCGAAAAGCGGGCTCAACGTCTCGCGAACGCGTTCGGTATGCGACCCGTCCTCACGTCTCGCAGCATCTCCCCCGATCGCGCGTGCTTATCCATGAGTCTCCCTTTCATGAAATCGAGTGCAGACGCCGGCCTCGCTCTGTTCGCGTCGTCCTCGTCCGCATCCAACGCGACGACTTCGAAGCCGTCTCTCTCGTGCACGCGACGTTTCGCCTTTTTACTCTTCTTCCCCTTCTTCTCGCGCCTCTTCCCCCCGATGTGCGCCTCGTACGCGTCGTACGCCCTCTCACCGTCCCCATCGCTCGACTTTTTACGCAACACCGCGTCGATGACATCCTGCGGAAGCGCCTCGAGCTCGTCGTCCTCTTCGTCCTCCTTCGCGCCGCTGACGTCTTCGCCCTCCTCCCTCCCCACCCTCTCGCGCGCCTCCACCGCCCGTCGCTCGTTCTCCGCCGCCGCGCGTTTTCGTTTCAGCGCCTTTGCCGTCTCCTTCACCCTCGCCCGCGCGTCCCGCTCGCTCTCTCGCGCGCGTCGCGCGCTCGCTCGTCCGGCGGCTCCCGAGACCTCCTCGGGCGGCGCGTCGTCGTCCGAGTCCGACGCGCGCGCCGTCTCCCGCGGTCGTCGCGCGGACGGCGCGGGCGCCTCCTCCGCGTCGTCGTCGTCGCCTCGCCGCGTCGATCGACGCGTCGTCGTCGGCATGGCGGTCGTCTCGCGCGACGAGGCGCGGAGTGTCGATGTCGACCGACGCGCGTGGGCACCGCGCGCGTCATTCCTCGGCGACGCTCGCGCGCGCGCGCGCGAGACGACGCGCGGCATGTACGGACGAGGATCGAGCGAGATCGCGTGCGGTGGGAACACCGAGCGGGGATGCGGCGCGGTCCTGGCGTACCCGACGGGAAGCCCGTACGTTCGGTGCGCGCTGTGTAACCACGTCACGGACACGCGAGCGACGGTGACGGCGACGGCGACGGAGTCGATGCGGTGCGAGGGGTGCGAGGTGATGATGCGGTTTCCTCGAGACGCGACGCACGTGCGGTGCGCGCTGTGCGAGACGGTGAGCGTGAACCCGCGGGCGGCGGCGAGCGCGAGGCGCGAGTCGATGCGGGATCCGTTCGATTTGTTCGCGCTCGCCGCGCGTCGGTCGGCGAGCGGGCGAGATATGGCGTACGCGCGGTGCGATGGGTGTCGGTCGATGTTGGCGTACGCGGCGGGGTCGACGGCGGTGCGGTGCGCGGCGTGCGGGACGGTGACGAGGACGCATTCTTCGGAGACGCCGGCGGCGGCGGCGACGTCAGGTGGAGACACGGGGCGGGCGAGAGTCCAGGGGGCGAGACTTACGCGTGAGAACTTAGTAGTGATTGAAAATCCACCCACCGTGACGGCGAACGGGAAGATTCGCTCGAACATAGCGGTGGGAGTGAAGCTCGACGAGTGAAACGCGACAGTTGTCGCGTAGATTCTTTTCCTCACCGCGCCGACGAAATGTACTAGATAGTCGCTACTGTAAAATAGATTTAATGGTTTACTGGTTTACACTGTGAGCGAGCGTATCGAACCGACGCTTCCAAACTCGTCGCGTCTTTTCGAAAGCCTAAACTAAAATGCATCCTAAACGTACGCGAGAAGATAAGTTCTCGTCGTCCCGTCCCGCTCTTTCCCGCGAGCACTGACTACTTCTCGATCGCCTGTATCTTAAACCCGAGCGAGATCCAATCCAACTCGAGCGTTCGTATCGTCTGCGGCATGTCATCGTACTCCGGTTCCCTCTCGAACCGCATCACAAAGTTTGATCTCCACAGCGCCAGTCGTCTCGACAGTCGTACGTGTTCCAACACGTGCCTCCCCAAAAACGCTTCGTACTCCCGAAACGCGTCCACGTCCTTCCCCGCGTCCCGCATTCGCCTCGTCAACGTTCGCATCGCTCGAACCTCCTCCTCGAACGCCGCGTCCGGCGTCCTCGGCGGCGTCCGCTGTCGCCTCGGCGCCAACCACGCGCCTCGATACTCATACGCGTCCGTCTCCTCTGCGTACCGCCACCGCTCCTCCTCCTCATCCGCCTCCTCCTCCTCCTCCTCTCCCATCCCGCGTCCGCGCTCTCGTCGCGCTCTCTCATCCGCACCGCTCGTCGTCCAATCGTACCCATTGCGCTCGCGGTGCGTCCGTCCGCGTCGCGTCTCCGCGCGAGTCTCTCGTCGACGCGATCCTCCGCGCGAGGACGACGACGAGGACGACGAACACGAACACGACCGCGACCGCGCGACCGACGCGCGCTGCGTCCACGACATCGGTCGCGTCGACATCTCGCGCGCGACGCGTGACGTCGCGTCGTCGACGCGATGACGCGCGGATGATGCGTCACACCCGGACCTTTTGATCGATCAATGGGTCGATCGAGCCACCGTTCGATCAAAATATCGATCGATCGATCGAAACGAAACGAAACGAAACGATGGGATGGGATGATTGAGTGATTGATCGATTCGTCATTCGAGCGCGCGCGACGGAGACGCGAGGACGGAGACGCGCGCGAGCGAACGAGGTCGAGAGCGTCGAGGCGAGGACGGTGAACGGACGAACGACGCGCGCGTCGCTCGGACGGACGGATTGAATCGGAACGAGTCGGATTCATTCATTCATTCGCATCGTTTTGAAATCTGTCGTTTTTTGAATTCGTGCGACGTCATCCGTCGACGCGTCGTCGGAAGAGCGCGCTCGAGGCGTGGATCGACGTCTCGAAAAAGTCGAGGGGACGCGTGCGATGCCGCCGCGTCGTCGGAAGAGCGCGGAGACGACGGTGACGACGGAGACGACGACCGAGACGGCGTCGGCGGGAGGAGGCGGAGACGAGGAGAACGCCGACGCGCGCGCGCCGGCGAAGAAAATCAAGTCGAGGAGTGGGCAGCGAAAGAAGAAGACGACGAATGCGGCGGAGGCGTTGAAGGATATCGGGACGAACGCGGTGAACGCGGAGGAGGATGGGGTGAACGCGGAGGAAGACGCGGCGGCGAGAGAGGGGTCGGGGGACGTGTTTGATTTGTTGCGAGGAGAAAACTCGGCGACGATGTTGTTCTCGAACGACTGGCGCGCGCGATACAACGCGAGCGAGATCGCGGCGGTGGCGGAGATTTATTCGTTGTTGTGTAAGGCGGCTGGGTGCACGACGGGGGTTTCCGCGATGGAGTTGCAGCGAAGCGATTGCTTGACGATCATGAATCGCATCGTCAACGACATGGCGTCGGGAAATCTCTTCGGCGAAGATCCCCTCTCGAAACGGTCGCAGGATTTCAAAGGGTTTCGGGAAAACTTTTTGGAATTCATCGACAAGTGCGTTCGCAACACGAGCGAGGGTGAAGAACTGTACGACGGCACGTTGTTTGCGTCCCTCGCCGAGATTGTCGCCACGTGCGCGTCGAGCAAAGCGCGCCCGTTGCGCATGGCGGCGACGTTGATGGCTTTGCAAATCATCACGAGTTTGATAACGGTGGTGAACAACTTGCAAAAAGCTCGCGACTTGAAGCAAAATCAAATGGATAACGAATTGAAGAAGAAGACCGTGGCTGCCGATCTGGTCAAGAGTTTGCAACGAGCCATCGATAACGCGCAGGAACAAATCGAACTCGTCGAGGGATACATGAATGAAATGTTTACCAAGGTGTACACGCACCGATTCCGAGATTGCGACGAACACATTCGAGCGGAATGCATGAAGGCCATGGGCAAATGGATGTTCAAGCATCAGCTCGTGTTCCTCACTGACTTTTACTTGAAGTATCTCGGATGGAGCTTGAACGACAAGAGCGCGGCGGTTCGCCTCGAAGTTCTGCTCGCGCTGAAGAATCTAGCCTCGAGTCAATCGCACTTAGCCATGATGGACACGTTCATCGCTCGTTTCAAGGGACGCATCGCTGAGATGCTCTGCGACGTCGACGCTCGAGTCGTTGTCGAAGCCGTGCGACTCGCCGCCGTGTTGCACGAACACACCGAGCTGGACGCAGAGCACATGAATTTCGTCACCGCGCTCATCATGGATAGATACCCGACTATTCGCGTTGCGGCGGCGAAAGCGACCAAGACGCTCATCCACACCTTGACGGAGACGTACCGCAGAGCGCGTGATTTGTCGTACAATGACGACGAGGATTCCGCGCACTTACGAGAACTTCACGGCATTGCGCAACTTTTAGCCGATCTCGGTGACGAAAACGGTGGACACGGCAAGGTCATCGAAGGTTTGGCTAGCGCGTACGATGTTTTGTCGCAGCACAAGTTCATCGCGCAAGTCTTGACCGAAGATATGGAGATGGAAGACGCGGCGATGATGGCCAACATTATGATTCTCTCCATGCGTCACGGGATGGGCGAGGACGTCTCCAAGCCATACGCCAAGTCGGCGTCGAGACAAACCGCCAAGCAACGACAAGCGATCGAAACCGCCCACGAAGAAATCACGATCGAAGTCGGTAATTTGTTGCCCGAGCTCTTCATGAAGTACCAAGCTGAGGCGCAGGTCATCGCGCCACTCGTCGAGGCAGTGCGCTTTATCAAACTCGAACGCTACACGTTGCGTCACGAGGAGGAAAAGTTTACGGCGATTGCTGAACAAATCAAGGATATTTTCTTCAAGCACAGCGACAAGCGCACCTTGGAGGCATGTGGTGAGGCGTTCAACTATTTCTGCAACGAAGGTTTCGAAGCGACCGCGCCGTTCGCGCAACCCATTTTGGATAGCGCGGTGCACGATTTATCATCGCGACTTTCGGCGACGCTGAAAAAGGTGCGCGCATTGATGGCGAAGGGTGACAAGATTGTGGCGAACGAGAACGAAGGTCACGCGTTTGAGCTTCGCATGTGCCTCTCTCGAGTGCACGCGCTCATCTCCAAGTGCAACATCTCGAGCGGCGTACACATGATGAACGACTTGTCGCAATACGTCGCCGACGCGTCTCGCACGACGACCACTCCGGGCAAGGAAGCCGTCGCGTTGGCGTCCTCTTCGGTGTCCTTCGCGCTCATCTGGCAAGCGCTCGAGCTCATGGACAGCGAGACGACGACGAGCGTCCAAGTCAACGAACATTTGGCTGAGCGCGATGCCTTTGTGTCCAACGTCATGCACATTTTGCGTCGCGTGATGGATACGTTTCCGAACGCCGATACGGACAGCCTTCGAAGATCTTTGATCTCCACCATCTGTGACATGGAATTGTACTACTACAACGCATCCACGCTTCCGGCGGCGCACCAAGCGGCCGCGTTGCAGTTGAAGCTGAACGCGAGCGATAGCTCAGAGATTTGGACACACTGCACCGCTCTCATCACGCCGGACGACGCGCAACAAGACGCCGACATGGAGTCGGCTCGACTCGCGTACCGCATGGCGCTTCATGAACAGCAGATCGCGTCCAACGGTTCGTGCGGCGCGGACTTCCTCTCCAACTTCAAGATCGCCGGTCCTTGGACGGATGCCGTCATTCGCACGTACTGCAACGACTTGCGTCGATCGGGTCCGCACGTGTTGGCACGCGCCGTTTTGAGCGCCATGCAGACGGCGTACGCCGAGGTTTTGCAGGCCGATCTCGGCAACAGGCAACTTCTCATCGACGCGTTCGCCGATCTCTCGAAACGCCTCAGCGAACTTTTCACCCTTTCGTCGAAGCGAGATCGCCTGGTGATGCGCATTTTCTTTGAAGAAGCGGTGAGATCCGTCGTCTTCCCGGATCCCGACTACGACAAGTTTGCGTTTTTGGCGTACGGCTTGACACCTTTACTTCCCAAGTTGTCGGCGGTCGACGCCAAAGTTTTGACGCACACCGTCGATGATGTACTCAACAAGGTAGACAGTGAAGACGCGCGATGCGCGCCTCTGGTAGAATTCGCAGATCAATTGAACTCTCGCGCAAAGGGCGCGTCCGCCGATCGTCAGCGCAAGCGAGACATCCCGGCGGGCCAGGCGCCTGCGCCGGTGAAGAAGCCGAAGAAGCAGGCCATCGCCCCCGCCACGATAGAACGAGACGATCCGATTGAAGACAGCGTTGACACGCACACCTTAGACGACGGACCGGTCGAAGCGCAACCGGTGCGCAGTTCTCGACGAAGATGAATGATGAACATGTACTGTATTCGCGATGGAGACACGATAACTAGTAGAAACACACGCCACGCATAGATATGATCGATATTTTTGTTACAAAATGAACACAAAAGACAGAACGAATCCATCAAGCAATCGGCGCCGGCTGTAACTCGTGCGCGAGTCGTCGTCTGGTCGCCACGTCTCCGCCCGCCGGAAGTTCGCCCGTCGCCGGCGTATCAGAGCCCGCCGGCGCGTTGATGGCTCTTTCAATCGTCCCCGGCGGCGCGCGCTGTCTCTGCACGTCTAATTCACCCATCAATCGACCGAGCTTGGAAAGCGCTCCCTGCAAGCGCTGTTGCAACTCGGGCATGAGTTCCAAATTCGCATCCAACTCTTTGCGCAGCGCCTCCATCGCCTCCCCGTCCGCGCGCGCCGTCGCCTCGTCCTCCTCCTCGCCATCCATCTTCTCATCCACCTTCACCGGCCGCAACTCCTTCAATCGCTCAGCGTAATTCTTCGCCACCTCCCCAGGCGTCGTCGCGCGCTGTTCCGCAACCTTGGCGCTCAGATCCGCCACCTCCGCCTCCAACGCGTCGAGCTCCGGGTCGGCGATTTCCCCCTCGCTCACCGTCTCCTTCCCCGCCTCCTCGTCTCCGCACAGCACGTTCGCGCGCACCGACCCCAACACGCGTTCCGTCATGGCATACAAATGTCTCTTCAACGCCTTGGCGCGCGCCTCGCTCCAGTGCGGGTCACGCTTCGCCGCGTCGATCGTCTCCAGCACCGCCTCGCACAGCTTTTCCTCAATCTTCGCCAACTCATCGCTCGACGCGACTCGAACCTTGACCATGTCGCGCGAGCGTCAGGGACGCGTACAAAAAAATACAATCACACCGCGACCGCTCGTCGCTCGACCGAACCGACGGTCGCGTCGCGCGCGCGCGTCTCACGCGATCCGTCCGTGGGATCGCGCATTCAAATTTCATCCATCTGTCCGTCGTCGTCCCCCCGCGCGCGCACGTGGTAAAATTCATCAAAGTATGGGATTTCATACGAAAAAAAAGACGTCGACGATGATGGATGGATGACGTCGACGATGACGCGCGCGACGGCAGACGACGACGACGACGACGACGATGATGACGACGAGATCGATGACGACGAGATCGATCGTGACGACGACGACGACGACGCGCGCGAGACGGGTGGCGGTGCGTGGAGGCGCGCGTGAGGCGCCGACGACGGTGGCGCGCGCGGAGAAGGCGGCGGTGACGGTGGAGGACGGCGCGAGGGCGGCGTTCGAGACGAACGCGAGGGCGGCGGTGAGCGCGTTGGCGATCGCGGCGTGCGCGACGGCGATGCCGGAGGCGGCGCACGCGAGCGGAGGGGAGTTTGGGATCCTCGAGGGACGCACGTCGGCGTTGGTGCATCCGATCGGTTTCGGCGCGATGTACGGGATTTCGTTGTACGCGGGATGGCTCGGGTTGCAGTGGAGACGCGTGCGCACCGTGGGTGATGAAATTACGGAATTGAAGAAGACGTTGCCGGCGGACGCCGAGGCGGCGGCGGGAAGCGCGGTGGCGAAACAGATTGATGAGCTCGCGGCGACGAGAAAGGAACTCGTGGCGGGCAAGTTCAAGGATAAGCACGCAAACATGGGGTACTTACTGCTCGCTTTGGGCGTCACGCTTGCCGTCGAGGGCGGTATGAACACGTACTTGCGCGTGGGTAAGCTCTTCCCGGGTCCGCACCTCTACGCGGGCGCGTCTATCGTCGTGCTGTGGGCCATGGCGGCTGGTTTGGTGCCACAAATGGAAAAGGGCAACCAAAAGGCGCGCGACTTGCACATCGCGTTGAACTGCATCAACGTCGCGCTCTTCACCTGGCAAATCCCCACCGGCTTGGAAATCGTCGGTAAGGTGTTCCAATTCACCAGCTGGCCGTAGAAGTAGACGAAAAAAATTACATTTTCATTCAATCTTTTCACAAACTATGCGTGTGCTCCCCGCTTTTTCGATGCGACGACGCCCCTCGCAACAATGACGACGCCCGCGAGACGATCCCTGAGCGATCATCGTCGTCGTCGATGGAAAACACCGATGTCGGATTCGACACGTTCCCTAACGGGATCTCTCTAAACTCTTCACTCAGCCTCGCGAAGCCTCGCGAACTCCGCGCCTTGAACATTCCGAAGCACGACGACAAGCTCATCTTCAAATCGTGTGCGCGCCCGATGTGATGGAGGATGGCTAAAGCGACTACTAATATACCGGTGAGTATTCCCACCTGCGCTCCGATGGACACGCGAGAAGTGTTGAGATGAGGCAGACCGGAGGAAGACACCGTCTTGATGTCGCTGCATAATATCTTCTCACCGTGCTCGTCGAGGAGCACCAACGCTTTTCCTACGATAGATCCACTTCCACTAAGCGGTAAGTTCGAATCCGTGAACTGCGCCACGGAAGGCGACACCAAATCCTTCTGTCTCGTGAAAATCTGACCGACCGGACAATCTTCGGCCAGGGCGCTCGTCCGTCCTTCCTCGACGCATGAACCTCTATCGCGCGGGTTATACACCTCTCCCACGCCCGCGCACGAATTCAAGCTTCCAGCCGACCCCGAATAAATCGCCCATCGATAATTCGTCGTCGCAGTTTCCCCTTGCGCCCTATTCACCAAGCGAACGGCCACTCCGGTGTCCGCGCTCGCGTCGTTCGCGGGCTGGCGAAACGTCACCACTCCCGAAATTTTCCCGAGCGCCGTTCCCAGAGTCGCTCGAGCAGTGATCACCTTCCCGGCGCTATCCCCATCCTCGATCACCGCGCACACGTAGGGCACTTTCCCACTACTGAATCCTAACGCGTCCCCGCGGTCGCCTATCCAAACCGCCAAGGTTCGTCCCACGACGCTTCGCGTGCCCGTCAACGGCAAATTCCGATCCACGAACGCGTACGTCTTCCCGTGCACGCTCCCAATCATGTGTGCGCCCATGCGTCCACACACGTCACCGATCGCGCACTCCCGACCGACGCACGTCGCCGGCGACGCGTTCGCGTCGTCTGGATTATACACGTCCCCCAACGCGTCCGACCCGCACCGACTCCCACCCGCGTCCCCGCCCAGCTCGTGCACCGTCAGATACACGGGCACATCATCTCCCACGCCCTCGCGTCGCGGCGACGTCACGACGACGCGCGCGTACGTCACGTCGCCCTCGTACCGCTGCGACAAGGTGGCCTCGATCGCGCCATTCGCGCCGAGCGACGCCCGCGCGATCGCCTCGCGCGCGTCCGCACCGACGCACGCGAGCACCGCCGCGAGCGCGATCGCCGCGACGCGCGCGCCGACGCCGCGCGCGCGTCGACGCCGCCCCATTCGGCGTCCCCGAGTGACGGTCGCGTCCCGCACTTTGCGCCGCGAGGGAGACCGATGCGCGCGGTCGCGGCGCGACGCCTCGCGCGCGAACTCTCGAGACGCGGACGCGCGGCGGCGGTGCACGCGCCGCCGAGCGCGCTCGAGCGATGCGGGGTGGGGGCGTCGACGAGCGCGCCGCGCGCGAGCGCCAGTCGCGAGTTGCGCACGTCATCGCCGACGGCGCTGGCGCAGCCGGCGACGACGTTCGCGGCGAACGCCAGGCCGAGCTCGCTCGAGATCGCGGTCGAGGAGGCGGAGGAGGCGATGGTGGAGGCGAACGTCACCGGTTGGCGCCGGATGGCGCTCGCGCTCGGTGGATATTTCAGTCGAGAGAGTCGGAGCGTGCGGGGGGCGGAGCGGCTGTACGAGGAGGTGTCGAGGGCGACGTCCGAGAGGGCGCTGTACGACGCGCACGGCGTCGAGCGAACGTTCGCGAGCGAACACGCGATGCGGTGTTTGCACGTGTGGTTGTGCCTGGGGCGATTGCGCAAGGAAGGGGAGGACGCGAAGGAGTTTAGTCAAATTTTCTACGACGCGTTCCAGGACAACGTGGAGAGACGCGTGTACGATGAGGGCGTGCGCGTGCGCGTGCGCAAATGGCTCCAGGATTTAGAGCGAACATTTTATGGTAATGCCGTCTCGTACGATAAGGCGTTGGACCTCGGTGGTGCGGAGCTCGTCAAGGCGTTGCACAGGAACGTGTACGAGGGGGAGGGCGACGTCGAGCGCGCCAAGGCTTTGGAGAGATACGTGCGCCACCACCTCGCGTCGCTCGCGCTGACGTCCACGGATGCGCTCATGGATGGAAGAATTAGATTCAAGGTATGATCCGGTAGCACTGCAATTATTTATAAAGACGAAACATTTCATTAACACTCCTGTGTCGGCGCTGCGAACGAGAGTCGAAGTGAACAGTTTTCCTAAGCATGCGCCCATCTAATACGGACGACCAAATCGCGGCTTGCCTCCGTCCGGCTTACCACCGTCGAATCGATGTCCACCGCGATCCGGGCCTCCGCGGCCTCCGCGGCCTCCGCGGCCTCCGCGACCTCCGCGACCTCCGCGATCTTCTCGTTCACTGCCCTTTTCCGGCATCTTACCCACAAACACAGGTTCCGGCGGTGGAGGAATATTATCCGGGTCCTCACCTCGCGCGATCGCCTCGGCGCGTGCCTTCTCCTTCTTCTCCACCTGTTCCTTCTTCTTTTGTGCCATGTAGTCGGACTTGGTCGAGAGAGTCAGCGTCGCGCCGGCGTACTCGACATCCGTGCGTCCGGCGACAGCCTTCGCTTCCTCTTCTGAAGCGAACTCAACGAACACGCTTCCTCGGAAATCCTTACTGGCGGTATGTCTACGCAGGCGAATCGACTGCACGTTGCCCACGGTCTCGAAGAACTTCGTCAACTCTTCCATGGTCGCCTCGCGAGAAAACGGACTCGCAAACACGAAACGCTTATCCAGCTCCGCCACCATCGCGCTTCTGTACGCGTTCACGCCTTCCTCCGTCGTAAGGTCCGGTTCATCTAAGTCACCCACCTTCAGGGACTTACGCTTGACTCGCGTTCCTTGCACCACCTCCAAGAGTTCGCTCGTCTCGAGAGCCTTGGCGATGCGTTCCACGTTCTTGGCGTTGTCCTTACCACCGTACGGCGCCAAGATGTCGCGCATGCGCGAGAATCCCGCGATCAGCGCGATATCGATCGCACCGTCGAACCCATCCCTTTTCGCTCGCGCCACCTCCTCGAGCAAGAAGGCGTCGCGCGGCAGGTTGGAATCGCAAAAGTAAAACTCCATCTGCTTGCGCACCGTCTCGACCGCCGCGGCGTCGAAGTCCTTGTCGTTCTCCGTCGCCTTGGCGCGGAACTCATCCGACCCGAACGGCATCTCCCTCGCGCGCCGTCCCCGAGCGCGCGCGTCGATCGATGCGGCGCGGCGCGCGCCGTTCCGCGCGACGCCGTCCCGCTGGCGGCGCCTGTGGAGTTGACTCGCCGTAGACGCACGATGGAACATACATGTCCTTGAAAATGACACAGTACGGTATATATCGATGCGCGCGGAACCCAAAACGATCGGGTGGATCAGTACTCTGGTCGTTTGAGACCGATGACGGAGAAAACGACCATCTTTCGCGAATTCGTGAATCGACCGCGAGATCCCGACCGTCGACGACGCGCGCGTCGACGCCACCGCGCGGCGCGCGAGGGTACGGCCGAGAGCGTCCAGAGCGCGGTCGCGCGTGGCATCGTTCGTCGACGCGGTCGAGGCGTCGAGTTGGAGACGATGGCGAAACCGTCGGGGAAGAAGTCGTCCGCGGCGAGAGATGGTCGAGGGGACAAGGGCGACAAGAAGAGAGGGCGAGGGTCGTCCGCGAGCGCCGCGGCGGCGCCGGTGACGGCTGAGAATAGATTGAAGCGCGATACCGCGTTCCTGTGTCACATGCAGTTTAAGAACGATCTGCCGGCGGTGCCGATCGATTGGAAGATGTTGCAAACTAGGGTGGATCGACGAGCGCTCGCCGAGTACTCGCACCTGTCTTTGTACGACGGTTTGCGCAAGCGGGGGGATTTTAGCGATGATTTAGGGATACCTTTGGATCCTTCGCTCATGCGAGCGTATCGGGTGCCGGCGGAGCGAGCGAAGATGGACCCGGAGGATCACGACGTGTTGATGGATTCTGCGGAGCGAGAGGGGAAACGCGCGCGCGCCGACGGGGCGAGCGGTCGCGCTTCGAACAGACCGGACGCGTCGGACGCGCTTTGGTTGATGAACACGCAGTATATTTCTGCGGGTAACATCAAGGCGCGCACAGGATTGAGCGAGAAGGAGATGAAGCGAAGAAAACTCGCGACGGAGAGTGGAAACGATTCCGCCACCGAAGTGGAACTCTCGCAAGTTGAGCAAATCGAGGCGTCGTTCGAAGCGGCGAAAAAGCCGCCCGTGCACCCGACGAAGAAGGGCGTCACCGCGGTCGAGGTGCTTCCCGTGTTGCCCGACTTTGAGCGCATGGCGATGGATTACGTGCGACTCAACTTTGACGAGAAGCAGCAGACGGATGTGTCGTCTCTCGCCGGCAAACCGGAGAACGTCGTGGAGAACGCGCTCGAGTGTGGCGTGGTGAAACCGTTCAGCATCGTAAACGACCGCGACCAAACCGAGCGTTTCCTCTCGCTCATGCTTCCGAAAGACTCAGAGGCGGCTATGGCGGAGGATTATCTCACCGTCGACGGCGAAGGTCGCGAATACGAGCACGTCAGAGATTACGTGTACAAGATTCATCACGACGACCCGAACATGGGCGGTGGTAACATGTGCTTCTTCTTCAAGAAGGACAAGGTGACGTACATCGATCTTCACACCAAGCTGACGCTCAGCAAAAAGAGCAAACACTCCAAAGGTAAAGACGCCGTCGATTGGCGCCCGAGCAAGGTGACGCTGAAGAAGAGAAGTTTGACGGCGGAGGAAAACGAGGCGTTGGACGCCAAGCGAGCGAGTCTCCGAAATTAGCACAACACACGAACACATATTTGTCATAATCACCGCATTAGTCAACATCACATCTCTCACTTGAACATTAAAAATAGTGGTATAGTTTTTAGTTTTCGCGCGTCGGCGCCCGCTCACTCCAACATCGCGCGTTCCAACTCCTCCTTGAGCGATCCATCCTTGAACGCGTCCACGGTGATGTCGCACCCACCGAAAAATTCCCCGCCGATGTACAACTGCGGAAACGTCGGCCAATTCGAGTAATCCTTCATTCCCTGTCTCAAATCCTCGTTGGACAAAATGTCCACGTCGGCGAACGGCGCATTCATGCTCTGCAAGATTTGCACGCACGTGTTCGAAAACCCACACCTCGGCGCCTCCTTCGTCCCTTTCATGAACAACACCACCTTATTCTCCGCGATGAACGCGTCGATGTTCGCTTTCAACTCGGGTCCCATCTCCGCGCGCGTCGTCATCCTCATCCTCGTCCTCCTTCGCCCCGCGTTCGCCCCTCGCGTCGTCCCTCCGCGCGCGCCCCTCGCGCGTTCGCCTCGCACGCGCGCGCGCATCGTCATCGACCCCATCGTCATCGACCCCATCGTCGTCCGTTCGTCCGTTCGTCCGTCCGTCCGTCGTCTGTCGCCTCGCGTCCGAGCGCGCGGGGCCCCAGGGCCACCCACCCCTCGCGTGGCTGGAGTTTCCGATCGCGCGCGTCGTCCACGTCATTCGTATCGTGACCCATTTCGCACCCATCAACGCGAGACCACCACGCGCATCGCGCATCGACCGATCATGGGCCGAACGCACCGCGGAATACGAGTGTGCTCGACCGACCGGACACACGGCGATACGCACGCGATCGACCCGACGCGACGCGACGTGCATCGATCGATCGATCGAGGACGTTCATCGATCGACTCGACGTTCATCGATCGATTTTCATCGATCGGATCGATCGCGCGAACGCACGCGCGCGTGGAGCGAATGAATGAATCGCGTCGTCCTCGGTCCGGATCTCGACGACACACGACGGACGATCGAGCGCGCGAGGGCGGTCGCGGACGCGGGGCGCTTCGTTCGACGCTCGACGTTCGTTCGTGGGAGACATGTCCGCGCGCGCGTCGGCGTCGGCGCGCGCGTCGGCGAGGACGGCGACGTGGACGTCTCGACGTGGACATCGACATCGACATCGACATTGGCGTGGGCGCGATGCGGATGATCGTCGTCGTCTGGACGGTGGATGGGAACGCGATGGTCGTCGCGCGCGACGCGTGTGGGTGCGCGCGAACGGCGCGCGGGGGGAGACGGCGGTGTCCGGAAGGGCGGTGGCGGATCGAGACGTCGAGCGAGGCGCGGGCGCGGCGTCGACGGCGGAGGGGGCGAAGGCGCGCGGCGCGACGTCGACCAAGGCGAGAGGGTGCGTGGAAGTCGTCGTGGCGACGGAGGATGAACAGTTTGAAATCGCGGCGACGCTGAGGGCGACTGCGTTTTATGATGATCTGTTGGAGCGAGGGGAGATGCCGTTTCCGGCGAGGTTCACGGCGACGTTTCATCGGGAATTCGCGCAGCGCGAGCGAAGGGCGCTTCGGGAACGGACGACGAGAAAGGTTGGACCGGCGTTGGAGTCGACGTGTTACATGGCGGAGTGCGAGGGGATGGGGTTAGTGGGATGTCTCGACGCGAGCGTGCGGGAAGGGCCGTGCGCGAGTCAGATAAACGGCGTGTGCGTGCGGGAGGGGACGTCGTACGCGTACGTGGATAACGTCGCCGTGGACGCGGGGGCGCGAAGACGCGGGTCGGCGAGACTGATGATGGAGTGCGCGAGCGATTTCGCGGAAGATCGTGGGTTGAAAGAGATCTGGACGCACGTGCACTGCGAAAACTTGGGGGCGCGCGCGCTGTATCACGCGTTTGGATTTCGGGCGCCCAGCGGCACGTTTCCGGAAAACGGCTTGCCCAACTATTTCAATGGAGAACGTTTGAAAGGTTTAATACTTTTACGAGCGCCGGTTCCGCTCGTTTACATGGATAGAGTGGAAGAGACGTGTGGATGCGGCGCGTGCTTCGACGGCGTGAGCGAGTGTGTCTGCTCCAAACCGCAAGCTCGCTAGGCGACCCACCGAGGCTTTTTTTACTACGCCCGCTCCCACACGTACGATACTTGAACCGACGACTGGTACGTCGTCAAAAACATCAAGCACTTGTTGTACTCTGTACATGCACGCGGTAACATATACTTATGCACGCAGCACGCACGTTTTAATTAACACACAGTTTCCCAATACACAGTTTCTACAATTGTCGTCGCGCGGGCGCTAGTCTAAAGTCATCGGTTCCCTATTTTGAGCTCGGAAGTAACTTCAACGCCGCCGCCTCGTCGATCGGTGCGCGCAGCGCCTTTTCCACCTTGGTCCTCGTCTTCGTCAAGAGCGTGTCCACCGTGGAGCAAATCATCACCGGCGCCCCTGCGCCCGTGTCGTCGAGCTTCGTAGCCACTGCCAAGGAGCTCGTGTACTCGCTCGCGCTCTCCTCCATCGATCGCAACTCCTTGGAGAGATCACCTTGCAACAAGTGTCCCAGCGCCTCGTGTATCGCCGTCTTTTCGTCGAAATTCTTGTACACCTCCGGCGCGCCCGCGCCCATTCTCGACGCCGGGTTGGCCGTGACGTCTCGCACCCCGCACACGAACGCATTCTCGTTCAGCAATTTCAACATCACGCGCCCCACATCGCGCACACCGATCGCGGCGCACTCATCGATCAACTCGGCCACCGTCTCCATCGCCTCCGGACACACGTACACGCACACGCTCTCGCCCTCCAATTGCGTCTGATGCAGCGCGTACACGCAGTACGCGCCCGCCACCCTCGTCCCGAGCGTCTTCGCGTTTCGCACGTACTTGAGCGCGCAATCGTACGCGCACTGCACGAACCCATTATACGTCGACTGCGCCGGCTTGCCCAGGTGCACGTTCGAGAACCGGCGCTGAATCCACGTCGCGCGAAAGTTTTCAAACGACAGGGCGTCGACGTACGCCTCGTCGTCCCCCTTCACCTCCTCCACCGCCTCCCCGTGCGCCTCGACGAGGGCCATGACGTCGATCTCCACCCCTCGGAGCTCGCGCTCGTCGCTCGCGCCCATGACGCCGTCGTCGCGCGAGACGGTCGATGAGAGACGCGCGCGACAATGCCGTCACAGGGCGACCGCGCCCTCGGGTGGCGCCCGTCGTCGACGTCGCGCGCGCGTCGCGATGGAGGGCGTGCGAGAGGCGTTCGAGCGCGCGCTGGACTCGGAGGCGCGACGCGCGCTCGAGGCTCGCGCGAGAGAGTTCGGGGCGTCGACGGCGCTCCGAGTCATCGCTGACCGACGCGCGAGCGCGCGCGCGCTCGAGAGCGCGAGGGCGCTCGCGCACGACGCGCTGCACTGTGGATCGTGGAGAGACGTCGACGAGGGATGGCGCGGGACGTACGCGCTCGCGACGCTCGCGTGGGTCGCGAAACGCGCGGAGCGAGCGGACGCGCGGTTCGACGCCGCGGACGCGTTGCGCGAGTTGGATTTAGCGGCGCTGTTGGGGGACGTCGCGTTCAAGAGCGATGTGAACGATGCCATCGCGCGCGTGAAATCGTCGCTTCCGAAACGTCGACGGGTCGGGACGTGGGACGAGGACGACGCGATGGCGGACGATCCGGCGGCGAGTCGTCGAATCGACGCTGTTGCGCGTCGACGCGACGTTTCGATGGAAGCCTTCTTTCGGGATTTCATGGCGAAGAGAGACGAGAGAGACGAGTGGGAGACGCGAGGTGTTCCGGTCGTCGTCGAGGGATTGGTGAAGCACTGGCCCGCGACGACCAAGTGGCGAAACAGAGCTTACCTGGACGAAGTCATCGGAGACCGCACGGTGCCAATCGAAATCGGTAAAGAGTACACTGATGACGACTGGTCGCAAAAGCTGATGACGGTGCGTGCGTTCATGGACGACTACTTTTCAAGCGATGGATCGAAAACCGGTGCCGACCCGAGCGCGCGCGAAAACATCGGGTATCTCGCCCAGCACGAGCTTTTCGAACAGTGCCCAGAATTGCGGCGAGACATCGATGTGCCTCTGTATTGCGCGTTGGGTAGGGGGAACATGTGCGCGGTCAACGCGTGGTTCGGACCGGCGAACACGGAATCACCGGCACACACGGACCCGCATCATAACCTCCTCTGCCAAGCCGTCGGGGTGAAACGCGTGCGTCTCTTCGCCCCGAATCAGTCGGAAAAAATGTACCCTCGAGAAGATCCGCTGAGTAACACGTCTCGCGTCGACGTCATGCATCCCGATCTCGAGTTGTTCCCACTCTTCGCCGACGTTGAGTTCGTCGACGCGACGCTCACTCCGGGCGACGCGCTGTACATTCCTCCCGGATGGTGGCACAGAGTTTCCGCCGCCACTCCGTCTTTCAGCGTCTCGTTTTGGTGGGATTGATTCGCGGCCGTTCGTGACGCGCGTCGTCCGAACATCCTAGTCTTAGTCATTAGTCAGTTGTTGTTAGTTAGATTCGTAGCGTAGTGCTCAGCGCGTCAGAATTTTACACGTCTTTCCTCGCGCGCTCGATTCGAGCTATAATTTGAAAAAATTCCACGTCATCTCGCCCAACCGTCGCGAACGCCATTACTCGGCCGACGTCGCCCCCGTGCGTCGTCATCCCTCGTCGAGCGAGGCACGCGATGGAAACGAGACGCGTTCGATCGATCTCCGTCGCGCTCGCGCTGGTCGTCCTCGCGTGCGTCGCGCCTCGCGCGTTCGCGCGCGCGCTCTCTGTCGACCCGCTCGGCACCGCGTCCCTCGGAATCGCCGGCGCGTCCGCGCCGCCGAAGCGGCTCAACGAGTACAAGATCATGCCCGGGCACACGAAGCGTTCGCACGTGCTCAGCGCGCGCGCGCATGAGTACGTGGACGCCGAGAAACTTCCGGCGACTTTCGTGTGGAACAACGTGAAGGGACACAACTTCTTGACCAAGTCGCTCAACCAACACATTCCGCAGTACTGCGGTTCTTGCTGGGCGCACGGCGCCATGAGCGCGCTCGGTGATCGCATCCAAATCGCGAGCGGGAAGCACCGCGCGCAGGATGTGAATCTGGCGATTCAACACATTCTGAACTGCGGGACCGAGATCGCCGGTTCGTGCCACGGAGGCACGCACACGGGCGCGTATCAGTTCGTGCACGACACTGGATTCGTGCCGTACGACACGTGCTTGCCCTATGAAGCGTGTAGCGCGGAATCCACCGAAGGGAACTGCGCGAGAGGCGGTGACTACACGTGCACGCCGATGAACACGTGCAGAACGTGCAGCACGTTTGTCGAATTCGGCGGCTTTTGCAGCGCGCTGAGCACGTTCCCGAACGCGACCGTGGCGGAATACGGGATGATCTCCGGTGAAAAGGAAATCATGGCCGAGATCTATGCCCGAGGCCCAGTGTCCGCCGGCATCGATGCCGACGGCTTGCGCGGATACGTCGGAGGCATCTACACGGACACTCCGGAGTTTGAAATCAACCACATCGTCTCCATCGTCGGTTGGGGTACCGCGGACGATGGCACGAAGTATTGGGTCGTTCGTAACTCCTGGGGCCAATATTGGGGTGAAATGGGCTTTTTTCGCATCATTCGCGGAGTCAACTCGCTCGGAATCGAGGACGAAGTTGCGTGGGCGACGCCCGGCTCGTGGACGCACATGAACGTCGCGTGCTACGAGGACGGTAGCAACTGCATTCGTAAAAAGGACTACGTTGACCCGTCCAAGCCGGGCCGATTGCCGTACGGACAATTCCACATGGAAAACTGATTTTGCCGAAGCACCGTGTATATGTGTATGATCGAGGCATCTTTTCGTTGTAAGCAAAAGTTTCAATTCTTGTACGTCTCGGAACGCGACAAATCCTCGTACCTGACTTAGCGGCGCGCTCATGAAATGGTACGTAAACGGCGTCGACGAACCTCGGATAGGAAATGTTTCATCGTCGCCGTCTCGATATGTCTCGTAAGTTGGGTACGTTCCAGACGTTCTGCGTTGTGGATTCAGGCGAGTGTCTGTCATGAGTACGCCAAGCCAGCGTCCAAATACGAAAGGGCTCGTCTTGGAATTTTCGCATTTCTCGGTAAGAAGATTTCATACTCGTCAGAGGCTGGCTTTTGTTTGTGCGAACGTCGATTCACGACAGCGCACCGCGCGTGCCCCAAGATTCCAGTCGACTGCGCGAGCGAGTGCCGGTTGGCGAAAGCTATCGTTAGTCCCAGGGCGAGAACATTGAACAAGCCTCTTGTTCAGTGTAAGGAGCTTCTTCGGTCGCATCACCCAAGGGATGAAATATTACATTTGTTTGGAGAGTTGCTAGATGCGGTACAGACGCCGAAGATGAATGTGCATAACCTTCCAGGCTTGCGGAGAAAAATATCGGACGACTTCGTCGCTCGAGGTGAACGCCTCGCGCCGATCGACGTAATTCGACTCAAACACGCCAAAAATGACTTCATGAGACACGTACCGAGCTTGGAACATGGTACATTTCGAGGAGGCAGGGGTGTGGTAATGGTCGCAAGCGCGAGAGAGATTGGCTATTCGACTGGTTTTTGGCTCGCAGTGCTCGCGTTGCGTCGAGCGGGATGCGCGTTACCGATTGAGCTGTGGTTTCCAAGCGGTGAGTTCCCAGCGTGCGATCAAATACAGGAACTGCAGACACATGGCGTGGATGTTCGCTCGTTCACTTCACTGGGTCTACGGAACGGTTTCGATGGCAGATTTTCACTAAAAATTCTAGCCTTGGTGGCGAGTGATTTTGAAGAAGTCTTGGCGATTGATGCGGATAACATCGCCATCACAAATGTCTGCGAGCTCTTTGACACCAGTGAAGGATACACCGAGACGGGTGCACTGTTGTGGCGTGACTTCTGGGCATCGAGTGTCGCGCCCGATGTCTACGACATTCTCGAACTCGCGAAGGATTCGCTGTTTCATGGCACGCACGAGTCCGGACAGATGCTCATCCACAAGACAAAAGTCTGGCCCGCGCTCGCGCTCGCGGTATTTTTCAACGCGCACGCATCGCACGTGTGGAGTCCTCTGGCTGGAAACTATTTAGGATGGGGCGACAAGGAACTCTTGTATTTGGCAATGGTGGCGACCGGGACGCGCTTCAGTCGCGTCCCCCGCCTCCCGCTCCACGTTGGCGTTCGCACAGCCACGCGAACCGCCGTTTTCGGCAACTCCATGCTTCAGTTCACCCCCGATGGTCGTACTCCCGCCTTCATGCACGCCAACATCGGCAAAATCACCGCCCAAAACTTCCCCTCCGATTTCTCTCGATACCAGCGACGATGGATCGACGCCGACGCCGACGTGAACATCACCGCGCTCCTCTCTCGCGCCACCGGTGAAATTGACTTCGAACGATGGGTATTCAACACCGTTCGACGACTCGCACCGCTCGTCGCGCGAGGTTCATCTCGACGTTCGCGCGCGTGGCACGACGTCCTCGACCTCGAGCGCGCGCCCCTCCTCGAGGGACTCTTCTTGGACGACCACGCGGGGCTGATGACGTCGACACGTAGTCTACACCTCGAACCCCCATGTACGTAAAGTGGACACGCACGAGGCGTGTACACATACCCTTCCACGGTCCACACTATGAAAACCCTCCCCGATGGTCGGTCGCCGCGCGCGACGTCGCCGCGCGCGCGCTCGGCGCGCGCCCGCACACACAGACGCTCGGACTCGCCGACGAACGATGTCGCACGCCATCGCTCGCGCCCAGAGCGTACAAACCAACGCGGCACCGCGCGCCGTCGCCACGCGCGGCGGTCGCGCGCGTCGCTGCGTCCGCGCCGCGGCGCGCGAAGACCGCGAAACGGTGCGTGCCGAGCGAGCGACATCGCGCGAGGGGGGAGATCGTCGACCTCGACGCGCGCGCGACGCGCGTCGAGACCGGGCGCGACGCGAACGCGCGAGAAGAAAATTCTCTCGCGCGCGTGGCGACGCGCGCGAAGATTGGACGGCGATGGAGACGTCGTGCGCGCGAAGATTGATCGCACCCCGATGACGTCGCGCGCGCGGGATGTTTTTATCGGGGCATCTTGTGCCGTCGCGCGCGACGCGACGCGAGACGGGCGAGGAGTGGGAAACGATGCGTGGGAAACGGGCGCGATGGACGCGTGCGCGCGTCGTGATGGCGCGAACGATGAGACTGACGGCGTGACTCGACGCGCTCTTTTCGCGACGCAGGTCGACCAAACGCGCAGAGAAGCGCTCAAGTTCGCCGCGGGCGCCGTCGCCACCCTCGGCTTGGCGAAGAGCGCCAACGCCGCGGATGACGTCGCGTCCTCTCGCATGTCCTACTCTCGCTTCCTCGAGTACCTCGATATGGGTCGCGTGAAGAAGGTTGACTTGTACGAGAACGGCACGATTGCCATTGTCGAAGCCGTCTCTCCGGAACTCGGCAACCGCGTGCAACGCGTTCGAGTGCAACTTCCGGGCACGTCCGCAGAATTGCTCAAGAAGTTCCGTGAGAAGAACGTTGACTTCGCCGCGCACAACAACACCGAAGATAACGGTCAAGTCTTCTTGAACTTGCTCGGCAACTTGGCGTTCCCGCTCCTCCTCGTCGGCGGTTTGTTCTTGCTCACTCGCCGACAACAAGGTGGTGGCGGTGGCATGCCGGGTGGCATGGGCGGTCCGAACAACCCCATGGCGTTCGGCAAGTCCAAGGCCAAGTTCCAAATGGAACCGAACACCGGCGTGACCTTCGATGACGTCGCCGGCGTCAACGAGGCGAAGAACGACTTCATGGAAATTGTCGAATTCTTGAAGCGCCCGGAGCGTTTCACCGCGGTCGGTGCCAAGATCCCGAAGGGTTGCCTCTTGGTCGGCCCGCCGGGTACTGGTAAGACTTTGCTCGCCAAGGCCATCGCCGGTGAGGCTGGTGTGCCGTTCTTCTCCATCTCTGGTTCCGAGTTCGTCGAAATGTTCGTCGGTGTGGGGGCGTCCCGCGTCCGCGACCTTTTCAAGAAGGCCAAGGAGAACGCGCCGTGCATCGTCTTCGTCGATGAAATTGATGCCGTCGGTCGATCCCGTGGTACCGGTGTCGGTGGTGGTAACGATGAGCGTGAACAAACGTTGAACCAGCTCCTTACCGAGATGGATGGTTTCGAAGGTAACACGGGTATCATCGTCATCGCGGCGACCAACCGCGCCGACATTCTCGACCCGGCGCTCCTTCGTCCGGGCCGTTTCGACCGTCAAGTCACCGTTGACGTTCCGGATCTCGCCGGTCGTGTTGAAATTTTGGGCGTCCACGCCAAGAACAAGCGTTTCGAAGATGAAGTCGACCTCGAAGTCATCGCCAAGCGCACGCCGGGTTTCTCCGGTGCCGACTTGTCCAACCTCCTCAACGAAGCCGCCATTCTCTGCGGTCGCCGAGGTAAGTCAGCGATCTCCCTCGCCGAAGTCGACGACTCCGTTGACCGCATCGTCGCGGGCATGGAGGGCACTCGCTTGAACGACGGCAAGGCAAAGAGCCTCGTCGCGTACCACGAAGTTGGTCACGCCATTTGCGGCACGCTCACTCCGGGTCACGACCCGGTGCAAAAGGTTACCTTGATCCCGCGTGGTCAAGCGAAGGGGTTGACGTGGTTCATTCCGGGTGAAGATCCCTCTCTCATCTCCAAGCAGCAAATCTTTGCTCGCGTCGTCGGTGCGTTGGGTGGTCGCGCCGCGGAAGAAGTCATCTTCGGCGAGGCTGAGGTGACGACGGGTGCGAGCAGTGATCTCAGCCAAGTCGCGTCCATGGCGAAACAAATGGTGACCACGTTCGGTATGTCCGATGTCGGTCCGTGGGCGCTTCAAGATCCGAGCGCGCAAGGTGGTGATATGATCATGAGAATGATGGCGCGCAACTCGATGTCCGAAAAGCTCGCGAACGACATTGACGTCGCCACCAAGCGCATCGCGGACGAAGCGTACGAGGTCGCTGTTAAGCAAATTCGCGAAAACCGCGAAGCGATCGACGCCATCACCGAGGAGCTCTTGGAGGTTGAAACGATGACGGGTGAACGATTCCGCGAGATTCTCAGCCAGTACGCTGAAATCCCAGAGGTGAACATTCCTGGCGAGATCGAGATGGCGACCGTCAACGCCGCTTAAGCCACCAGTACATAGCAAACGGTTACTTTTAGCACGGGTGATTCCCACGTTCCCAATCGAAGCGAACGTCGCCGAGGTGTGCCTCGCGACGAATGTAATATGTGAACCCATTGAACATTTTATACATCAAATCAAATATTAAATTGCCTCCGTCGCCGCTCGACGAACTCGCCGCGCTACATTCTACCGTGTTTCTACATCACGTCTGCGTCGTCTACTTCTTCGTCAACCGAATCAATCGATTCAGATGATGATTGATCGTGTTCATCTTCTTCGGAGCCTTGGCGCGAAGCTCCAGGCACGAATCCAGCGCCCGCCTCGCGCTCGCGCACTTCCCTTCCTCAAAGTTATTCGTCTTGTAGCACGTCAACAGCGTGAACATCTCGTTCAAACACGCCACGTCCCGCCTCTTCCCTCTCCCCGCGCTCTTCGTGTTGATCCGCACGCGCGGCTCGGCCGTGCCTTTCCCCATGGCGCGCTCGCGTCGCTCTCTCCTCGCGCGGTCGTCGCGCGCGCGCGCGCGTCCTCGCCGTCGCCTCTTCGCGCGCGGTGTCCTCCTCGCGCGGACACACGCGTCCGCGCGATCGTCGTCGTCGTTTCGTTCGCTTCCGCGCGCGCGAGGTTCGATTCGAGGGGACGAATGACGCGCGCGACCGCGCGCGCGGTGAGGCCCTCGACGGCGGCGTCGACGCGCGCGCGCCGCGGGGACTCGAAGCGGGGACTCGCCGCGCGCTCGCGAGCGAACGAAGAGGAACGATGATGAGTGCGTGGAAATGGGCGCGTTGAATGATTCAAAATCTCGCATCAAAATGTCAAGAGATGGTCGACACTCGTCCCGAAGACGCCGCGTCGCTTAGTAGAAGCCGAAGCCCTTGGCGGCGTTGGAGAGCACGTTGACGTGCACCGGATCGCTGACGTGCGCGGTCCAGTTGGCGATCGGGCCTTCTTGGGTGGCGAGCGCTTGCATGATGCAGCCCAACCACGCGAACATGGACAAGCGGCAGTGCTTGAGCTCCTTAATCTTGAGCTCTTCGAGGTCGCCCGCCTCGGAGAAGCCGAGCGGGTCGAAGCGGCCGCCCGGGGTGACGTCGCCTTGGGTGAGCTCCGGGAACGGGTTCTCGAAGACGCCCGTACGGTAGGACTCCGCGGAACCGACGAGGAACAACTCAAGAGCGAGAACGGCCCAGAAGCTCGGGTATCCAGAGCCTTCCGGCGCGAGCGGCGCGACGGCGCCCGGGAACTTATCCGCCACGGCGGTGCAGTCGTCCGGCGTGCACAACGTCCCCGCGGTGAACCACGGAATGCCCGTACCGTTCTCCGCCGCCCAGGCACCGGTCACACCGAGCATCGCCCATCGACCGTGAATAATTTCACGCTCGGCGTTCTTCTCATCACCGAACGGCACGATCGGGGACTCCCCACCGCCCGGGTAGGTTCCGAATTCCGGATACAGGTCCGGCGGCGCCAACGATCCGAACGGCGCCGCCTGCGTCCATCGATCCATCGTTCGCCCACGCGCGAACGAACCGCGTCGTCAGTCTCGAGTCATCGCACGTCACGCACGCATCGCTCTCCCATCGATATCTCCACATCCCTCGCGCACGCGTCCACATCGCACACCCTCGATCGCGCGTCCCCATTCGATCGATCGATCGAACGAGATAAGAAAGATACGCGCATCACTTCATCGATCGCTCGTCGTCGCGGTCGTCTCGCGGTCGTCTCGCGCACCTTGAAGGCACCCTTTTTGCTCGGCGCGGACGCCTTGGTGCGTCGAGCGACGACGGCGGTATCGATCGTCGCGCGTCTCGTCGCCGCGCGGTCGCGCGCGACGCGAACGCCGGTAAACGTGGAAGCCGAGAGAGACGCCATCGCGATGTGACGCGCGGGGCCGAGGACGGAGGTCGCGTCGAGTCGGTGGGGACGTGGGGACGTGGGGAACTCGGGGGGGGGTGTTCGGGGAGTCGTGACTCGTGGATGGGTGCGGTGGAGGTCCACGTAGGGGAAATCTGTCGTGTGTATGGAGACGTGATTCGGTCGGTCGTGCGTCGTGCGTCGTGAGTCGTGAGTCGTGCGTCGTGATGGTCGCGCGCGGTGAAAAAGGGCGAAGGGCGAGACGTCGGTGCGCGCGTCGTTCGTTCGTTCCGTTCACGCGTCGTTCGTTCGTTCGTTCGTGCGTGCGTGCGATAAATGATTTAGTTGTATTGCATGTACTTGGCGGTGGAGGAGAACTTTTGGTATCCCTTGATGACTTTGTTGACGGCGTCGAGGAAATCTTTTTCGCTGACGGTTTTGCGGCGTTGGCGAATGGCGAACATGCCGGCTTCTGTGCACACGGAGTGGATCTCGGCGCCGGTGGCGTTGGGACACAGACGGGCTAAGAGTTCGTAGCGGATGTCGCGCTCGACCGCCATGGAACGGGTGTGAATCTTGAAGATTTGCGCGCGCGATTCCAAGTCGGGTAAACCGAATTCAACCTTGCGGTCGAGACGACCGGGACGCAAGAGCGCGGGATCCAGCGTGTCCGGTCTGTTGGTCGCCATGAGCACCTTGATGTTACCTCGAGCGTCGAAACCGTCGAGTTGGTTGACGATCTCGAGCATCGTGCGCTGTACCTCGTTGTCGCCCCCTTGACCGTCGTCGAAGCGCGCGCCTCCGATGGCGTCGACTTCGTCGAAAAAAATCAAACACGCCTTTTTGCTTCGAGCCATCTGGAACAGCTCACGAACTAATCTCGCCCCTTCACCGACGTACTTTTGCACCAACTCGCTGCCGATGACGCGAATGAAACACGCATCCGTGCGGTTCGCCACCGCGCGCGCGAGGAGCGTCTTCCCCGTCCCCGGCGGACCGTAACATAACACCCCTTTCGGCGGATCGATACCGAGCTTTGCAAACTTTTCTGGGTGCAACAAAGGAAGTTCAACGACTTCTCTGAGCTTTTCTATCTGTTCCTTCGATCCACCGACGTCGCCGTACGTCACGTCGGGCTTTTCCTCCACCGTCATCATCGTCACGCTCGGATCAATCTTCGGCGGTAACGGCAACTGTATGAAATACTTGTTCCGATCGACCCCCACCCGCATACCCTCCTCAATATCCGTCGGCGCCACTTCGTTTCCTAATCCTACCACAAACTTTGCTATCTGTTTCACGTTGATGACGTACTGCGCGTCGTCGGTCCCCGGGTTTATGATCTTCGTGCACCTCGCCACCTGCAACGGCTGCTGCTCCTGCACCGCCTGTTTATCCGCCGTGAGATCCCACTGCGACGGCGGCGCTAACCCGGTGTCTGACTCCTTTATCCCGCACAGATCGTTCACGCGCTTACTGATCGTCTTCAAATCATTCTCCAGATCCTTGATGGGATCGTTGTACGCCCCGAGTCCGTACGTCTTCAACAGCGCGATGTCGTCCTCATCGAGCGGGATGATCTTCTTCTCTTCCCCGAACTCGACGTCTTCCGCGCTCGGTACGCCCATCGCGATGCGCGTCGCGCGCGCGTCGCGCGTCACGAAGTGCCGCGCGCGAGCGTCAGTCAACCGTCTCGCGCGCGTCGTTCCCCATTCGTGCCCACGCGTCTCGCGTCCCCCTCCCGACGCGTCATGTTCGAGGACGAGCAAAAAGCGCGAGGGGTGAGCCTGTTCGTCGAGCTCGCCAGCGGATCGGCCTCGTTCGCCGACGTCGTGAGCGCTCGATACGCCGAATGGCGAAACTTGTTTCGAATCTTAAAAGAGCTCAAAGCGGACGAGACGTCGGCGCTTCGGAGCGTGTCGCTGGACGCGTCGGCGCCGACAGATTTCGGAAATTGGGGTCGGGAGCGTCAGCCCATGTTCGCGGACGAGTTTGGGAAGTTTCTCGCGCACGAAGGGTGCGTGGAGGCGGTGGCGGAGGACTTGGACGCGCGAGACGCGTTGGAGGCGGCGAGGAGCGGCGCGCCGGCGCCGGTGGCGAAAGCGGCGACGCCGGCGGAGAGAGCGACGACGCCGGTGCGAGAGGTCGAACGTTCGTTTCGTAGGATGAAGACGCCGTCGGCGGGAGGGCGAGTGATGGAATCGGATGTGAATTACGTGCAAGAGAAACCGGCGCGGCGAGAGAGTCGATCGAACGGCGGAGGGTTGGGCGCGCCGACGCGCGTGGCGGAGACGAGGGAACCCGCGCGCGCGGGCTCGATGCCGCCGACGCAGATGGTTCAAAAGTCGCCGCCGCCGACGCCCATGCCCTCGCAGTTGTCCCCGCCGCAGAGTGAATACGAGACGCCGCCGAACGGGGCGCTCGCGCGCGCGTCGCCTCGCGCGGTGACGTCCGCCAACGCCGAACACGTGGAGCACTTGATGTCCTACCTGACGGGATTCCACGGATTATTGTTCGGTTTGAAGGACCACGTCGAACGCATCAGAGGCGCGACGATCGAAAACGTAGCGCACGAGCTCGCTCGCACGGATGCACGACTCGACACCGCCATCGCGCGTTTGGAAGCCGCCATGGGGGTGGAGAGCGGAGAGACAAAAAATTAAAAACGAGTTGACAATCTACTACGGTATAGACTAAATCGCGGTGTAGCGTACAGACAAAACGCAGCGTAAAACTTTCTTTACTTTTTCGCCGTTCTTCTCGACTTTCGCACGCGCGGCGCCTCGGGTTTCGCCGCTGCGGCGCTCCTCGCGCCTCGCGTCGCGCGCTTCTTTCCTCGCGTCGTCCGTGCCGGCTCTTCCTCCATCGTCGCCTTCTCGGCGTTGTCCTCGGACGCAGGATCCGGCACGTCCTCCGCCGCTGGATTCGACGCCCCGTTATCGCCGTCCAAGACGACGCGCGCGTCAATGCTCGATTCCATGCGTTCCGCCGCTTGCGCCTTGAGCACGGAGATGAGGTTTTTGTACATGGCGGGGTCTTGTTCTCTGTTCTGAATCGCCGCCTCGACGCGTCTCGGATCGGCGCGGTCCTCGATGAGATACTTGCGCTTCACCTGACGACGCGTGCGTCCCGGGAATAACCTGGCGATGAGGGAAAAGTCGGTGCCGAACTGCGTCATCGCGCGATAAAACAGCTCCGTGTCCTCCTTGTTCCACTTCTCGGCTTTGGCTCGGTTCGAGTACGTCGCCGAATTGAGTCGCGTCCCGTTTTCTTCCACGCGCTTAAACTCGGCCAAACCGGTGTCCTTCTCCGCCGCAGCGTTGACGGTGAGCGATTGCGGATTGATGACGATGTTACCATCGATGACTTGCACCTGCGGCGCCATCACCGTCGGCTTCGCCGGCGCCGGCGCCGGCGCGAGCGGCGCCGGCGCTGCGAGCGCCGCGGCGGCCGCCTTCTTCTTACCGAAATCCGGCATCGGACGTTTATTCGCCTTGTTTAACACGCGCGTCTTGGCCTCTTTCACGCGCTCTTCCGCGCTTTTTTGACGAATTATGTCGCGAATCGTCATCGCCGGATCGTCCGCGTACGACGTCGACGCCTCGAGCGCGTCTCGGCGACTCCCCTCGCCGACGCGACCGCCTCTCGTCGATCCCGCCGAGCGCACCCACCTGTGCGCGGGAATCGCCATCGGCGGCGGTACCGCGACGATCGGGAGCGACCCAGGCGACGCAGACGCGGGTTCCACCGCGCCTCCCGTCGCGAGCGCCAGCGGACTCGCCGGCGTCGGCGTCGGCGAGGGCGACGCCAACTTTGACTCGAGTCTCGCCACCGCCGGCACCATCTGTTTCGACGTCCGACTCGGCGCCGGCGATCGCGCGCCCACGGGCGCGGACACTCTCCGCAGCACCGCCGACGTCGGCGTCGCGACGCCATCACCCATCGCCGTCGGCGCCTTTCTCCCCACCGGCGTCCCGCTCTCTCTCGCCGTGCGCAACCGACTTCCCGCCGCGCTCGCTCCCGTCGCGCCCAATCGCGATTTCTTCCTCGCGCTCTCCGCCACGACCCGCCCTAACCTCGAACTCGGTCTCTCCGGCGTCGATCGTCCGCTTCCATCGCTCCCTCGTCCACCACCGTCCTCGCCGCCGCTCGCGCTCGGACTCTCGCGCGCGTCGTCGTCCCTCGCCTTCGCGCCGCGCAATCTCGATTTCCCACGCGCGCCCACGTTCGGCGCGAACGACGACGCGCGACGCGCCTGTTTCGCCGTCTTCCCCTCCGTCCCTCCTCTCCTCGTCACCGCGCGTCCGCCGTCGTCGTCACCGGCGTCTTTCATTCTCCCCGGATCGTTCCCGCGCTCCCTCGCGTCGCCGCGCGCCCCGCTCGCACCGTCGCCCCGGTGTGTGCCGTCGTCCCGCGTCGACCCATCACCGCGCGGTTTCCCACTCCGCGCGCGCGAGACACCGCCCATGTCCGTCCGACGGCGCGCGCGCGAGTCACGATCTCGCGCGCGATTGAATTTTCACGCATTCATTTCATTCGCAATGTCGACGATGATTCTCTCGACGCGACGCGATGGACTCGACCGCGCGTCTCGAGCGCGTCGACCGCGCGTCCGTCTCGACGACGGCGCGATTCCGACGCGTCGCGTCGCGAGAAGCATCGTCGACGTCGCGAATGCGATGCGATGCACAGTCTCGGGACGGTTCGCGCCGCCATTCATTCGCGCGCGCGCGCGCGCGAACGCGTCGACGGAGACGACGCGCGCGCGGGTGAACGCGGAGAGAATCTCGCGCGCGAACGGTGACGATCGTCGACGCGCGAGGCGATGCCCGAGGACGCGACGAGGACGAACGACCGATCGATGACGACGCGCGGCGGCGGCGACCGGGCCGCCGCGGACGACGCCGCCGACGACGACGGCGCGGCGTGGCGCGCGTTGGGCGTCGACGACGGCGTCGCGAGAGCGTTGTGTAAGATGCGAATGGGCGCGCCGACGGCGACGCAGCGATCGGTGGTGCCGAGAGCGTTGGAGGGACGAGACGTCGTCGCGCGCGCGCGCACGGGGAGCGGGAAGACGCACGCGTACCTGGCGCCGGTGGCGCACGCGGTGTGCGCGAGAACGCGAGGAAAGGGGATGAGGGGGCTGCGGGCGATCGTGTTGGCGCCGACGCGTGAGTTGTGTCATCAGGTGCGCCGAGCGTGCGCGAAATTGTTGAGGGAGTGCGCGCCGACGACGCGCGCGGGCGAGCTGCCGGCGGCGAGCGCGGGGACGGGCGCGCTGCGACAGACCGCGGGATCGCCGCCGGACGTGCTCGCGGCGACGCCGGCGAGGGTGGCGGAGTGCGTGCGTGAGGGGTATTTTCCGCCGGGGGCGCTCGAGGATGGGGGGTTGGACGTGGTGGTTTTGGACGAGGCGGATTTGTTGTTGTCGTTCGGGTACGCGGAGGATATTAAACGCGTGATGCGCGCGGTGAAGCGCGGGACGCAGGTGATGATGCTGAGCGCGACGATGAGCGCGGAGATTGAGGCGTTGAGAGACGTCGTGGCGCATAAACCCGTCGTGGTGGACGTGGAGGAAGACGCGCGAGACGGTGACGACGGCGCGGGCGGCGACGCGAGCGCGGGCGGGAAGAGCGGACCGGACATTGAGCACTATTGCCTGCGCGTTCCCAAATCCATCGATCGGCTTCTCTACGCCATGGCGCTCTTGCGACTCGGTTTGTGCAAGAAAAAGGTGCTCGTTTTCGTCTCGAACGCGGACGCGGCGGTGCGGTTGCGTCTGTTTTTGCACAAGTTTGGCGTGCCCACGTGCGCGCTCCACGGCGAACTCCCGGCGAATTCGCGCACGCACATTTTGCAAGAGTTTAATCGCGGCGTGTACGACTTCATGGTGGCCGCCGCCGACGACGCCAACATGAAGGAGACGGACGAGGAGGAGAAAACGGAAGATAAGGCGCCGACGCGCGAGAGTAAGAAGAAGAAAAAGGATAGACGCGATAAAGAGTTCGGCGTCGTGCGAGGGATCGATTTTCAAGCGGTGAACACCGTCATTAATTTTGAAGTGCCGACGACGGCGGCGGCGTACGTGCACAGAGTCGGGAGAACCGGACGCGCGGGTAAATCGGGCACGGCGATCACCTTGGTCGCCCCGTCCGAGGAGGCGGCGTTCGCGGAGATTCAGGCCACGCTCGAGAGCGAGGTCGGCGAAACAGTTGCGGCGACGCAAGTCATCAAACCGTTCGATCGACTTCCGAAGGAGGCGGTGGACGCGCTTCGGTACAGAGCCGAGGACGCGGCGAGAGCGGTCGGTAAGACGGCCGTCAAGGAGGCTCGTGTTCGTGAACTTAGACAAGAGCTCCTAAACTCTGAGCGTTTGGCCGCACACTTCGAGGATAACGCCGAAGATTTAGCCTTGCTGAAGCACGACACGAGTCTCGCCAAGCATCCAGACGCCAAGCACCTGAGTCATCTTCCGGGATACTTGCGCGGGAAAAAGTCCAAGCGCGGCGACGCGAGGCACGTCGAACCTGACTCCAAACACGCGAAGGATGCCGCGAATTACCACTTGGACGTCGACGTCGCGGAGTTCGGTTCAAAGAAGAAGCGGAAACGAAGCGACAAACGAGAGACGGGTCCGGATTTGCGCGTCAAGAACAAGTTCAAAAAGGGCAACTTTAAAAAGAAGTCGATCGGTCGTAAGCGTTCGCGATGATGACCACACGATAGCTACAAATTCTACAATACTATTTTTTCCTAGGAATCACAGCTCGTCGCGCCCATTCGCCGTGCACTCGGCGTCGGCGGTTATTTTATTGCAAATGGCGCGCGCGCGCGCGTCCGTCATCGGCCGCACGTCGTTCAGCGCGGCTAACGCACCCGCGAGTAAATCCTTCGTCTGTACGTCTTCGCGAAGCAATTCACACACGCCGGCGAGCATTTCCGCCGCGTAGACGTCTGGATTTTCTTCGGGCCGGCGCCGCGCCTCCGTCGGATTGGTAATCTCCGAGTGTCGCGTATCCTCCCTCACGTCGACCAATCGATCGCGCCTATCCCTTCGAAGCGCGGTGACGTTCTTAAACCTCGCGCACGTTCGCTCTCTCCACACGAGCTCTACTAATTCCTCTCGCAAACTCTCGTCCAGCGCTTTCCACGACGACTGCGGCGTCGTCCTCGCCGACGCCGCCGCGTCCGCGTGAACGCCACGAACCGTCAGTTTACACCCATCGCACAACGACGACGCCGGCACCTCCTCGACCGCGTTCCATCCCTCAAACTTTTCATCCGCATCGATCGGCGCGTACGACCCCTCCGAGTCCTCCGTCAACCGTCGTCGCCGACGCGAACTCTCTTCCTTTGCAAAGTGTTCCCTTCGCTTCTCTCGCAGCGCCTCGGCGCGCCCGCGATCCACCGCCGCGTCCGTCTGTGCCATCAACATTCGCCGTCGACGCTCCAACTCGTTCTCCACCGCCGTGCGCGGCGCCGCGCGTCCTCGCTTGGCGCCGAACGCGTCTCGAGGCGGTCGCGGAACGCTCGAGCGCCCCGGCCTCGCGCGCGCGGCGCCCCCGGCGAATCCTCCGCGCGAGCGCGGGCGCACGTTCTTCCCCGCGCGCGCGCCGACGCTCATACACGCCGAGAGCGCGACGACGAGCGTCGCCATCACCGCGAGACGTCGTCGTCGTCGCGGCATAATCGAGCGCGAACGAATGGCGTGCACCGTCGCGCGTTCGCGCGCGCCGTCGGCGGCGGCGACGTCTCGCGTCGCGCGGTTCGATGGGAGAACTCGTCGAGTCTCGTCGTCCGCGCGCGCGTCGACGCGCGCCGCGCTCGCGGACGACGACGACGCCGACGACGCCGACGCGAGCGCGGAATCGGCCGTCGTCTCGCGACGCGCCGGTGACGGGCGACGCGGTCCCGCGCGCGCGCGAGCGTTCGCGCTCGCGGCGTCCGCGATGGTATTGGGTCTCAGCGCGGTTCCTCCGAGCGCGCACGCGCGAAACCGCGCGGCGGCGAGCGCGAGCTCGTCGTTTGAGCGATTCGTCGGCGAACGGAGCCGGAGCGGCGGCAGAGGTTTGCGAAGACGAGAGAAAAGGAATTCGTTCGTGCGCGACGCGGCGAACGCGATCGGTCCGGCGGTCGTGCGCATCGATAGCGATTCTGCGTCGCTGCGGCGAGCGATGTCGGTGAGTGGATCGGTGAGCGAGGGAAGGGGCGGCGGGAAGTCGACGAATGGGCGAAGCGGCGTGATTCGCGGGACGGGTTGCGGATTGGTGATCGACGCGATCGAGGGATACGTGGTGACGAACAGTCACGTGGTGAAGAGCGAAGAGAACGTCAAGGTGACGTTCATCGACGGGAATGTGTACGATGGGGAGGTGAAGGGCGTGGATACTCTGACGGATATCGCGCTCATTAAATTAAAGCCGAGAGCCGGACACGCCTTACCGTGGGCCACTCTGGGTGACAGCGACAATGTGGAGGTTGGAGATTACGCGATCGCGTTGGGGAATCCATTAGGTTTAGATAACAGCGTCACTTTGGGCATCATCAGTAACGTTCACCGCACGTCGGCGGAACTCGGTATCACCGACCGGCGCGTAGACTTTGTTCAGACGGATTGCGCCATCAATCCCGGTAATTCGGGCGGACCGCTGGTGAACGAGTTTAGCGAAGTCGTCGCTCTCAACACCGCCATCCGCGCGGACGCCGAAGGTATTGGATTCGCCATCCCCATCAACACCGTGAAGAGAGTCGTCAGGATGCTCGCGAACGGCGAAAAAGTTCCACACCCATTCATCGGTATCCGCATGGTTGACAATTTCACCGCGAATTCCGCGTTCGGAGATCGCGCGCAAGAGCTCCCAGTCGGCACGGTCATCGTCGACGTCATCGAGAAGTCACCGGCGAGCCTGGCGGGACTCGCCGTCGGAGACGTCATCACGGCGGTGGACGGAGTCGTCATGAACGGAGCGCAAATTCTCGACAGGGTGAAAATCACACCTCCAGGCGATTCGAACGAGTTTTCAATATTCCGTCCTTCCGCGCAAGGCGCGCACATGCACCGTCGCGTCATCATTCGCGTCGGCGATTTAGCGGAACACAACAACCGCTCGAACAACGTCGCGGAGGACCAGAACGTGAGTCCTCCGGGCGTTGGTGTGAGACCGCCGCGCATTCCTCGCACCTTTGGCGCCTAAAGTGTTTAATGTGCACGATTTATATAGTCTTTGACGCATCGCACGCTCGACCCTCGCTCTCGTCGGGCTCGCTCGCGACTCGAGCGCTGTTGACTGGCGCAACTTCAGACGACGACGCGCGCTGGTTCGACCTCACGCACGTCGCCGAAAGCCGCTCGAACGAGAACAAAAAGTACACGAGTGGAAACGAGCCCGATCTCCGAACGTCTCGTCCACAACACCTCGCGAGAACGTTAGATCTATTCTTCGCTTCGAGTTAGTTGCATCGCATCATGCCGTACGATAGCGCCATCACCGTTTTCTCGCCGGATGGGCATCTGTTCCAGGTGCGTTTATTCGATGCAAACGACTGAATATGATCCAACGCGTGCGCCGCGCGACCGCTCCGGTCGCGTTCGCTCGTCTCGAGCGCGAAGAGTTTGCCTGACCTAACGATCTGACTTTGATTACCGCTCGTTTCGACAGGTTGAATACGCGATGGAAGCCGTGCGAAAGGGTACGCTCGCCGTCGGCGTGCGCGGCGCCGATATTGTGGTGCTTGGTGTCGAGCGCAAGTCGGTTCCGAAGCTTCAAGATCCCAGAACGATCCGAAAGATTCAATTGCTGGATGATCACATCGCGGTGGCGTTCGCGGGTTTGACGGCGGACGCGCGGATTTTGATCAATCGAGCGAGAACGGAGTGCCAGAGCCACAGGTTGACGCTCGAAGACGAAGCGTCGGTGGAGTACATCACTCGATACATAGGTGGGGTCCAGCAAAAGTACACACAGAGTGGAGGCGTGCGACCGTTCGGTTTGAGCACGCTCATAGCGGGTTTCTCTCCAGAGGGTAAACCACAGCTGTTTCACACCGATCCGAGCGGTACGTACAGTCAGTGGAAAGCGAATGCGACCGGCCGTAACGCCAAGTCGGTTCGAGAGTGGTTGGAGAAGCATTATGAAGAGCTTAGCGGCGAAGATGCGATTAAGTTTACGCTCAAGGCGCTGCTCGAAGTCGTCGAGCCGAACTCGAAGAACATAGAGATTGCTGTCATCCGTTCGTCGAAGACTGGTCTCGAAATGCTTAGCGCGGAGGAGATTGATGCATTAGTTAAGACGGTCGAGGATGAGAAGGCACAGCTCGACGCTGCGAAGAAGGAAAAGGCGAGGGCCGCGGCGGAAGCGGCAGCCGCGGCGGCAACCGTCTAGACTCGCCGTCGTTTTAATACCACACCCCACTCTAGGCACGCGCGCGCCGATGCGGCGTCTCAACGCGCGAGGATTTTCGAACGGGGTTCCTCCGCGATGTCTCGTCGTCGCCCGCTCGTTCGGGTCGACGCCCGGTCGACCCTCCCTCGACGCCGCTCGACTCGGATTGAGCTTTGCGCTCGGCGTCGGCGCCGGGGCGTCGATCGCGCGCGCGTGCGCGCGTCGACCGGCCGATGGAGACGCGACAGAGCGCGAGTACGTCGAGCACGACGCGCTCGAGTACGGTTGGCCGTCGGATGCCGTCTCGCACATTGAATCCAAGTCGTCGTACGCGCACGCGTTCGATGGGCGCACTCGTAATCCGCGCTGGGTGATTGAAAAACTGACGCGAGAGACGCTCGAGGGTCCGGGGACGCGGAAAAAGTCGGAATTCTACGAGGATGAATCCACGTCGTGGAAACACCGCGCGCGGCTGGATGATTTTCGCGGGAGCGGCTACGACCGAGGTCACCTCGTGGCCGCCGCGAATCAGAAGCGAACGCAAGACGACGTGGACGCCACGTTTTCGTTGGCGAACGTATCGCCGCAAGTCGGGCCGGGATTTAATCGAGATTATTGGGCGAAATTAGAACAGTTTGTCCGCGACGTGGCTGGGAATGAAAAGTCGCGAGCGACGTACGTCGCCACCGGGCCTTTGTTCTTACCGAGTCGAAGAGAGAGTTTCGACACCGCGACGTCCAGCGTCGCGACGGAGTCGCAATTGCGCGCGCGGGAAGGGTTACCTAAACCGACGGAATGGGAAATGAAGTATCCAATGCTAGGCGAGCCTCCGGCGATGGTCGCAGTGCCGACTCACTTTTTTAAAGTCGTCTTCGTGGTTTCGACAGATTCGAAAGTCTCGTGCGCGGCATTCGTGCTTCCGAACGCGCCGATGCCGAACGATGTGCCTCTGAGGCGATTCGTCGTGCCTCTCACGGACTTGGAAGTAGTTAGCGGTTTAGAATTTTTCAAGCGCGGCTTGGCCGGGGACGCGCGCGCCAAGTACGATAGAGCAGAACGATCTTTCCTCGCAGGGACGGCGAGAGAGTTACCGGGCGCGGGTAAACTTCCAAGCTTACCGCCTGCGAATGTTTCGGCGCGCGGGGATCGCCACGTCGCGCGCGAAGGCGAAATGAGTCGCACGAAATGGGCGAGCGTGGAACATCTCTGTTCGCACACGAGTTGCGAGTTGGCGAAGGGCAAGTGGGATAGAATGAAATGAAAAAATCGTACTAGTACGATTGTATTGCATAATAATATACTGCATCATGATCGCGAGTAATAGCACGTATCTTGATATACTAACTCCCGTCGCAACATCGAAATGCTCATGCTCCCTTAGCAGAAGTCGCTCTCCGGGAAAGTGTCGAGGAAGAGGAGCTCGGAGTACGTGGCGAGCGTCCACTCTTCCGGCGGGCATCTGGATTCAAAGTCATCAATCACTTCACGGATGTCAACCATGGTTTCCAAGCGCATGGTGCGCGCAAGTTGCGCGGCATTGTGCTCGTCGGATTCCATCGCCGAGTGAATTTTAGCGACGGCACCCTTGAGGGTCTTGACGGCGTCGACGAGCTTCTTCGGGTTGCCCAAGTCAGCCTTCTTCGCGGACGGGATGACGTGTTGGTTGATCATGTCAATCATCGTCAACGCTTCCATCTCGACTTGGCCGATGTAGTGGCCGAGGAGAACAGACTTGCGCGCCGCGCATTCCTTGGCGGTGAAAATGCCCATCTGTTCGAAGAGGGCAACGTTCTTGTCACTGTCGAGTTCGTTGATAGCGTCGCAGCCGGCATCGATGCGCCACACACCGCGCTTGACAGCCTCATCCGGCCATTCCGGATCATAACCGTTACCGTTGAACACGCACTTGTCGTGCGCCTTCAACAAGTCTTGCGCGATGGCGAGCGGTTGTTCACCCGCCTCGAGGCGGTCCGCAACAATCTTAAACGCCTCGGCGGCGATGGTGTTCAAGACAGTGTTGACAAGAGACACGTTTTGAGAAGAACCGGCGGCGCGGAACTCGAAACGGTTACCACCGTACGGGAACGGAGACGTACGGTTACGATCTTCCGCCGGGACTTCAATGGATGGGATCGTGTCGGTGCCGAACTTCAGCGGCTTCTTCGCCGGCGCATACTCACCAAGAGTGCCCTCCTTGACAGTGTTCAAGAACTCAGTGAGGGACGGGCCAAGGTACGTGGACATGACAGCCGGCGGCGCTTCCATGGCACCGAGACGGAAGTCGTTGCCCGGGGACGCGATCGCAAGGCGCATCAAGTCACCGTGCTTGTCGATGGCGGAAACCATGGCGGACATGACGAGCGGGAAAATTTCCGGGTTGCCGGTGACGGAGTTGACTTGCTTCGGGTTCATCAAGTTGAGGCCGTCGGAAGTACCGATGGACCAGTTGTTGTGCTTACCGGAGCCGTTGATGCCAGCGAACGGCTTCTCTTGGAGAAGCCCCGCGAGGCCGTGCTCGGAGGCAACTTCCTCGATGATTTGCATAATCATCAAGTTTTGGTCCACTTGGTTGATGGCGTTGCCGAACATCGGGGCGAACTCGTATTGGTTCGGCGCGACTTCACGGTGACGGGTCTTCAAAGGAATGCCAAGCTTGAAGCACTCTTGCTGGATTTGACGCATGCACTCGAAGGCGGCGGTGGCGCGGGAGATCGGAGCCATGTAGTGATCGCTCATCTCTTGGCCACGCGGCGGCATCGCACCGGTGATGGTACGGCCGGTGAATTGAAGATCCGGGCGGCGGTAGAACGCGTGTCGCGGAACCAAGAAGATTTCTTGTTCCAAACCAATGTTGGCGTACACAGACGCGTCGCCGACGTCGTACTTCATCGCCTTGAGCATACGCTTGGTTTGCTTGTCCAAGGCGGAGGTGGCGCGGTGAAGCGGCGTCTTCTCATCGAGAGCATCGCCGTTGTAGGACACAAACGCCGCCGGGATGAAGACAGTGTCTTCGCGAAGGAAGATCGGCGAAGACGGGTCGAGGGAAAGGTAACCACCGGCCGTGTGCGTGGCGCGCATGCCGCCGTTCGGGTAGGAGGAACCATCCGTTTCACCTTGAAGGAGTTGCTCGCCGGAGAGGGAGTAGTACGGGGTACCATCCGCCGCGAAATCCATCATGGATTGGTGCACTTGACCAGAGTTACCGTGACGGACACCGGAGGAGCCCATCGGTTGGAACCAGTGGCAGTACACGGACGCGCCGTTGTCCACGGCCCAGTCGAGCACCGCCTTGGCGACGACGTCAGCCTTCAACTCGGACTCGACCCAGGTCTTATCCTCGAGCAACTTGGCGCTCTCGCCGTACTTGTTCAAGTACTTCTCCGCGACCGCACCACGGAAGCAGCAGGCACCGTACCCCTCCGTCGTGGCCGGACCCGCGCTCATCGTGAGCATCGCCGTCGCCCCGACGCCGCGAGCCCCTTTCGCGACGCGCGCGCGCCTCGCCTCGCGGCGAATCGCGCCGCTCTTCGGCGCCAAGCTCACTTTTTGACTCAACGTAGACTATTCACGCGCACGCATCGCACGGCACCGTCAGTCATCGCTCTCACCTCTCGCGCGCGCGTCTATCCTCTCGCCATCCCTCTCCCCGTCATCGACAACCCTCTTCGCGCGCGTTCGTCACCTCCCCCGCGCGTCGCCTCGCCGATCCCCGACCGATCGATCGATCGACCGATGGACCGATCGATTCTCTCGCGCACCTGCATGTCTCCGCGTCGAACGCTCAAATATGCCGCGCGCGATCGCGTCCCGCGGTCGAATCCGACCCGATCGCGCCCCAATTCAATTCACCCGGCGCGCGCGCCACCCCCCGCGATGTCGACCGCGCGAAGAGACGCGCGCGGGGTGGGCTCGATATGGGCACGCGCGGTACTCGTGTACGCGATCGTGGGCTCGCTTTGCGTTTTTCGTGTATTGATAAAAAATGCGCGGTCCACGTTCGACCGGTCGTGATCGGTGAAAGAGTCACTCGGTCGAGGTGTGTCGGACGGATGGAACTCGGTGGGGAAAAAATGCGGTCGGTCGGACACACGGACGCGGTCGGTCGGACGCGCGCGGGCGCGCGCGCGACTCGATGACGATTCGAGTCGTCGTGGCCGTCACGTCGAGACGCCGTTTTTAGACGCGCGAGCGAACGCGAGGGATCGGGGCGCGCGGACGACGGGTGAACGACATCGAGGCGTGGGGACGATGGCGCGAGGGAGGCGGGCGCGACGGGGCGAGCGCGGTGGGAGGGGGCGGCGGCGCGTGTGTTGTGAGAGTTTCGTCTCCGCGACGGAGAAGCGGTGTCTCGAGTGCACGCTGGGGCGCTGGCGCGAGGTGCACGGGCGCGCTCGTTGTATTAATCTGGCGCGAGCGGATGATTTGAATTTTATAAAACGAGTCGAGGCGTCGTCGTCCAATTTTTTGGAATTTTTGGGCGGCGGCGTGGACGAGCTCGTGATCAGCGCGGCGAACGAATCAAACGCTCCCGTGATTCGTTGGCTCTTCGAGGAATCGTCGTGTCGAGCCGAGGCCAAGGCGTACGTCGAGGAGGAGCCTAACGGGTCGAATGTGTTGGGACTCGCGTGTGGTTCGTGCCACCGAAAAATGGGAAACGACGTTGATCGGTTGAAATATCTCTTCGAGACTCTCGGACTTCGGCCTCTCTTCGGCGACGACTGCTTGGCGAGTGTAATATCCTTGGATTTTTCCCTCTCAGCCGATGAGCGCGAAAAAGTCGTGAAGAGACAGTTGAAGATCCTAAAGTACTTGCACGAAGAGCAGGACTTGAAGTTCGAACAACATCATTTGTGTCAAGCGAGTAAGCAAAACGATTGCGTCGAATCGATAGAGTACATGTACAACAACGGCGTGGGAGAGGTGCCTACCTGCGCTCTTGAACACGCTTTCAAGTACTTGAATGCGAGAGTGGTAATGTTCTATATCGAGAAGTGCGACTGTGTCGTCAACTTGAGGCGGGAATTCATCCTAGTGGAAGAAATTTGGAAAGACGATGAAATGTTTCACGATTATGCGGAACGCGTGTTCAGCGGGTCCTTCTTAGATTACCTCGATTTTTTTGACCATGTCGTCCGCATGGTGGTCTTTGAAAAGGCGCGCGCCATTATTGAGGCGCTTCGCAACAGGTTGAAGAAGGAGGATGATCGAGACTCTATCATCGTTCGAGACATCATGAGCCTCGTCGACGAGCACAAACAGAATTTCACCGAGAACAAATATTTGGAGATTTGCGCGTTTTTGAAAAAGAAGCACGATTTGTCGGCGCAACTCGATGCGTGAAGACATTCGCGCCGACACACGATGACCAGAATCAACCACCAACGCGCACTCACAAGAACACATGTTATTAAATGAAATAGACTAAGGTCAAATGAAATAGTCCGTTTACTCCCGATCTTGCTCGTTTCTCGGGATCGTTTTCGACGGCGTCTTTTGAGTAGTCTCCGCACAAGCCTGCGCGCACTCGTACACCGCAAGCGGAAGGCCAGGAAACGTCAAGGTAACGTATGCGGCGAAGATTGCACGACGCTGATCTCTCGAGAGACGTCGAACCGGTGTCTCTACCGTCACGCCGAACGGAAGTTGCGATTCATCTCCGTCGGCCGAGGCGAGGAGCTTTTGCACAATCGGAGAGAGTTCCTTATTTGTCTCTGGAGGATGCTCATACACGTTGCGACAAAACCGTAGTAAATCGGCAAATCCACTTCCGTAAGGCTTGGTATTATTTTCGCCTTGCATCTTCGTAGGTTTGATGGAAGTTTCGGATACTTTGGGTTGATGCGAATTAGCGCCCACAGTTCCGTTGGTGTTGCGTTGCGCAAAGTTGCACACGCGCGCTATGAGTGCTGGCTCCATCTGCGATTGCCAATCCTGAAGGTCCATGGATACCGCGGCGAGGAGCGCGCCCCGTTCGCTGTCACCTCCTAACAACGCTTTTGTGTTCACACTCTGGAGAACACTCGTCAGGCTCGTTTGCATTTTCGCGGAATTCGCGTGAAGTGCGCTCAGTTTTTCCAATGCCGTGCTGTCATCCCAAAGAAGCGGATGATTGAGAATACCCCACGCCGCTGGTCGAGACGCCGGGTTCGGAGAAAGCATCGCCGCCAATAGATGACGGGCCTCAATCGCTCTTCGAGGCGGCAGTGAGTTCACGCTCATCAATCTCTGCAGATTGTATCGGCCGTTCAAGATTTCGTCGTCGCTCGGCTTCACCCTTGGATCTTCGCCGAAAGGCGAATTGAAACCAGTGAGGACGTAAAAGAAAACGACCCCCATGGCCCAAATGTCAGCGGCGGGTGTCAACGGGCGTCCTGCGATGATCTCGGGTGCTCGACCGGCTAGAACGATCGATACGCCGTACTTGTTGAACGTGCCCAACGAATACTGATCGATGTCACCTTCTTCTTTGCGGAGACAGACGCCCAGGCCAACATCTGCAATTTTGACTTGACCGTTTGACGTCACGAGCAAGTTTTCAGGTTTAAGGTCGTTGTGCGTGATGCATCCTTGCGGCTTTTCGTCGTCGTGCAACCATGAGATACCTTCCGCGATGCCTCTGAGGAGTTTGATGCGCTTATTTGCCGTAAGGTTTGGTTGCCTCGCAATGTGCTCTCGTAGGGATTCGGGGCACAGCTCTTGGGCTATAAACACATTCGAACTCGTGATACCCCAGCAGTGAAAGAAAGGCACCAACGGTGACTGGTTTAGCGCGGTCATCAGCTCGACCTCGCGCTCGACAAGCTGTACTAAATCGCGTCCTTTCTCCCCGGGAGGTCTCGCGATGCGCTTCACCGCAACGGCGTGGCGAGCTCGCGAGGTGTGCCTGACATATCCTCGAAACACGTACGTTCCCGCACTTCCAACACCAATTACTTCTTCTTCATTGTAGATGATGCTCTCTCCGACTCGACGCCAACCACTCGTTGCCTCGGAAGAGTCTGTCGTCATCTCACCGACTCCATCTTCGTCCGGAACGGCATTCGCCCACGCAACTTTGGCCTCGTTTGTTTCCATATCCTCGCTCTCGTCAACGTTTGAAACGATGTCAACCTCTGCCGATTCGAACATGGGAGCGCGCACGCCATCGCTCCGGCCAGAAAACTGCACAGATCGTTGCTTTGAAACCATATTCGATACCTTTGGAGCATTTGTTTTCGATGGTTTTACCACGCCACTCGCAGCATTTGCCATGCGCTGGATTTGCTCGTGCTCAGCTTGCGTGATGTCCAAACTTTCTCTCAGAGTTAGAAGCATCTGCGCGCTCTCCGGAGTTACCGTTCCCGTGGCCCACGCCACTTTACTCGCCGCAAAGTAAGCGCGTAAGCGCTGATCACCCCCTTCAAGCGCAGACTCTGCTTCGAGTTCACTCAGAACTGTCTTCGCCCTTCGCATATCTACGTCAGATGAGTCGGAGTCTTGCTGTGATTCCTCGATCGCGAGTCGAAGTTCCGTTTTGCTTCGACTCAAAATAGCCGTTTCGAGGCGCTCGAGACGGCGCCATCGAACTAATACACTTTCCGCCTTGTCTATAAGTTCATCGAGCTGCCACGGCCACGCCGAAGATCGGGCTTGCGTGAGAGCATCCTCCAGCACCTTGACGTCTTCGGACGTGATGCCACCGACTGCTCGATCGATACCGTCAACCGAAGGAGTCATCGCTTCGATGAGAGCCGCGCGAGCATTGTCCATATTTTGCAGCGCCGTCGCTCTGCTCTGCACACGACTCACGAGAGTGTTCAGCTTTGCGGCGCCTTCCTGCGTCAGAGGCGGGCCGTTTGAAGCCAACTTGGCCGCGTGAATCAGTAAAGCTTCTAATCGAGGTACGGCTTCGACGCTGCGGCTTGAATCGTCCGCCAAAGCAGCACGCAACTCTCCTTCGAACGTCGCCGCTCTCAGAGCCCGCTCAGCTCCAATCACGGCTGCCGTGAGCGCGCTGCGAGCGTTCTTCTTTTTCTTGCTATCGTCACCAGATGAGACGGATTCTATCGCTGCAGCAAATGGATCTGGATCGTACGACATGGACGCCGCCGCGTCGTCCTCGCTTTCGTCGAGGTCATCATCTACGCTGGCTCGGACATCCTCGGCGTAATCCGAATTCGCCAAAAATTGCTCAGCGCGAGCGTAGGTTGCTTGGAGCGCCTGGATGTCCATCGGCACCTGCAGACAGGCTGCACGAAGCGCATTCGCGAGCGCTAGTTCTTCTGCCGCGCTCGCTTTACCACGAACATCTCGCATGAGCTTCTCACCTTCGTCCGACATGGCGCCGAGTAACCGTGCTTCGTTCACCATTTCCTCCAAGACGACGAGCGCGCGACCCTGAGGGTCAGCTTGAGCGGCCTCGAACGCGCGCAGCACGTTCTTCCTCGCCTCGACGCGTTTCACGGATCGACCGAGCAGGATCTTCGTCCGCCCCTCCATGAGTGTCTTCAGTCTGTCTTTTTCCGAGGTACGGGGACGTCCAGACGTGACCGAAATCGCAAGAGAGCTGTCCAACCACAATGTGAGCTGTACGAAGGCCACGCCCTTCTCGAGTAACAACTCCACCGTGCTGACCATGGCCTCTCCGTCGGACTCGGTCGCCTCCTCGTCCCCGGGCGCAGAAATATTTACCAGGAGCACCAGCTTCTTGTGTCCTTTTCGTCGCGGGGCGCACACGTCGCTCGCGAAATCTTCCCACAGCCCGTCTCTCGAATATTTCACGAACTCGTACGGATTATTCGGCCACAGCCGTTCAAACGTCGTCCTGAGATCTCCAAGCTGCGGTGAATCCGGCAACAAAACGTACACCTTGCTCTTGCCCGCGGAATCTTCGCCCGCGCCCGTCCCGATTCGCATGCCCGCCGCAGCAGCCAGAGCGCTCGTCGCCATCAAAATCGTTCGTAAAGTCATCGCCGTCGTCGGCTGCGACCATCTATCCCACACCGGCAATTCGACGGGCATGACGGCGCTCTCGCTTCCCGGGTTATCCACACTCCTTCCCGCCGCCAGCGCCTTCACCGAGGTCGGAAACCTGTTCGTCGCTCGCAACGCGGGCACCGGCACGTGCATCGCCACGCTCGGCGTCTCCCCGACGACGAGTTTATCCGCGGGAAAACTCGTCACCTCGTTCACGATGACATCCCTCACCTCTTTCATCACCAGCGTCGCCGACGTCTCGCCCCCCAAGTGCCACCGCACCGCCGCCTCCAGCGCGTCCAGCTTGGACGTCGGCGTCACCGTCGGCGGCGCGGGCGCCTGATACACCGTCACCAGAGACGACGCCCGCCTCACGAATCCCTCGATCGGCGCCATCCAGTCCTGTCCGTCACTCCCCTCGTCCTCACCGCCGTCCGAACCACCGCTCGCCGTCCCTTTCCCTCGAGCGCGCGTCACCGTCGACGCGCCTCGTCCGCGCCGTCCCGCCGTCGAACACGACGCGCGCGCGTGCGAGCGCGCACGAGCACGAGCGCTCGACGCGCGCGCCGTCTCGCTCGTCATCGCGCTCGCGCGCGCGCGAGTGACGCGACGAGACGACGTCCTCGGCGGTTGGTCCCCAGAGACGCGCGCGCGACCGACATGTCGGCGAGACGCGCGGCGTCGCGCGCGCTCGCGCGATTGGCGCGAGGGAGCGCTCGAACGAGCGAACGCGCGACGGTACGCGCGAGCGCGATCGATGGGCGCGCACGACGACGGACGCGACGCGACGCGATGCGATGCGATCGAACCCGTGGGTGCGATCGATGTGATGTCGCCGCGACCGCGATGGGGGACTGACGAGGGACGACGACGCGCAGGAGAGCGCGGCGGTGAAGACGGTGATGATGGACGCGTGTGAGGGGGGAGCGTCGGCGTCGGTGCCGCGGGCGGGACGAATGGTGAAGATGGCGACGTTCGCGACGACGACGTTGGCGAGCGCGGCGCTGGCGACGTCGGCGACGTCGGTGGCGTGCATGGGCGCGGGGGAGAGCAAGGGCGGCGTCGCGAGCGACGGCGTGAAATCCGCGACGATGGGTTCCGAAGCGACGCCGACGGTGGTGTTCGTGCTCGGAGGTCCGGGCGCGGGCAAGGGCACGCAGTGCGCGAACGTCGTGCGGGACTTTGAGTTCGTGCACCTGTCGGCGGGTGACTTGCTTCGCGCGCACATGAAGAGCGGAAGCGAGGACGGTAACATGGTGGCCGAGATGATCAAGCAAGGACAAATAGTGCCGAGCGAGGTCACGGTCAACTTGCTGCTGGACGCCATGCGAGAGAGCGGGAAGGATCGATTTTTAATCGACGGTTTCCCGAGAAACAAGGAAAACCGCGACGCCTGGGAAACGACGGCGGGATACGATTGCGATTTTGTGTTGTTCTTTGATTGCCCGGAAGGCGTCATGACCCAACGTTTGCTCGGTCGCAACGAGGGGCGCACCGACGATAACATCGAAACCATCAAGAAGCGTTTCAAAACGTTCCGCGAGAGCTCGATGCCCGTCATAGATTACTACTCCAAGTTGAACAAAGTGTGCTCAGTCAACAGCGATCAAAAACCGGACGACGTCTACGCGCAAACGCGTCAATATTTCGCCAAGTTTGCCTGAAGGAGTAGCGTGATAAGTTGTTGGTATTTATCGTCACGCTTTGAAATATTACATTCGGAATCGGAATCACTCTTTCGGGCGCTCGCGTCTCGCTGAGAACCCAGTCGTCCCGAGTCTCTCTCTGTTCGTTTTTTCAACCTCGGGGTCGAACGCAATTGTCGTGTTTTGTTGCTCGGCGTCTTCTTCACTCGCGGACTGTTCCCATCTCTTTCCCACACCCTTCGGCAAAGTCCACCCGGAAGCGATAAAACTGCGCAACTCTGGACCATCAAACATGTATTTCAGGCGACCTCGGCCCTCCTCGGGTAAGGTCTCGCCTTCATCCATCCGCTCATCGAGCTTGGTGAGAAAATCGGCACGTTGTTGCCAACTCTTCGCGAGCTCAGACTGTGCGGCGATCTCACGCGCAAATCGATCGTGCTCGCGAGCGTCAAAAGCGGACAAGTTTTCGATTTCTGCCTTGAGCGCCGTGATTTCCAAATCTTTAGAAACCGAAGCCGCTTCGAGCTCTTCGAATTTATCCTTCATTTCGGACATCAGGATTTGCATTTTCTTTTCACCCGCTGTCTGAATGTCTTCGGCTTGTGAGATGCTCTCCTTGACTTTCCTTTTCGTGATTCCCTCCAAGGCTTCGACCTCGGACTTGTAGTCGATCGCTCTTTTCTCATTTTCCGACACCAACGCGCGCAAACTCTCAATTTCTACGGTTTGAGAGGTGATCTGCTCCTGAAGCTGAACGATGAGCTCCGTCGCTTTTGTCTTGGCTTCAGTCATCGCGGCGAATTCCTGAAGGATTTCGTTCTGTCGATACAATTGGGCCTCTGCGTTTTCAGCGCGAACCACGGCAGCTGCGATCAAACTTTCACTTGTTTTTTTCTGCTCTTCGGCACGTTTTTCGGCTGCGCGTTGAGCTTTAAAAGCGGTGTCGACTGCGAGCGCAGCCGAATCTTGCGCACTCTTCACTCTGCTATCCACAGTTTTGTCCATCTGAGTGATCTTGGACTCCGCTAACGTAGCTCGAGCGATCGCAGACGTCATACGAGTACCCATTTCATCTTGGGCGCTCGTGAGCATGGTGATTTCCTGCTCCTTGTCGGTGAGCGCGTTCATCACCTTGTCCCTCTCTTCGCGCAAGGAGTCAAAACTCGCTGTGTATTCCAGCAACGAACGATTCTGTTCTTGCAATGCGGCGACATTCGCTATGAGAGCATCCATCTTTTGTTGTTGCGCTTTCATCATCTTTTCGTGCGCTTCTCTCACCAATTCATCTTGTTTGCTCACCTCGACTTCGACAGTTGCCTTCAGATGCTCGATGACCTCAGCCGCAGACTTCGCCTGCTCTGTCGCAAATTGCTGAGCTTTATCAGCCTCTTTGCGCAATTTGGCGATTCTCTTCTTGTTTTCAGTATCAATGGATTTGCGCACTCTAGATTCGATTTCCTTTTCCACTTCGCGATACATTTCAACGCGGCCCTCTTCCAAGTTCTCCTCCGCCTTTACCTTGACGCGTTCGACCTCGATTCGAAGTGCCACGTTTTCCGCACGAACCGCCTCGATCGTTTGCGACAACACACGTTCGAGTTGGTTCTTGTCCATCATCGTTTGATCTAGCAACGCCGAGAGTGCCTTGTTTCTCCTCTCGAGCCCGGCGGATTCGTCTTCAACCGCCTCGGCCTTTCTCGCTTCGCCGATTTCGTTCATCGTTTGTTGCTCCCACGCCTCATCCATCGCCGCCGTATCCATCGCTTCTTTTGCCGCCGTATCCGCCGCCTCCTCGAACGAGCTCGACGCCACGAAACGTCCTCGCCTCGCCTCCTCCGGTCGATCGACGACCCGTCCCGGAGCCGCTCGCCTCGTCCCTCGTCTCGCCTGTCCCTCGTCCCCTCGCACCGTCCCTCCCCCGGTCCATCCCGCGCGCGCGACGACACCGCTCATACCTCTCGACGCGACCGCTCGCGCCCGTCCCGACGACGCTCGACGATCTCGTCGACACGACGCGCGATGACCGCCTTCAAAAAGCGCAAGATTGATGATCAATGCAACGCGTCGCGTCGCGTCGCGTCGCGTTCGACGACGCGTCGCGCCCGAGCGCTCGAGAGACGAGGACGAGGACGAGACGAACGTCTCGACGAGCGTCGACGGACGAGCTCGCGAACGAGGGTCTCGCGCGACGGCGTGTGACGACGGGCGACGAGGCGTGTCGTCGTCTGGACAGCCTGGAGGGGGTCGCGTGAGTCGGAACCCTCGAAAATATCAACGCGAGACGCGAGACGGCGGGCGAGGGTCGAGGCGGCGAGAGAAACGCGGGTAAACGCGGATGTGCGTTTGTTAACAACGTGTGCGCGCGTGGGAGACGGTGGATGCGCGATGCGGGTCCCGGGGCGACGGGACGCGCGGCGCGGCGAGCGGCGAGCGGAACTCGTCACACGACCTGCGAGACGAGACGACGTTCACCGTCAGTGCTACGCATCGCATCGCTCGCGGGAAAAGAATCGGGTGAAGAGTCGGTGGTGGTGTCGAAGGTGCGGGCGGGCGGGGGATGTGAGAGCCGCGATGGGTGATGGAGTTGGCGAAGGCGAAGGCGCTCGCGGCGCGCGAGCGCTCGGAGCTTCGCGGCGTCTATTGTCGAGCGGCGAAGAAATTCATCACGCGTCCGAACAAATCTGACACGACGTAAAGTCCGAGCAACATCGCCACCGGCGAGCGCAGCATTCCCGAGGCGCTCGAGGCGACATCGCCGTCCACTACCTTGGCTTCCTCGGCGTCTTCGTTCGCCTTGACGTATTTCACCGAGACGGAATTCACGCAGTGTCGCTCCATCGTCGCCGAGAACCCTTCGTTTTCGAACACGTGTCCCAAGTGTCCATCACACCCCGCGCACATAATCTCCACCCGACGCATACCGAACGAGTTATCGACCTCCGTCTTCACCGCTCCCGCGTAGCACTTATCGAACGCCGGCCAACCGCAACCGCTGTCAAACTTCGCCTTGGCGCTGTACAGCGGCGTCCCGCATCCTCTGCACACGAAGTGTCCCTCGGACGGGTAAAACTTGTCGTACTCCCCCGTGCGCGCCGGTTCCGTGCCCTTTTTACGCAGCACTTGAAACTCTTGCGCGTTGAGCTCCTTTTTCCAATCGGCATCCGATTTTTCGACGCGCGCGACGTCGACGCGGCGTCCCGACATGACGACGACGCTCGAGCGACGCGCGGTGGTTCCGCGCGAGGTGTTTCTCGCGATGAGTGCGCTCGGTCGCGCGACACCGACGGCGGCGAGCATTCCACGAGGGACAGAGTGCGGTGACGTCGATCGATCGATGTGTGGAGGATCGCAGTCGGGTCGGGACGCGCGGGAGCGTCGATGGATTTACACGGGCCCGAGGGCGAGGGCTAGGATGTAAAACGCGAAAAAGAGGGCGAGGTGAGCGGTGCGCGATGCGCTGTGGAAGTACACGCACGCGTCGATCGAAGTCGAACCGGCGGTGCTGTTGAAGTGGTAGAGGGGACACCGCTCGCAAAAATCGACGGAGACGGCGCCGGTGACGATGCCGTAGGTTCCCTCGGGACACAGGGTGCAGTTGACGCTGCCCTTGACGTCGGTGTACGTGCCGGAGGTACACGGTGCACAGGATGGGAGACCGCCGTCGGAGAATGTTCCGAATGGACATTGTAGGCACACGGAAGAGTCGCCGGTCGACGCGCCTTCGGCGACGCCGTACGTACCGGCCCCGCACGGTTTGCACGCGGATAAACCTGGGACGTCGGCGTACGTTCCCGCGGGACACGGGTCGCACGATTGCGCGCCGGTGCTGTCGGAGTACGCGCCGTTCGGGCAATCGAGGCACACGTCGACGGATGTGCCGCCGACCGCGATGCCGTACGTACCGTTGGGACAACCGGAGCAGAATTCCAAACCTCGTTCCGCCGCGTACGTCCCGGCGTCGCACTCCGAGCAACTCACCGACGCCGCGGGTGCGTACGAGCCAAGCTCACAGAGTAAACAATTATTCGCCGAGGTACTACCCTCTTGAACGGAGAAAGTCCCGGCTGGACAGTCGAAGCACGCCGTCGACGCCGTGGTGTTAGAGTACGTGCCCGAGGGGCAATCGAAACACGCCTCCAATCCCTCTATATCGCCGAACTTCCCCACCGGACACGGCTGCATGTTCACCTTGGACGTCGCTCCTTCCTCTGGTAGGAAGTAACCGGCGTCAGCGAGTTTACATTCTACCATGCCCTCTTCGTCTGAATACGTGCCCGCCTCGCAGAGCGAGCATTCGACGCTCTGCGGCGTAGGGGCGTACGAACCGACCGGACACGGAATGCACGAGTTTTCAGAGTTCGAGCCTTCGACATTTGAATACGTACCAGCTGGACACGGTGTGCACTGCTCTGCCGCCCTTGTATCAGAATACGTGCCTGGTGCACATAGCTGGCACTCGGAGCTCCCCTCGTTCTGCGCCGTGGATCCCTCCGCGCATTCGAGGCAGTCGTCAAGACTTCGACTCCCTGTACCACTCAACGCCGTTCCACGTGGACAAGGCGCACACGAACCTTGTCCCGTCTGATCGTTGTAAGTACCGGCAGCGCACAACAGGCATTCCGTGCTTCCTAAGTTGGCTGCGTACGACCCGAGAGGACACGGCGTACAATCCGACACGTCGGTGGCGCCCGTCGTGTCGAGAAACGTACCCTGTGGACATTGATCGCACGAGCCTTGGGATTCTTCCGCTTGGTACCTGCCAGCTGGACAAGGTTCGCACTGCTGCCCCTCGATTGAAAATGAACCGGGTTGGCACGCTTGACAGTTGTCTGCTGAATCCGACCCATATTGTAAAGAATAGGTCCCGGCGTCGCAGGGTGTGCAATCCGACGTGTCACCGCGGGCAGCTGTGCCGTACTTGCCTCTCTCGCACTGAATACACTCACCCATGCCGTCGTGAGGTGCATACAAGCCCGCACCACACTTGACGCAGTCTTCAAGACTGGTGGCGCCGGGAACGGTGGTCACTGTGCCCCTCGGGCAAGGTTTGCAGGTATTCTGTCCGATCCCATCCTGATAAGTACCGCGCTCGCATTCTAAACATGCATTCACAGATCCAGCTATCGCGGAATACGTGCCAGCGGCACATGCCTGACAAGCAAAATCCACACCCGCTCTACTTGCCGGTGCTACTCTACCTGTGTACCCTACCGGACATTTCGTGCACTCACTCATGCCGGCTTGATCAGAGTACGAACCGTCCGGGCACGGCTGACATACTGCCTGTCCCGTAGATGCGGCAAACTCTCCGGGCTCGCACGCGATACAGTCCGTCGATGATGCCATGATGGCACCGGCAGATGCGTCGCCCTTCGTTCCTGCTGGACACGGCGAGCAATTGATGGCACCACCCGTCGAATAAAAACCAAGACTACATGTTGTGCAGGTCTGCGCTCCTGGAGAAGTCGACTCTGCTCCTGCGGGACACGGTGTGCAGCTCGAGGAACCTGTGTCATCTGCAAAGCTCCCAGGAGGACATGGCACACAATCCGTGCTACGCGTCGCGCCCGTCGCTCCGTTGAACGTGCCGAGTGGACACGGCGTACAGTCGCTTTCTCCAGTCAATTCTTGGTACGATCCGGCTTCGCAAGGCGTACACTCTGAGCTCCCCGAAACTGCGCTAAATGTACCTTTCGGACAATTCGCACAAAAGTTGACTGAAGATGCGCCTTCGAATGGTATGAACGTACCGGCGACGCAGCTCTGACACGTGGTGCGACCAGTGGTTCCCGCATACGTACCGAATGCACACAACGCACACGTCGAGCTACCCGGTTGATCTTGATAATGACCGAGTGGACACGAGTTACATGAAAACGAAGTGAAGTCATTCGTGTATGTGCCTGCGAGGCACTCCACACATTCTCCCGTCGTCTTGTCTCGCGCGTTTCCGGCTGAACAGGATACTCGAAGCGCTAGAGTGGTCGAACCGGCAGCGGCGACCATGTGCACTTGCTGCACATTTGCAACAATCACAGGTGTTGCGACGTATTCGACTTCTCCATATAGACCAACAGCCGCCGCTGAGAGATATCCCTCCTTGAAAGGCCGAGAAATGCCCATGACTAACGCTTCAAATTCAGCGTTCGATCCGCCTGTTCGACCGCTCATATCCACCACACCTGCAAATCGGCTGAACAAGCCGTCGACATCACTTTGTGCCGCACTACCATAATCAGCGAGCAAGCGCCTTCTACTAGATGATGTCGTGGTGTTACTCCAACCTCGCAGAGTGAGCGTGTCGCCGCAACTCTCTGAACTCATTTCCAGCCCGAGTTGACCGTACTCATTCGAGCCCCACGCGAACACCTCACCGTAATCACTTACGGCTACTGTGTGTGATCGCCCACATGATATCCACTGAATTCGCACGTTCTTATCAGATAGCGCGCCGACCTTTGTGGGCGTCAACCGGTTCATGCGGTCGCCATGTCCGAGTTGCCCGAATGTGTTCAACCCCCACGTGTAAACTTCACCATTCGATGCGATAGCGGCGGCGTGGAATTCGCCGGCATCTATGAAGACAATTTCTACATCTCGAAGTGCATCCACGAGTTGCGGTCGCAAAGCGCGAAAAGGATCATCGACACTCGAGCCCAGACCGAGCTGTCCACTTTCTCCGATTCCCCAAGAATACACCTGACCACTTACTACGCTCGCATTGGCGGATGCGATGGCCATCGAGTAGCGTGCGTTTGCCGCTACCGCGGAGAATGTGACATCAGATATGATCTTTTGCGGTGAATCCGTTGATGGCATCTCTGGTGCAGTGTCGGCGACGCATCCGCCTACGCCGTCGCCGTATCTGCTTATCTCGCACGCCTTCAATCCTAATTGACCATCGTTGTTACTACCCCAAGCCCAGATGGAGCCGCTCGAGGTAAGAGCGAGCGTGTGTGCGTGTCCCACCGCTATATCGACGGCTTTCATCACTCGAAAACCGTTGTTGACGACACGTTCCGGAACGGTCCGGCTTCTCACGAACGCCTCGGACTTGACGGTCTGTAACATTCCTGGCATCCAACCTCTACCCAACTGGCCGTAGTCATCGACACCCCACGTGTACACGTATCCCGAATCATCCAGCGCGACCGCGTGGCCTTCACTCAGAGCAACTTTGTTGACATTTTCGAGTTTGCCCACTCGCACCGGACTTTTGACGACGCTCGACGCGTGTACTTGGCTCATGTCGACTCCGAGTAAGCCCTTCGCGTTGAAACCCCAGCCAAAGACGCGTCCAGTTCCGAATTCAACGCCGAGTGCCGTCTTATCCGACGTCGCCACGTAGGAAAGCTGCTTCACCGACTCGAAATCAGCATTCGTCATCGGGTCGGCGACGACATCCGTGTGGCCGAGCGCGAGTTGCGCTAAAGAATTATCGCCCCAACCGTACACGACCGAGCTCGAGTTGTGATACTTTTTAAACTGCCCATTATTCTCCGCAGCGTCGCCGGTTAAAGGGAGCGTCAAAGTCGGATCCCACCAATCCACCGCCTCTGACGTGCACATACCCTCTGTTCGCGAAATCCACTTGGCCGTGCACGCCGGCACGAACCGCGAAATTCTCGCTTCGTGCACCTTCACGGTAATCTCCACCGTGCTCTCGGCGCTACAGTCCCCACCGCTATCTATTAATCTATACTTCATGTTCGTCACAAACTCCCTCCTCGTCTCCGTCTCGTCGCACGTCAACGAAAACGTCACGCTTCGCCGTCCCGCGTTCAAGCGTCTCGCCGAAACCGTGCCGACGATCGCCCCGGCGCACTCCACGGCGCTCACCGCCGGCAACGCCGCGCCGAGCTCATCTAAAAACACCGTCCCACCCGTCGTCGGCGTCGAGACGATGAGCACCGACGTCCCGTCCACGCCGTCCTCGGCGTCCGTCCCCGCGAAGGACACCGTCGCCTTCGTCCCTGCCACCGCTTCCACGCGCGTCACGGTCGGCACCGTCGGCGTCGCCGCGCGCGCCGCCACGATCAACGACAGAAACGCACACACCACCGCGCGCACCACCACCGCGCCGCGTCCGCGCCCCCGCGCGCGTCGAACCGGCGTCATCGCGACGTCCCGAGTCGTTACGACTTTGTCCCTCGCGTCGCGCGCGCGCCGCGCCTCTCGCGAGACGACGACGACGACGACGATCTCGTCGGCGTCACCGCACTCGTCCCTCTCGCCCGTCTCACGCGCGCGCGCCGTCCAACGACGCGGCGCGCTCTGTCGCGAGAGATGTCCCCGCGGCTCATCGGGACTGGAAAAGATGAATGAAATGAATTACACGACGCGTTCGCGCGAATCGGCGCTCAGTGCTCGCACCCGGTGACCCGACACGACCACGGACACTTGGCTAACATGAATCCCGGATTTTTCTCGCACTCTCCCGTGTTGGACCATCCTCTGCACCGCTCGTCGGCGTCGTCGCATCCCGGCGGTCGTTTCGGTTCGGGCGGCGGCGTCCACCTGTACGGCGTCGCGTGCACCCACACCGTCGCCGTCCACTTGGTGCCGCGCACCACCGGACACCCGGTGTGTATGGCGCGATGATCGATCTTCCCGTTCGGGTGCACGGACCAAAACATGAGCCCGTCGCCCTTTTTCGGTTTCATCGCCACGCGCCTCCTCGCGCACGGCGACCACGACGTCTCGGCGTCTCGTCTCGATCCGTCGATCCACTCACTATCGGGAAACGCCGTCTCCCCGCCCTCCTCCGGCTCTCCTAAATACAACAACACCGTCGCCACGCGTTGTCCACCCTCTCTCGACAATTCCACGCCGCTCACCGACCCTTCCTCTCCGACGTCTTCGTGCGCGTCGTACTTTTCGCCGACGTCGTATCGCAACACCTGCAAATCCTCGTTGTGCGTCCACGGCAGGAGCGTCACCGCGCTCAACCGCTCGTACAGCGCCATCACCGCCTCGTTCTCTCTCGATAAAAACGTCTGTTTACTCGTGCGTATGGGATCAATCTTCGATTCTCCCGTGACGCTGTCGATGACGGTGCTTCGGCGCACCGACGCGCGCGCGAGGCCGAGAAGCACATCGCACTCCTCCGGCGTCAACGCGTCGCGAAGCGCGAACGCGCGCGGGGTCCACGACAGCGGTTCGATCGACATCGGCGTCTCCGCGCGTCCCGCGTCGACGCGCGACGACACACGATGATGATTCCGATGCCGCTGATGATGATGACTCGACGTTCTCGACGACCAGACCCACGCGACGACGACGCACGCGACGACGACGCACGAACACGCGAACGACGCGCGCGTCGACGTCCTTCGTCGTCGTCGCGAGACGGTATCGCGTCGATACATCGCTTCGATGAGTGACGATTCATCAAATCATCAAATCATCCATTCGTCACACGCTCGCGCGCGCGTCGACGACGAGAGATGCCCGACGACGACCCCGCTCGATCGTCCGTCTCACTCACCCCGCTCGCGTCGTGTCTCGGCCGATCTCGACGATCGACGCCGACGCCACCGCCTCGAACGTTTTGTGGATTACCGACGAATCGTCCCGACGCGTCGACTCGAGCGACGCATTCGACGCCCGACGCGCGTCTCTCCGACGCCAAGGCGTCGAGCGAACGACGCGTGACGGTGAAGAAACTCCTTCTCGTCGTGCACGGGGTCAAAGCGTCGACGACGAGAGGGCGACGAGAGGTGGAACTGGTGGAACGCGCGTGTCGGGACAGAGGCGTCGCCGTGGAGACGCGGCGCACGACGCGCGCGGGACACTGCGCGGAGATCGTGCGCGAGGCGGATCTGTCGGACGTGGACGGGGTGGGGGTGCTCGGAGGGGACGGGACGCTTCGTGAGGCGGTGGAGGGATGGACGAGACGAGGGAAAGGGACGGGGGAGAAGACGCCGGTGTTCGCGTTTCCGTGCGGGACGGGGAATAATTTTTGTCGAGACGTCGGCGCGCGCACGGCGGAGGAGACGATGGAGAAAGTGTGCGGTGGACGGGTTCGAGACGTCGATGCGGTGAGGGTGAGAGATGGGAACGGGAATGAGACTGTGTCCATCAACGTCGTGACGTGGGGGATGGCGCGAGACGCGGCGGAGACGGCGGAGGGGATGCGGTGGTTGGGACCGGCGAGGTACGACGTCGCGGGATTGTGGCACATTCTCAAGAATAAACGAAACGAAGCGACGATCGGGGTGAGCGACGCGCTCGAGGGATCGTTCGAGGAGGAACATAAGGATTATTTGATGATGTTTGCGCAAAACACGCGGTGCAGTGGACGCGCGTTTGCGTTCACGCCGCTCGCGCAATTGGACGACGGAATGTTTGACGTCGTCGTGTGCGATAAAGGAAGCGCGTTTCACACCAAGTCGTTGTTCGACGCGACGAAGACGGGAGGTGGACACGTGGAGGACGCCAAGGTGTCGTACGTCAAGGCGAAACGGTTATCGCTGAAGACGAAAGAGGCTGAGAGCGTCGGTATCGACGGTGAAGTCACCGTACCGACGCCCGTCGAGCTCACCGCGATGGAGGGTTCGTGGTGCACCTTTGTCTAGCGCGCGCGCGTCTTTGATGAATCCGTGAATTACAAACAATTATCGGAATAAAAATCGGCGATTTCTATTTCCGAATTTCTACACATCTGTTACTCACACTCTTAATTATTCCGTTTTGCACGCACAGAGCCACGTGTCGTCCTCTTGCGGAAACATCCACCACGAGTGGTCGTCCGCCTCTTGCATGCACGTCGTGAATTTCGCCGGATACTCCAATTCTACGTTGCCCGCCGCGATGCTAAATCGAACTTGATGTCGCTCCTTCCAACGGTAGAAGAGCTTCGGCGCGGGAAGCATCTGGAACACGTGATCGCGACACTCATCGTTGGTGACGAGAAAGGCGTCGTCACCAGCGTGCACGGCGGCGTAGAGCCAATACCAATCGTCGTTGGAACCGTGCGCCGTGGTGAACAATTCACCCGCCTTGTCCCATCGTTCCAAGAGTTTCGTATTGTGTGGTTTTCGCGCGGGTCCGCCGTCGACGCGCCGTTGGTGTAAGAACACCATCGATGGCGCGTCGCCCTCCTTCGCGCGCTTGCGAAGCTCCACCAACACTTTTTCAATCTGGTGAAAGTTCATCCCGGAGTTGGCAAAGTTTTGGTTGTACATGCCGACGTTCGCGCCGTCGATGATGACGTTCATTCCATCCTTCTTCCCGTTCAACCAATTGGTGAAATTGTTAAACTCAGACTTTGCCTCGCGCTCACACGCGAGTTTGGCGATGCCAGAGAGTAAATCCTCGCGCTCTTCGCTCGTTAAACTGATGGCTTTGAGCTGCACGTCGACGTGTTTCTCCTCCATCGCCAGCACCGCCCGCCCGGCGCCGGCGTCGTCGATGCTCACTTCATCCGCGACGCACCACCCCGGAACGCTCGAAAACCACGTTCGCAGCTCCTCGCACATCTCCTCGCTCGGGCATCGAATCTCCGTGCGCATGCGACGCAACATGACAAAGCCCGCGTCGAACGCCTCCGCGACTCTGTACGCCTTCAACATGGCCATAAACTCCAGCTCCGTCGGCAACAACCCATCCTCACGAAGCGACGCCTCGACGCTCTCCATCTTCTTCAAATCTCCACTCCGCGCGCTCGCGTGCAACGCGCACGCGTACGACCGTACCTTTGGCTTGATGTTTTTACTCTTCATCCTTCGCACCCACTCCAACGCGCCGTCGACGTTTCCGTTCGCCGCTCGCACCCGCGCCAACGCCGTGTAACTCATCTCGCTCAGCGCGACGCCGCATTTCTCCATGTACGCCACGATTCGATCCGCGCACGCCGCCCTCGCGCACTCCGCGCTCGCCACCCCGGCGTCCCACGCGCCCGAACCGCCCGCGCACATGTGCAGCAACACGTTGCACGCGTGCGGCGCGAGCGCGAACTCGCCGTCCTTTGCCTCCGCGTCCTCGAAGGTCTTCCACGCGGCGTCGAAGTCATCTCTCTGACACGCCGCGTCGACGGCGCGTTTGGCCACCGCGGCGGCGCCGAAGGGGTCATCGCGCCGTCGATTCTTTCGGCCGCCGCCGCCGCCGGTCCCGCCGCCGAATTTGCGTTTGCCGTCGCGGTCGCCCGGGGCCGCGTCGGGGGCGCACGCGGGTGCGTGTGCGTCGGACGTCATGCGCGCGGTCGATCGATCGAAACGGCGAAGACGCGCTCGACGAGGCTCGCAGTGGCGCGGGGGGCTCGAGCGTCCCGGGCGGCGAAGACGCGCGCGACGGCGGGACGGCGCGCGCGCGCGAGGAAGCGTGATTCGTTGTTTACAGAGTCAACTACTTGCGAAGGGTGGATTCGGTGAAGAGCAGTGAGGTGGGCGAACGCTGGGCGTGCGCGGCCGACGTCGCCGGCGACGTGGGTCGCGTGGCGTCTGAGATTCGCGCGGCGGCTTTGCGCGCGGCGACTTTCTCGTCGATTTTACGCTCCAACTCTTCAATCTGCGCGCGTTGCCGCTCGATGATGGCGTCGAATCGCTGCTTTTCTGCATCTGAGATTTCCACTTCGTCCGCGGGGGCGATGGTGCGCTGAAGACGCGAGGCTGCCGCGAGCGCTTCGGCGCGTCGCGGAAGAGACGCCGCCGAGCGATTGACTCGAGCGCTCAGCGTCTTGAACGCGTTCAAAAGCTCAATTTCTTCGGCTGACATCGGTGGGATGGCCCCGCCGTTGGCGTCGGCGTAGTTCTTCAACTGAACTTGGTTCAACGCTCTGAAAACTTTAATCAAACGGTGTTGTTGCTCCATCGTTTTGTTTTTCACCTTTTGCATGCGTTGTTCCACCTCCGTGTTCGCCCACTGCATGATCTGTCTGGTCGCCGATATCACGGCCGCTAGGAACTCCTCTTGAGCTTTCATCTCTGTCTCTGCTTCGTTTTTCCGCCGTACTAAACCCTCGAATCCATCGTACACCACCGGCCACAAGTGCTGCGGATTGTTCTCGCCGCCAACCGCTTCTAACAATTCGCGCCATTTGCGCTCGCTCACGTTTTGAGGTTTGACTCGAAGGCGTGGATCCTTGATGACGTTGTAAAAGAAAGCACGGAACTTGTAGTCGGGGTGGTTAGGATTGTACGAGTCGATGATCTCTTGCACTTCGCGCGCGGGATCGAGCGAGGACGGGACTTGCGGAACTTGTTGCGCTTGCGCAAACAAACTGCTGGGTTGTTGTTGCGTCGTCACCGCGCCGGCGCCGGGAGTAGTAGGCGCCGCGCCGAACAATCCTCCACCCGATGCAGGAACGAGTGCGGTCGATGTGGACGGAGCACCGAAAGGATTGGACGCGGATGCTCCCGTAGACGGCGCCGCGCCGAAGAGGCCACCGGCGGACGAAGCTGGCGCCGCTGAGCCAAAAAGTCCACCGGCGGCGCTCGACGCCGCGGGGGTCGAGCCAAACAATCCACCGCTCGTCGTTCCCGGCGACGCCGCAGGCGCGGCGCCGAATAAGCCACCACTCGTCGTTCCCGGTGAAGCCGCGGGCGCCGCGCCGAACAATCCTCCGGCAGCGCTCGACGCTGGCGGCGCGGACCCAAACAGACCTCCACCGGCGCTCGCCGCCGCGGGCGCCGCGCCGAACAATCCTCCGCCCGTCGTCGCGGGAGTCGACGCGGGTGCCGCACCGAATAACCCTCCACTCGTCGTCGCAGGGGTCGATGCAGACGCTGCGCCAAACAATCCACCACCAGTGGCGGGCGCCGATGTGGGCGCCGCACCGAACAAACCACCGCTCGTCGTCGCCGGAGTGGCTGGCGCGGGCGCGCTACCGAACAAGCCGCCGCTCGCGCTCGACGCCGCCGGAGCTGCGCCGAACAAGCCACCGCTCGCGCTCGACGCCGCCGGAGCCGCACCGAACAAGCCACCGCTCGCGCTCGAAGCCGCCGGAGCCGCACCGAACAAGCCGCCGCTCGCGCTCGACGCCGCCGGGGCCGCACCGAACAAGCCGCCGCTCGCGCTCGACGCCGGCGCCGCTCCCAACGCCAAGGCTGGCGCGGGCGCGCTCGCGCCGAATAAACCTCCACCACCGGTCGCCGGGGTCGACGCGCCGAACAAACCTCCACCACCGGTCGCCGCCGGTGTCAACGCGGGAGACGCGCCGAGTAAACCTCCGCTCGCCGACGCGGCGGCGGGCGTCCCGAACAACCCGCCGCTCGCGCTCGACGCCGCCGGCGCCGCGCTCCCGAACAATCCACCGCTCGCGCTCGACGCCGCCGGCGCCGCGCTCCCGAACAACCCGCCGCTCGCGCTCGACGCCGGCGCCGCCGATCCAAACAGACCGCCGCCCGCGCTCGCCGGCGCCGCGCTCGCCGGCGTCGCCCCGAACGAGAACCCACCGCCCGCGCTCGACGCCGGCGCCGCGGCGTTCCCGAATAATCCACCGCTCGCGCTCGACGCCGGCGCCGTCGTCGCCGGCGTCGCCCCGAATGAAAACGCGCTCGAGGATGCCCCGGCCGGCGTCACCGGCGCCCCGAACATCGCTCGCGTCCGCGCGCGCGCCGCACCCTCACCACCGACGACGTCACGCGCGCGCGCTCGACCGTTTCCCACTCGCGCGTCGCCACCGCTCGCGCCTCGCGCGTCGAGTTCTCGCGCCCCAGCTCTCTGCATGTCCCGATGAATGAATGAATGAATGAATGAATGGGCGCGACCGCATTCCGAGACGCGACGCGCGCGCCGATGTCCTCCTTGCCGCCGCTCCGCGCGGGACTCCCGCGCGTCGTCGACGTCACCTGGCGCGTGGACGTCACGCTGAGCACGTCCGAGGCGTCGTCGCAGGCGATGCGTCCGAGCGTCCTGTTGCGTTTGAAGATGGATGACGGGAGCGAGCGCGCGTTCGAGTGTGGGCTGGAGAAGTTTCACGAGCTTCGAGAGGCGGCGGCGACGATGCTGAATGAGATGGATTGGGCGGCGAGGGACGTGGGGGCGGTGAAGGAGATCGGGGAGCGGGCGCAGGCGCGATGGGACAAGATGAAGGACGCGGCGGGACGCGGCGGCGCGTGAACGCGCGAGCGGGCTCGAGACTCTACGTTGTAACGCTAGTATTAAGAATCGTCGGTGTCAGGCTTTGTATCTCTCGTCGTCGTCGTAATATTCTGGGAATCCCACGGACGATTGGAGGTCGACGAACGTCGGGAGGGTGTCGTCGCTCGGGTACCCTTCGTCTTTGATTTCGCGAAGCGCGCGTTCCATCGCCTTGACGCTCACGGCGAGAAGCGAGAGAGGGTACGCGACGATGCTGAATCCCATGTCCTGTAACTCCTCTGGGGTACAGATCGGCGTCGACCCGCCGCCCTCGAGCATATTTGCCATCTTCGGCACGCCCGGGGCGACTTTACAAAAGGCGCGCATTTCCTCCTTTGAGCGCAACGCGTCGATGAAAAGCGCGTCCGCGCCCTGATCCGCGAACGCCGCCGCTCGCCAGAGCGCCTCGTCCAAATCCACCGCACTTCTCGAATCGCTTCTCGCGAACACGACTATTCCGGAACCGCTCTCGTCGCGCGCGTCGCACGCAGCGCGTACGCGCGTCGTCGCCTCCTCTCGAGACACGACGCGCCTATTCTTCGTGTGCCCGCACGCCTTCGGCGCCACCTGATCCTCTATCAACACCCCGGCGAACCCAGCCTTGGCGTATCCTTTCACCGTGCGCTTCACGTTCATGGCGTTGCCGTATCCATCGTCGCCGTCGCCTATTATCGGAAAACTCGCGCTCGTGGCGTCGTTGCACGTTCTGCCCACATCAACCATCTCCCCGTACGAAATCAACCCCGTGTCCGGGAGCGCGAGACGCGACGCCGACACGCAGAATCCGGACATGAATGCGGCGTCGAAACCGGCGCGCTCGATCAATCTCGCGCTGAGCGCGTCGTGCGCACAGGGCGCCTGAATGATTTTGGGCGACTGGAGAAGGTCACGCAACACGTGACTCTGCGGCGACGCGCTGGACGCGCCCGAGGCGTGACATCGCGCGCGATGACGCCTGTGGTGGTGCATCGCGCGCACGTGCCCGCAGACGCGGGCGGACATGGTCGGCGAACCGTGTCGGGCGCGCCGGTATGGAGTCGACTCGGGACGCGCGAACGGAAAAAGCGCACAACAGCAAGCTTCGATTCATCACAATGTTCGCGTCTCGCACTATGTCTGCCTCGAGACACGTGGACTAAGCGGAAAACCTTCGTACACGTCGCGTCCATCGTGAGTGGCGACGTGATCGATGGTGAAAGCCGGCGCGCCGGCGAGGTGCGAGTTGAGTAAAGCGGTGAGCGGTCCCGGCGAGGGACTCAACTTGTCGTGCGCGTCGCCAAGTAAACCGTGCGCGTGTTTACCGTCGTCGTCGTACATGCATTCCGGTATCAAAATGGACAGGTTCCTCGCTCGTCCCGATGAGCCGTTCGCGTCCGTCATCGACTTGTCCCCGAAATTTGGTGGCGGAAACGGCGAACCGAGCCATCTAAAAGTTGGTGATATGAGCTCCATACCTTCTGGCGGTATTTCTAAAGGATTGTCGTCTTTATCGACAAGAATTGCCATGTCATTCATTTCGTTGGCTCGTAGCTTGTGACCGAACGCGGACGACGTACCGCAGTACTCAATGTTTTTGTCGTCGTGCTCTTCTTTAATTTCCTCCGCCACCTCAACTTTGAACCGACGTCTCGCGTTGCGATCACGCTTAGTCTTATCGCCGGACGCTCCAGCCACGTGTTGATTGCTCCCTTTTCTGTTCTCATCTCCATTCGAAACTTTATCGCGTTTCGCGCGCGCATGCGCGTGAAACATCGCCGATCTCGACACCGGAGGCAAACTCTCAGTCTTTCGACGCCTGTTCGACTGACGCGACCCGACAACCTCTTTACCCTTTGATCTACTTGAAACTTTACTATCATCTTCCTCCTCCTCCATCTCGTCCTCCTCCGCATCTTCGTCGTCATCTTCCATCTCGTCGAAAGCCTCCTCGTCTTCGTAATACGAACCAGTCTTTATCGCGACTCGGCGCCACACGTTTCCTCGACGCTTACTCGTGCTCGCCGCATTTTTACCTCGCGCGCTCGTGTCAGTCTGCGATGAAAAGTGCTGATCGAACAAGTCTTGATTATTTCTCACCTCGTGCGCCTCGGCGCACTCCGTGTGAAATCGGCGCAACACGTCTTCGATGTTCCCGGAAGAATACTGATACAACTTTGCGTGCGAGTTGTAAATTACCAACGCGATGTCACAATCGCACAGAACGCTCAATTCCATCGCTTTTTTCATCAACCCATTCTTACGCTTCGTGAACGTCACCTGTCGATTCCGTTCATCCGCGATGCGTTCAATCTTAATCTTCTTTCGTCCCATGCCCGCCTCGGAGCGCGCCGCGCCTCAACGACTCTTCCACCCGCTCGCACGCTTCGCATGCCAACCTCCGCGCGCGGGACACGACGACGACGAAACCACCGATCCGTCCTCGCGTCTCGAGCGTCGCGCCTCCCGCGTCGCGCGTCGCGCGTCGCGCGTCGCCGTATCTTTTCGCCCCCGTCTCTCGAGACGACGGTTGACCTCGCCGCCGATGATCTCTTCGTCGGCGCCGCCGCCCCTCCGCGCGCGCGTCGTCCAGACGACCGAGCGCGTTCGTTTGCGCGCGTTCGCTCGTTCCCGCGCGCGCGGAACCCGACGACTCGTCGTCCGTCGTCCGAGGAGTGACGACTAAAGTCAAACGCGCCGTCTCGACATTGGACGATTAAGTTCCCTCGACGCGACGCGCGGCGACGCTCGCGTTCGACGCGCGCGCGGCGCGGAGGGCGCGGCGCGCGGTGATCGAGACGCGTTCGAGCGCGACGCGCGCGCGCGTGCGCGCGAGACGGGGGATTTTGTTCGACCGCGTCCCGTTCGAACCGAGGGCGGGACGCGAACGTTCGCGCGGAGCCAGAGCGCGACGCGACGGGAGCGCGCGCGCGTCCGAGACGCGAACGTGTGAAACGGACGTCGCGTCATGGCGCGCTCGGACGAGGCGTACGTCTCCTACCGGGGCGAGTATCAGCTCTCAAAGACGGGACGAGGGAGATCGGTCAAGTACTATCTCAAGGACGCGTCGGGCGAGGAGACGCTCGCGGCGTACGCGGACGAGAGCACGCCGGGTGATTCGCACTACACGTACAAGAATCACGCGACGTTCACGCATCACGGGACGCTGACGTGCCACAACCGGAAGGCTTTGCACGCGTGGCTGGATGAAATCGTTCGAGTGACGAGCGGGAAGGTGGTGAACGGACCGGTGACCGCGTCAAACTCGAAGAAGAAGGGTGGACATCATCATAAGAAGAACACCGTGCCGAGAAGTGGGGGATTGGTGCTGTCGCACGCGGACGCGACGTCCGGCGCGGCGGCGGCGGTGACGGTTTCGACAACGAAGCCGGACGGTTCGGCTCGTTTCGTGAGCTACTCGCAGGAAAAGTTTACGTTTCCCGATGGCAGGCGTGGGATCCGGTTTTACGTCATGGACGAAGTCGGCACGCCGACGTTGGCGGTGCTCGGCGAGGAGCGCGAGACGCGGGATGGACACTACCAGTACAAGCGCGTCGACACGTTTACCGCCGGCGCGCCGCTGAGGTGCGGCAACTTGAGCGGCGTGCACAAGTGGTTGAAAGATCACATTTCGGGTGGGCAACTCGTTGGTGTGAACTTTCCTTACTCAGCGAACGGTGGTGGAAACGAAAAGAGCGGTATGCCGAGCGCGGCGGCACTGGCTCGAAAGAAGCGCGGCGATATCGCGGACGGAGCAAGTTTGATCGATCCCGTCGTCACCCTACAAAATAAAATTGAGGAGCGAGAGGCGCAGTGGGCGCTCGCGCGTCGAGCTGCGCTTGCGTATGTTCGTGAGCCGACGCATCCCGATCACGTGAGTGAGTTGGACGTGATCATCCCGGTGCTCAAGGCGGTGAAGAACGAGAACAAGGCCGCGGTGAAGGATTTACTCAGCGCGGTGGAAGCCTTCAGAACTCTCGATTCCGTGTATGTTTCGTTACACACTCTCGACGGTACAGAATTGAAGGACATTGTGCTAGCGTTACAGAAGCATCCGAACGAAACAATCGCGCAACTGGCGCAAAAATTCATTCAGCAGTGGTTAGGAGCGCTCTACAGTCACGTCGGCACGCTCGCGAGTGTGTATCAGCGGCCCATCCCGCAACCGATGCGAAATAAGACGGGTTACGGACCTCCGAAAGACACAATGAACAAAGATGAAAAGTCACAACCTAGCCTGAGAACCCGTCCTTCGACGCCACCACCCACCGTTTCAGGAGCGAAGCGAAGCGCAGAGGAAGCGCTACCGGCGAGCTCGGCGAAGGCAACTCCCCCAGCAAAAGTACAAAGGAATAGCGCTGGTCTGCCCGGTTCTACACCAGTCGGAAAAGGTCACAAACTTTGTACACAGTGCAACGGCACGTGCGGATCACCGACCCGCGTGTGTCCACACTGCGGCGCGAGTTTGCCCACAAAAGTGAAAAAAGTCAAGGAGGGCGACAAAGGAGGGTCATGAGCAACTAGTGTACGGTGAAAGGAATAGCTTAGCTCAAGGTTTTAATGTTGGTACTGTACTCGTCTTAGAAATAATTTCACCGCAATGAATGGTTTATGCGAAAGTGCCTGCGTTTTTCTCGACCCACTTGCGGAGGTGCTTACCCTTGACGGCAATCAAGTTGGCTGCACCCACCTCTCCGATTTCAAACTTCAAATCGCCAGCTCGAAGCACAGCCTCAATGGCGAGAAGTCTGCGCGACGCCCCACTCTTACCCGCTTTGGCCTTGCCGGCGTAGATGAACGTCGCCGGCGGCACATCCGCCTCGGCGAGCGTAGACAACCTCTCGAGTAACACGAGAGATGCCACAGTGGCCTCAGTGCGAGAAAGCATGTTCATATTTATCGTACACGCGCCCGAATCGGGTTCTCTCTTTGCCAGCGATGTTGTGAGATCTTCATAGACGCCATCGGCCACGGCGCGGGCGTACAAATCGCGCAACTGAGTCACTTGAGCGCTGTGCACAAACGACACCCCGTCTCCGCTATCGAGGGTGTGTTTGGCTATCGCTAGTTCGGCGCCACTTGGGCCGATGAGGGCATTGAAGATGGCGGTGTACGTCTCTCGATTCGGTATGAGGCTCTTGTTCGTCTCAGCCTGCGACTTCATGATGTCAAAGTACTTCATCGCCTCGTCGCGACGGTCCGAGCGACCGAGAGCGTTGATGAGAACGTTGAACAAAATTCTGTTCGGTTCGACACCTTCTTTAAGCATTTCTTCGTACAGGTGAATCGCGACGGATGCGTTGCGAGCTTTGGCACACGTCGAAATCAAGCTGCCGTACGTTATAGCGTCGGGCTTCACACCAAGTCTCTTCATCGCTTCGTAGAGTTCGAGGACTGCGTCGACGGAAGTTTCGTCTTCCTTTGCATTCAATCCGGTCGCGTGGATGAGCCTGTTGAGCGTTCCCACTTGCACTTCCACGTCGGAATCTCGCATTTTACTGAAAGCTTCGAATGCCATCTCCGGTTTTCCAGCCTTGCAAGCAGTATCGATCAGCAGCGAGTACGTGCTTCTGTCCGGAGTGATGGTTTCGTCCGCTTGCATCTCCTCGAAAATTTCAAAGGCTTCTCGAATGCGAGGCTGAGGAGCGTTCGCACACGCGCTGAGAAGCGCATTGTACGAAGCTTTTCTAGGTGCTAATCCAGACTTCTTCATGCTCAAGAAGGTATCGAGAGCTTGAGAAATCATACCGCTCTTGGCCATTGAGTCGAGCGCCGTCTCGAACGTCATGCGAGTAGGCGTAACACCAGTGTCCACGAACTCCTCGAACGTTTTCGCCGCGAGATCGTGTTGATTTGCACGCGCCGCCGCGACAATTAAAATGTGATACGCCGCCGGCGGAGGATCGATATCTTGATTGAGCATTTCTTCAAACAAGCGACACGTGCGAATCAGTCTGTCCTTCGGTTTGTTTCTCTTTCCCACGTCGTTATTCGACAATGCTCGTAAAAGTGTGACGTAGAGCGTCGGGCTCATGGTCATGCCGAGGTATCGCATGTCATCTTTGATTCTTAGCGCATCTTTGTATAGCTCAGCCTTGATGGAGCACTCGATGGCGAGTTGGCAGGTGCGACTGCTAATGCTCACCTGCGCCTCCTTCATGGCGTCGTACACTTGCACCGCGCGCTCCGGAGACCCGATTCTCTGACACACGAGCATCACTGCCGCGTACGTGCTCTCCACCGGTTCGACCCCAGCATCGCACATCTCCTTGACGAGTTTGAGAACCTCCTCCATGCTCGAGCACCATCGGAGCGTATCGTTGCACCTCGTCAACGTGTCCGCCGAGTCTAAATCCGTCGACGTTTCGTACAGAAACGCGAGCTTCGATCCACTACCTTTCGTGCGGTCACCCATCGCGCGCGCCGTCTCTCGCGCCGCGCGCACCGCCGATCGTTTTTGTCGTCTCTTCGTCTGTTGCTCGTCGACCCTCTCGAAGACGTCCTCATCCATGGTACCCTTGAACGACGCACCCCCCTCGCGCGCGGCCGCCTTCTCTGACACCGACACCGACGTGTCTTCCTCGTGAAAACTCTCCATCGCGCTCAGGATGTCGTCGGCGCCGAGATCGTCGCCGAACGCGCGCGTTCTCGACGCCGAGACACTTTTTCCGGGACGCCGACCGACGGGTCGATGCGGCGAAGATGTCGACGCGGCGGCGTGACGCGACGCCGCCGCGGTGAGCGTCGCGCACTGCGCTCGCATATCGTCTCCCGATCGGCGCTCGAGCGTTCGGGGCGCGACGGACGGGCGGCGGCACGCTCGAGAGTGCGGTGTCGAATCGACGTCACTGACTTTTTATGTCAAGCGACAAAGCGAGATGCGCGCTCGGCGAGCTGTCTGTCAGAGGCGCGTGTGAGACGCTCAAATGGGCGCTAAAGGACTAGTGTGTATGAAAACAACGTGAACTAATCTCGGATT
>MDTE01138295.1_pt1 | contig 78061 bp, 69 predicted proteins | sample 811231 | NCBI WGS metagenome assembly MDTE01 (sample SAMN05326651, study PRJNA326480) | marine metagenome | isolation source: seawater | place: Indian Ocean: Red Sea | collected 2010 | reverse complement strand
CCCGTCGATGTGAGCTCTTGGGGGAGATAAGCCTGTTATCCCCGGGGTAGCTTTTATCCGTTAAGCCACGGCCCTTCCACTCGGAACCGTGGGATCACTTTGCCCGACTTTCGTCTCTGCTCGACTTGTAGGTCTCGCAGTCAAGCTCCCTTATGCCAATGCACTCTAAAGGTGGTTTCCATTCACCTTGAGGGAACCTTTGGGCGCCTCCGTTACCTTTTGGGAGGCGACCGCCCCAGTCAAACTGCCCACCAGGCAGGGTCCTTCGCTATGCGAAGTTAGAACCGCAAACATAGAAGATCGGTATTTCAAGGTTGACTCCATCTGAACTGGCGTTCAAATTTCATAGTCTCCCGACTATCCTACACATCTATGGCCACAATTCACTGCCAAGCTACAGTAAAGCTCCACGGGGTCTTTTTGTCCTGTCGCGGGTAACCCGCATCTTCACGGGTATTGCAATTTCACCGAGTCCTTCGTTGAGACAACGCTCAGGTCGTTACGCCATTCGTGCGGGTCGGAACTTACCCGACAAGGGATTTCGCTACCTTAGGACCGTTAGAGTTACGGCCGCCGTTCACCGGGGCTTCAGTTTAAAGCTTCGGTCTTAAAGACCTAACCTCGCTCCTTAACCTTCCGGCACTGGGCAGGCGTCAGCCCCTATACTTCGCTTTTCAGCTTTGCAGAGACCTGTGTTTTTGCTAAACAGTCGCCTGAGCCTCTTAACTGCGACCCGCGATAGCTCAACCAGCAAGTGGTATCACCACACGGGTACCCTTTCTCCCTAAGTTACAGGGCTAAGTTGTCGAATTCCTTAACGAAGGTTCTCTCGGACACCTTGGGACATTTACCCCAGACTACCAGTGTCGGTTTGCGGTACGGGCGCCAGAATATCTATCAACGAGGGTTTTCTTGGCGGCATAGGATCAACGAAATTTCCCAGGGCTAATGCCCTGTGATTTTCCATCCTCTCAGCTCGTAACGTAAAAACGGATTTTCCTATCTCTACATGGCCTTCTTTGGATGAAACGCACCATGTCCATTGGCGCGCTCCGCCTACCTGTCCGCGTCACCCCTTTGCATAACGATATATTAGCGGTGCAGGAATTTTGACCTGCTGTCCATCGCTTTCGCTTACTCGCTACAGCTTAGGCCCGACTTACCCTCTGCCGATCAGCGTTGCAGAGGAAACCTTAGTCTTTCGGTGTCCTGGATTCTCACCAGAATTGTCGCTACTCATGCCGGCATTCTCACTTCCCAGCGCTCCACCAACGTTCACACGTTAACTTCGACGCACTGGCAACGCTCCTCTACCGTTCTGCAAATGCAGAACCCGCGGCTTCGGTGGTAGACTTTAGCCCCGTTACATTTTCGGCGCAGTATCCCTCGACTGGTGAGCTATTACGCACTCTTTAAAGGATGGCTGCCTCTAAGCCAACCTGCCAGCTGTTTATGGAATCCCACTTCCTTTCCCACTTAGTCTACACTTAGGGACCTTAGCCTGCGGTCTGGGCTGTTTCCCTTTTGACAATGAAGCTTATCCCCCACTGTCTCACTCCCAAGGAACATCTTGAGGCATTCGTGGTTTGGTTGAGTTTGGTAGGCTCACGCCCCCTAGCTCATCCAGAGCCCTACCTCCCCAAGACTACCTTGAGGCTGTACCTAAATACATTTCGAGGAGAACCAGCTATCACCGGGTTCGATTGGCATTTCACCCCTACCCACAGCTCATCCCAGCCTTTTGTACCAGACACGGGTTCGGTCCTTCACGCGGGCTTAACCGCGCTTCAACCTGGCCATGGGTAGCTCACCCGGTTTCGGGTCTAATCCAGACAACTAAACGCCCTATTCGGACTCGCTTTCGCTTCGGCTCCAGAACTCTTATCCCTTAACCTTGCTATCTAAATTAACTCGCCGGCTCATTCTTCAATAGGCACGCAGTCAGTACAATAAATTGTACCTTCCACGGCTTGTAGGTTTACGGTTTCAGGTCTATTTCACTCCCCTCCCGGGGTACTTTTCACCTTTCCCTCACGGTACTTGTTCACTATCGGTGGCCAAGAGTATTTAGCCTTGGAGGGTGGTCCCCCCAGCTTCCGGCAAGATTTCTCGTGTCCCGCCGTACTCAACAAAATATCAGGAGCCTCTCATCTTTCACCTACGGGACTATTACCCTCTATGGTAGTTCTTTCCAGATTCTTTTGGTTAGAATTAAGGTTTCTTACTCCTTGTCTTATTCGAGGTTCAGACAGATATTCGTTACAACCCCAGACAGGCATAGGACCTCAATCCACTAAGTCTGACTGGTTTGGGCTAGTTCCCCTTTCGCTCGCCGCTACTAAGGGAATCTCGGTTGATTTATTTTCCTCGGGTTACTGAGATGTTTCACTTCACCCACTTACCTCTCCTTACGGAGTATCCTGGTATGACCCAGGATGATTTTCCTCATTCGGGAACCCCCGGCTAAGCTCGCTAGACAGCTAACCGAGGCTTATCGCAGTCTTGCCGCGCCCTTCATCGGCCCTTGGCCCCAAGGCATCCACCGTAAACCATTAATAACTTGACCCACATCAAGGGTCATTTATCTCGGTTTTGGCAATTTAATATTGACAATTTACAATTAATTTTTTTATTTGACAGGATTCAGTTGTTAAGGTGCCAAAGACGGCCTAAAATTTCAAAGCCGTAAAAGAAATATAATTAAATTTAAGGGTCATAAACAAAGTCGCCCGACTGCTGATTATATGAGAAACTTATCCAGCAAGTCAAGCTGTTTTCTTGAATAATTCAAAAATCTGAGACATAAAATTGATTAAGAAAATTCAGTTAGTTATATTGATCGTGTATACTTCAAGCTATGAATCAAATTAGTAAGATGGATCAGTTTCAATTTGACCTTAACGAAGACGAAGAAATAGTCTTTGATGAATACCCTGCACTACTAACAACGAAACGTCTTTTAGTGTTTTCGAAAAAAGTGAATAAAAATTCTCCTGTCCATGATTTTAATCTCTCAGAACTCTACTCTTGCCAAATAGAAAATGGTGGAGAATTTAGTCGGATTTCAACAGGTTTTAGTTTGCTTTTATTAGGAATCGTTTTATGGGGTTTAGAGATAATCCTTCATTACATTATTTCAATTCCTGACATTTTGGATTTGTTGTTGTTTGTAATTGGAGGTGCTACTTTCATGTATGGTTTGTGGCAGGTAATAAAATCGTTGACTCGAAAAAAACCTCATACGATGGTTATTTTTGAAGATCCAATTAAAGGCGGTGAGATTGTTTTAAGTTATCCAGGAATGGATAATGAGGACGCGGCATCATTGGTGAAAAATTTTGATAGATTGAGCAGGAATTATTAACTTGCTAAATTTTCTGAGGTGTATTAAATGATTGATTTAATGTCTATTGCTAAAACTGAAAGCGAAGGTGGAGATTTACTTGGCCATCTTTCGAATTTATTGCAACCTGCTGATGTTAAGCCTGTAGGTTATCCTAATGCATTGGTATGGAAAGGAGGTAATCACCAAGGAGGCCTTAATCCTGTCGCTCACGCATTGACGGATGCATATGCTTTGTTGGGAACTGTTGCCGCGACAGATATATTAGGACTTCCTTTTTATGCAGTTCCAATGTGGGCTCAATATAGGCACGATTTGAATTTGGAGCCACTTAGTTGGTTTGGTAATATGCCATGTACTTCCATTAAATGGTCGACTGCTGGTGATGCATATGTGAACGATAAGAATGGAGATAAGGTTGTTGTTTTGGGGAAATCTGGTAATGCTCCATTACGTACTCAGGCGGGTGTTTATTGTAATGTGAGGCCATATGGGACCATTACTGTAGTGCGTTGTATGCCGTGTTTGCCATATTCCCAAGACAAATCGGTATTTTCTGTATCGGATGATGGCTTAGTTCATTCTCAAATGAACACTCCTGGAGTCCAGATGGCTTATGCAAATCGTCTTTTTCTAAAGATGATTAATGAGACCGGCCATCTTGGTCGTGTTGCAATGAAGCCTACGCAAGCCATGGAAGATGGGATCAATGCTGGATTACATTCATGGTTGATTAAAGACACAAAATTTGAGGTAGGACGGAGATATGCGGTTGATCCATATGAAGAGCATAAAGATAGTATAGATAAAATAATTGGTTTGTTACCCGAAGATTTTAAAGATGGGATGCAGGATTGGAGCGGGCGGATTGAACAACATATTGCTGACACAAATTATGGTCTCTTAATTTGGGATCTAATTGAAAAACGAGATACTATTGTCTTGGCTACTGATTTGGATGGTGATCGATTGACAGATTTGTTGGCAGATATTTCTGACCCATTAAGGTTTTTTGGTGGAAAGGTTGCTGATCATATTGGAACAAAGGTTGATATGAATGAACTATGGAATGATATGGGGTATTCTACTGGAAATGGTAGGGATATGACTTCAGTTATGCATAGGATGGATGGGCCGCCAATACATGAACAAACATTGGGTTCTGCTGATGCTATGTTGCTAAGGTTGTTAGACGGAGATGAATGGGTAGGAGGAACAAAACAGCCATATGATCCAAGGATTCATTTTGTGTTAATTAGAGATGCGTATCTAGATGCAAATCCAGGAAACGATCAATTAAGAAATTGGTTAGAAAGTGTAATTGAAAAGTTTGATGAAATTTATAGCGCAGAACGTCCAGGATTCATTGAAGGTTACAAAATGTTGAAGGATGCCATTAATCCGTGGGGAATTTAATTTGGTTTAAGGCTTGACTACACTTCCATCAGAGCGTCTGATTGTGTCCCAAGCACCTCCATAAGCCTTCGGTGTGTAAGGGAATTTTGAAGCTAGTGTTTCGTTTATATCAATTCCTAATCCAGGTTTTCCGTTATGCCACATATACCCGTCTAAAACTTTTGGACATCCAGGGAAAACTTCTTTTGTGTTATGTCCGAATTCTGAATACTCATGAATCCCGAAATTTATAGCATTTAAATCTAGCATTAAATTAGCAGCATGTCCTACTGGGGATGTGTCTCCAGGACCATGCCATGCGGTCCGAACATTAAATGCTTCACATAATGATGCAAGTTTTTTTGCGGGAGTTAATCCTCCAATTTGAGATATATGAACTCTTATAAAGTCTATTAACCTTTCTTTGATCATTGGGGTGATTTCGTGAGGGTTGTTGTAGAGTTCTCCCATCGCGATAGGAGTACTAGTTTGATTCCGAACTATTTTGAAATAATCATTATCTTCTGGAGAAAACAAATCTTCTAAGAAGAATAGTTTGTAATCTTCAACTTGTTTAGCAAAGTCTATTCCTAAAATTGGAGGGATTCGTTCGTGTACATCATGAAGGATTTCGATATCCCAACCGACGTTTGATCTAATATGTTCAAACAAATTAATTGCTGATTTAATATATGGTTTAGGTTCAAATATTCCCCCTGGATGAGCATGAGTAATATTGGGTTTAGGGTGGAAAATCCTGTCAGTCCCCAGCTTTGGATTGAAACTGTTTGGTTGAGTAGTAGTTGATCTGTGACTATAAGTTGCATATCCCGGTGTTGCTACTTGTATCCTTACATGGTGGTATCCATTTTCGATATAGTGGTGTACTTTCTCTTCAACTTCATCTGGATTATTACCATTTGCATGTCCGTAAACTGCAGCGGAACTACGAGATTTGCCTCCCCAGAGGTCATATATAGGCATGTTTGCCATTTTACCTTTTATATCCCACAGTGCTTGGTCTATTCCACTTAGAGCATTGTTTAGTACTGGGCCGTTACGCCAGTATGATGAGACGTAAGAAGAATGCCAAATGTCTTCGATATCTGTAACATTTTTGTCAATTATGAATGGTTTTAAATAATCTTCGATTGAGGCAAAAACAGCATTTGGTCGTTGAGTGAAGGTTGCACAACCAACACCATATAAATCGGGTTCGGTGGTTAAAATTTTAACTATTACTAACTGGATACCATCTGGCTCAGTTAGAATTGTTTTTACATCTCTGATTTTAATGTCTTTCATTGCATCACCAAAATAATTCAATACTAATTTTTTTGTTTTGGAATTCCTGAATTGCCTATATTTAGAAGCAAGGATAATAATAGTGCGACTGAAGATATCAAGACAGACGCCATGAAAACTAACCGCATTCCATCTGAAAATGATTTTTTGATTAATTCAGCGTTAGGAGAAGATAAATTAATGTCTAGAGATGGTTCGAATCCATTGTTTAACATCATTAATGAAATAATCGATGTAGTGATTGCAATTCCTACGATGTGTGTTGTATTTCGAATCATATTTATTAACGCAGTAGTAATTCCATAGTCTTTCGTATTTACTGCTCCGAGGATTATACTTGAATTAGGAGTAAAGAACATACCCATACCAAATGCCTGCATGCTCATACCAATAATTACGGTTAGGTAACTAGAATTTTCATTTAGTGTCGATAATACCAATGCAGATAAAACAATTATCGTTAATCCACAAATAGTTGGCCACCGAGTTCCGAATTTGTCTGATATTCGACCAGAAATAGTTCCTGTAATTGCAAATGTCAGTGTGGTAGGAACAAAAATTAGTCCAGTTTGTTGTGGGGAAAGGTTCAAAACACCTTGAAGGAAAAATGGCATGAGGAAGAATGTTCCCGCACTCGCTAAAAAGACCAATACGTTAGCTCCGCAACTAAATGAAAAAGTACGGTTTTTAAAAAGAGACATATTTATCATAGGTTCGCTATTACGGATTTCCCATAAAATGAATATTACAAATAAGAATAGTGAGACAAGTAGCGCGGAAAGGATAATTGTAGAATTCCATCCTATCTTTTGAGCGTTGCCGATTGCCAATAAGAATATTGAAAGTGTAGCTATCCATATTGTTGCTCCTATCCAATCAAATTTAGGTCGTTGTAGTAGATTTGTTTTATCCAACGGAATCATCATTTGGATCATTATTAGTGAAATTACAGACAATGGGACCATCCCAATAAATATAAATCGCCATCCTAGGATTCCTGCCAATCCCCCGCCAAAAACAGGTCCAGCGACAGCACCTAATCCAACAACTGTCATATATAAGCCAATTACTTTTCCACGTTCATTATCAGGGAATGTTTGTGTGAGGATAGCCATAGCATTTGCTTGAAACATAGCTGCTCCCAATCCCTGAAATAATCTAGCAGTGATTAGGATTTGTATATTTTGGGCTAAACCACAGAGTATTGCAGCTAAAGTAAAAATCAAAATTCCAATAACAATAATTTTTTTCCTACCAATAATGTCTGATAATCGTCCCATTGGTAGTAGCATTGTGCTGGTAGCTAATACTGAAGCGACCATTACCCATTGGACTGTAGGTATATTTACCTGGAAAGATTTTGCAATTAATGGAAGGGCTAATCCGACACTACTTTGATCTAATACTGATACAAAAGTACCAACTGCAATAGCCAAGAAAACTTGCCATTTTTTTGTTATTAGATTGATGTTATTTGTAGTGATGTTTGTCAATACTTATGGTGTAGATGTGACGACTACTTCCTGCATAGAGTGAGTTCTGTTAAATGTGTACGGTCTTACCAATGGAGCCCATCGTCCATGCTCAACTGCTGCGGCCCATGCATCACTAGTTACAACTTCGGGACTAGTGATTTCGTAAATGGCAGAATATTTTGGTAGATTACTCTTTTTATGAATAATTTCACCACTAATAGACATATTTACAGTTGGGTGGTTTAAGAGTCTAGTTACTGAAATGCACCCCTCCACTTGAAGTAGAGCTGGGATGTGCTCAGTATCATAAACTTCATTGAACAAATCTTCTTTCTCTGGATCTACGTCCATACTTGCTGTAAAAATATATTTTGTTTTGTATGGCATAATTTCTCCTATTCGTTGTGACGGGATTTAAATTACCTTTTGGTGTATTTTAGTATTATATATGAAGGATGTAGAAAATTAAGGGATAAATAATTTATGGGGAATCAAATAAAATTTGGGACATTATATGCAGGACACGTTGACTTAGAAGATATTGGGTTTGCAGGGCAACCGGTTAATGATAGGTGGCTTCCAAATGAAAAATTAATTTCTGTGTTTTCTAAGGCCGAAGCTATTGCAAGGACTTTAGACAAGGTTGGTTTTAGCAATCTTTGGCTTGCTGAACATCATTTTCAGAGAGAAGGGTATGAATGCATACCTAACATATTGATGTTAGCTGTCCATTTGTCTCATTTGACTAAAAAAATTAGATTGGGTTGTGGGTTCAATATAGCACCTATGTGGCATCCATTGAGATTGGCGGAGGATTATGCAACTGCTGATATTCTAACCAATGGTAGAGTCATTTTTGGTGTCGGTAGGGGGTATCATTCTCGCGAAGTTGAAGGTTTTGGATCACCACAACAAGATCAGAAAGCCAATAGAGAATTATTTGAAGATCAGATTGAAATAATCTTAAAAGCTTTTAATGAAGAGTCATTTTCACATCATAGTGAGTTCTACGATATTCCTCCACAAGTTCCCTATAGGGATTATATTCTAGAGGATTTAACATTGGTACCAAGGCCACTCAATAGGCCAGTAGAGGTTTGGCAGCCAATAGTTAGTGGTAGCTCCAGAGCCCTTGAATTTATGGGAAAACATGGAATTAGAGGATTAGTCCCTGCTGCTGGTGCGGGGCGTCAGGATTTGAATCAAGTAGCTGAATTATATTTAACTACAATGCTGAAATTTGGACATGAACTTGAGCTAGGGCAAAATTTGTTGGTCGCATATAATTTCCATATTGCCGACAATGAATACGAGGCAAAACAGGAAGTAAGAAAACATTTTGAGGAAAGTATGAAATTGTTAGCTCCCCTGGGATTTTACAGAGGATTTTCAGATTTTCAAATTCAACAATTAAGCGACCCAAGTAAGGCACCCTTAGCTGATTTACCATCTTTAGAACAGTCAATCGAAAACGGAACCTGGTTGTGTGGTTCCGCTGATTTAATTGCAGAAAAGATTTTGACACTACGTAAGAAAATTCCTGGGATTGTTAATATTAATGTGAGTAGTTCAATAGGGGCAACTGAATCTGTAATTACCGAGCAATTGCAAAGATTCGGAGAGGAAGTAATTCCTATTGTTAATCGTTAATTTAGGTTTCTAAGTCAAAGTCATCTGCAGAATCTAATGGCTCGAATCCAATAATTTCTTTTGCTGCTGAAATATCTCGGTAGCTCCATTTATTTTTTGATGTGGCAAATAAGATTTCATAATTTACTTTTTCGGGAGCATCAATACATTTTTGGAAGAATCTACCAATGTCTCTGTGGCTAACATGCACACTTTTACTTCGAGCATCTGTGGGTCTATCAACTGGTCGTACAAGTCCTATTCGAACGCAAATCATCGACATTTGATAGGCGTCTGCGAAATGACATGCAAGTCCTTCTCCCCATGCTTTTACTGCACCATATAGACCTTCAGGTCTAACCATTTGGCCAGAAATTTTTTGAAAATCAGTAGGAACTTGTGAGTAATCACCTGAAATAATGTCACTATAGGGTTTCATTCTTTCGAAGCCACTCGCTGCACGACCACTACTTGCAAAAACTACTCGTTTGACCCCTTCTAATCTTGCTGCTTCAAAGACATTGAAAGTACCGATTATATTACTTTGTAAATGACTACTCCATTCGGTATCTCCTAGATGTGCAGCAAGGTGTACAACTACATCTTGATTAACAAATGCAGGTCTAATTGACTCTATTTCAGCTATGTCTCCTTGGAAATTGTTTTCACCATCAACATGACTTCTTTGGAGAGAACTAATATTATAACCACCTTCTAACTCTAGTTGTTTTTTTAAAATACTACCAATTAGTCCGTTCATTCCTGTAATTAATACGTTTGTCACTTTCGTTCCTTTCTATAGTGAATTCTATATATATTTTTATAATTATTTTTGTAATATGATCATCCTAACATTACTTACCCAATCTTTCATAACGTGAAATTATTCAAAATAATTATGCTTTTTAGTTGAATTCGATTGGTTGCAAATATATTATGTAATGAAGAAAATCATATTCGGTCAATTGACCATACTAATGATGTGGAGGATAAACTAAATGACCTATATAATCACCGAACCTTGTGTCGGAGAAAAAGATGCTTCTTGTGTAGACGTATGCCCAGTTGATTGTATTTACACAAAGGATGACGACCCGATATATTATATCAACCCTGATGAATGTATTGATTGTGCAGCATGCGAACCTGTATGTCCAGTTGAAGCTATTTTTGCAGAGGATGATGTCCCTGATGATCAAAGGGAATGGATTGACGTCAATTATGAGTATTTTGGTTTGTCAAGGTAATTTTTCTTAAAGTGGTATTCATATTGGAGTTGTAATTTAATTCCATTCTTGTTTGGTCGGAGGTTTTATTAATGGTAAATATTGATTCCACTCCAGAATTTGTTTCTACAGTTTATGAGAAGATGGAAACAAACATTGATGTGGTAAGAAAAGTTCTTAATCGTCCTCTAAATCTTATTGACAAAGTTTTATTTTCCCATCTAGATGATCCTTATTCTGCAAATGCGCTAAGAGGTGAGGATTATATTCAACTAAGGCCTGATCGTGTTGTTCTACAAGATGTTCTTGGTCAGACAGGCATGTTGCAATTTATGCAGACTTTAAAGGACAAAGTATCAGTTCCTACGACAATCCATTGTGATCATTTGATTCAAGCTAGAATTGACGGCGATTCCGATTTGAATGACTCTGTTGTTGAGAATGTTGAAGTTTATGATTTTTTAAAGACCGCTTCAGCGAGATATGGAGTTGGTTTTTGGGGACCAGGTGCTGGGATTATTCATCAGGTTAATCTAGAAAATTATGCTTTTCCTGGGGCTTTAATGATTGGAACGGATTCTCACACACCTAATTGTGGTGGTTTAGGTGCTTGCGCGGTGGGAGTAGGAGGGGCTGATGCTGTAGAAGTAATGGCGGGTTTACCTTGGGATCTGCTAACTCCAAAACATATTGGAGTGAAACTTACGGGAGAATTGAATGGATGGACTGCTCCGAAGGATGTAATTTTATACTTAGCTGGAATATTAACGGTATCTGGTGGTACGAATTCGATTATTGAATATTTTGGACCGGGTGTTAGCTCTATTAGTTGTACCGGAAAAGCTACGATTACGAATATGGGCGCAGAATTGGGTGCTACTACCTCAATTTTCCCATATGATCATAGGATGGCAAAATATTTGGTTGCAACTGAACGTTCACAGCTAGCAAAAATTGCTGATCGGTATGCTCATCTTTTAACTCCGGATCAAGAGGTAAATAATGACCCCGATTCATTTTATGATTTGGTTGTTGAAATAAACCTCAATGAATTAGAGCCTCATTTAGTTGGACCTCATTCTCCTGATCGTGCTAGACCTATTTCTAAAATGGCGTCAGAATTATTAGGGAATGATGAATTTGTAGATGATATTTCTGCTGCATTGATTGGTAGTTGTACAAACTCATCTTATGAGGATATGAGTCGCGCTGCAGACATAGCCAATCAGGCAGTGTCTCATGGGTTGAAATCAGCTGTTCCTTTTATGGTTACACCAGGTTCTGAACAAGTTCGTGCGACTATCGAAAGAGATGGCCAAATTGATTCTCTTAAGAATTTGGACGCTACTGTTTTGGCAAATGCATGTGGACCCTGCATTGGTCAATGGAAAAGGTCTCAAAAAGCTTCTGAAGTCCCAAATACTATAGTGACTTCTTATAATAGAAACTTTGCACGTAGAAATGATGGACAGCCTAATACAATGAATTTTATTGGAAGTCCAGAAATTGTAACTGCTCTTGCTATAGCAGGTTCCTTATCTTTTAATCCTATTACAGATTCTCTGATTGGAGAGAATGGAGAGTCATTCATTTTTGATCCTCCTTCGATTGCACCAGAGGTTCCTGAAGATGGATTTGATAAAGGAAGGTCATTTTATCAAGCTCCTCCTGAAAATAATGACGGTTTAGAGATTTCTATTGCCGAAGATAGTGAAAGATTGCAGGTTTTGAAACCTTGGCCAAAATGGGATGGGAAAGATTTAGTTGAAATGCCGATCTTGTTAAAAGCTAGAGGGAAAACCACGACCGATAGTATTTCTCCAGCTGGTCCGTGGTTACGTTATAGAGGTCATCTAGACAAGTTTAGTGACAATATGTTTATGGGTGCGGTTAATGCGTTCACAGGAGAAACAGGGAAAGGTATGAACGTTTTAACTGGAGATAAGGACTTAGCTTTTTCTAGAATTGCTCGTTCTTATAAGGCAAATTCGATTCGGTGGGTTGTCATAGGTGATGAAAACTATGGTGAAGGAAGTAGTCGAGAACATGCCGCTTTATCTCCTAGGTTATTGGGTGCAGGTGCTGTGATTGTTAGGAGTTTTGCCAGGATTCACGAAACTAATTTAAAGAAACAAGGATTATTAGCACTTACCTTTTCTAATCCATTAGACTATGACTTAATCCAAGAAACTGACAGAATTAGTATTCTGAATTTGAATAATATTTCTCCAGGTAGTGATTTGAAGTGTCTCGTTGTTCATTCTGACGGATCTTCAGTTGAAATAAATTTAAATCATACTTATGTAGCAGATCAATTGGAGTGGTTTAGGGCGGGTTCAGCTCTTAATTTGTTTCACAAATAATTTTTTATGTTCCAACCCATCCGTCTTGAGAAATGTCAATTAACACGTTGTCAGGTGCAGAGTATTTCATCTCGGAATTTTTGCCTCCGTGCCCTTTACCCATCTGGGCTTTGAATGCTGAATTGATGTCATCTCTGGGAGCAGATCCGGCTTTTTTAAGTTGAATGTCAGCCGCTTCAGAATCGTCTACTTGAAATCCTATATGATGAAGACCTGAAAATTTCGTTCCATATTCTTCTCCAGCAAGAGCTTCAGTTTTAAAGTTTAGTATAGCTAGATTTATATAGCCATCACTGAGATAAAAACCTTCAACGGATTCATTATTGATTTCCCCAACTTCTGTTAAATTGAAAGACTCTTTGTAAAACTGTGCCGTTTTTGCTGGTTCTTGACTCGAAATTGCAATATGTTTGATTTTAGACATGTTTACTCTTTTTTGAAAATAATAATTTTATTATAAATGATTAATTGAAATTTGTTTGAGATTTTAATTTTGGAATAGATTCTAAGAATGGTTGAATTTCGGTTTTATAATATTTTGATGAGAAAGATTTTTCAGATAAAAGTAGTTCTGCATCTTGTCTAGCGGATTTTAAAATTTCTTGATCGGAAACTTTGGCAATTTTAAGTAGTGGTATCCCACTTTGTCGGATTCCCTCAGTAAGATCTCCCGGACCTCGGATTCTTAGGTCCTCCTCGGCTAATTCGAATCCATCAGAATTTTCTTGAAAAATCTTAATTCTTGCAATTGCTTCTTCCGATGTAGAATTGCTGGTGACTAGGCAGTAACTTTGTTCATTTCCCCTCCCTACTCTTCCTCGTAATTGATGTAATTGGCTTAAACCAAACCTTTCAGCACCGGTAATCATCATTACAGTGGCATTTGGTACATCTATTCCTACTTCAATTACTGATGTTGCGACAATAATTTGAGTATTGTTTGCTTTGAAATTAGCCATTATTGAATCTTTTTCTTTAAGATTCATTCGTCCATGGACTAGTCCAACATTAAATTCAGGGAAGATTTTCATAGATAGGTTGTTGAATTCTTCAATAGCCGAGTTAGTGTCGATAGTTTCTGATTCATCAATCAGAGGGCATACAACAAAAGCTTGTTTCCCTAAGTTAATTTGTTCTCGAATGAATTCATAAGATGAGTTTAAAGTATCTGGATTTACTAAAATAGTTTGAATTTCTTTTCTTCCGGGAGGTAGTTCGTTGATTGAAGAGATGTCCAGATCACCGTAGAGAGTAAGCGCAAGAGTACGAGGGATTGGCGTCGCTGACATTGCTAACATGTGTGGACGTTTCCCTTTATTAACTAATTTAGAACGTTGAGTAATTCCAAATCTATGTTGTTCATCAACTACTATTAATGCTAGATGAGGAATTTCAACTATTTCTTCAATTAATGCTTGTGTTCCGATTACAATGTTAAATGATCCATTTGAAATTTTATCGTGCATGTATGTTTTTGATTTTTTTGTCATGCTTCCAGTGAGGAGTCCAATATTTATTTTGTATGGGAAAGATTTTTGATCAAAGGAAATTGTTTGCTCGTCAAATTTTGATTTACGGAAGTTTGATAACATAGAAGAAATACTCATGTAGTGTTGTTCAGCTAAAATCTCGGTTGGAGCCATTAATACACCTTGGTATCCATTCAGTGCAGCTATGATTAAAGAATAAGTAGCAATCACGGTTTTACCCGACCCAACATCTCCTTGCAGTAATCGGCTCATAGGCTTTTTTTTCCTAAGGTCGGAATTTATATGCCCAATTACATCTTTTTGAGCTTTTGTTAATTCGAATGGTAATGATTGTTCGAAAATACTCATAGCTTCGTGTTGAGTGCTCATTGGAATTCCAGTATCAATTTTTTGCCATGCTTCCTTGCGGAGTATCAGGCTTAACTGCAGTCTAAGTAGTTCTTCGTAAGCCAATCTTTTTCTAGCTAAGAAAAATGAATCCATACTATCGGGGTAGTGTATTTGTTCAATAGATTTTCTTAAACTTGGAATAGAATTTTTAGACAAAAAATTTATTGGCAATGATTCAGAAACCATCGGCAAGCATGAATCCAAAGCTATTTTAATAGTACGGCGAATAGTTCTTTGTGGCAGATGTTCAGTACTGTTATATACGGGGACTAGCCGGTTTGTATGGATTTGTTCCACACTTTCATCAAATGCCTCAAATTCTGGGGATTGGAAAACAAATTGATTCCTGTATAGGTTTACTTTACCACTTAAAACAACCGTAGTTCCAACTGGTAATGATCTTGAAACGTATTCATTGTTGTACCAAATTGCTCTGATTGATCCAGATTTATCTCCTATTATTGCTTGGGTTGAGTGGCGTTTTTGATTTCTGTGGAGTTTTGTTTTTTGACATTCCCAAACAGACCCTATGATTGTCTGCTCTTCGCCAGAAATTAGCTTAGCAATTGGTTTCCTGTTTCCAAAATCATTGTGTCTACGTGGAACGGTGTATAGTAGATCACTAATTGTGTGGATTCCGAGTTTACTAAATTTTTCAGCAGTAGTTCTACCAATACTCGGAAGATCAAGTATTTTACTTTTTAGAGTAATTGAAGTGGGTTTTACAATTTGATTCTTGAAAGAATTTGGCGTTTTTGTTGTATTTTTTGAATTAAATGGTTTGTTAGGGAAAAGTGTTTGGATAGAGTGAATCCATATTTTTCTTTGATTTGATGACAAACTTGCGTAATTAGGTATTTCACCAATGACTGGTGAAATTTCTGGTGACCAACGGGCCAAAAATTTATCAAGTCCTCCAATTACAGTACGGTTCTGGAAGCCACTATTAGACTCTTCAATTAGTATTTTTGATAATAGTTCTAAATGCGAATTTTGATTATTCATTTAACCACTAATAAGAAAATATGTTCTGCTAATATTATATTAACACTATCTGCACGCAGTTTAAGGGTATTTCTACCTATAATTTATTTAGTGATAACACCTACACCTAATCCGCCTGGTCCCATATGCGCACCTAGAGCCGAGCCTAATTGAGATATAAATGGTTTTTTTCCGTCTGATAGCAAATCAGATATTGATTCAGCAAACTCATCTGCGATTATTGGATCAGTAGTGTACATTATTCCTATTTCATCCAAATCAGAAGAAGATTCTAATTGAGTCCTTATATTAGCTAAACTTTTTCTAAAAGATCTTGTTTTAGCATGTTGAACGACCTCTCCATTACGTGTCACTATAATAGGTTTAATATTTAATAGTGATCCGAATACTCCAGCAGTTTTGCTTAGCCTTCCACCTTTAACAAGATATTCAACAGTATCTATTAATCCAAACATTGTTGCTTGCCTGCACATTCCTAGTGCAATATTTGAGACTTCTTGTAGATTTTTTCCTGCTGCTGCAGCTTCCGCGGCGCGAATTACTGAGAAGCCTTGGGTTATCGAAACTTGTTGAGAATCAATTATGTTAATTGGACCTGAAAGATTTGATTGATCAGATGCCTGTTTGGCAGAATTATATGTTCCACTTACTTTTGAGCTCACGTGTATTGATAATATTCCATCTGGATTATCATACTTAGTGAACTGTTCAATAAACTGTCCAACAGATGGCTGAGATGTTGTTGGGAATGATTCAGAGGAAGCAAGCATTTTAAAAAAATCATTCGGTACGATATCGATACCGTCTAAGTAGTCTTTTGTTCCAAAGTGTATATGTACAGGTACAACTGTGATATTTAATTTTTTTGCTAGTTCTACTGGAATATCACAACAACTATCGGTGATAATTTTTACTGTCATATTGGCTCCTATTCAATAGAGATTAGTAGTTCTGGATTTGTTTGTCCTCCAAAAATTAATTCGAATTCAATCTTAGGATAATGCGATTTTAACTGATTCAATAATTTTAAAGTATTATTCTCGTTGGAATTTACTCCTCGGTACAAAGTTATTAAAGCATTTTCTTCAATTATTGAAGAATTTGATTTTAGAGCCTGATTTAACGATTCAAAAATATTATCAGCAACCGACACTATTATATTATCAAATGAACAGATTTTTTGGCCCTTAGAAATCTGTAAATCATTAATTTGTGCATCACGTGTCGCTGTGTTTATTTCTCCATAGGATAGATTCTTGTAACTATTTTGCATTTGAGAAAAATTTTCGGATAAGTCTTTGTGCGGTAAATAAGACATCATCGCAGAAATACCTTCGCATATTGATTTGGTTGGGAGAACATGTACATTTTTTGATGATAATTGTGAGACTTGGTTTGTAGTCAATAAAATATTTTTATGATTAGGCAATATAACAATGTCATTAAAATTTAAATTTTCAATTACAGAGAGAATCTCTTTGGCGCTTGGATTCATTTTTTCACCAGAAGGAATAGTTATGTGTGCTCCCAACTCTTTAAAGAGAGTTTCAAATCCTGATCCAGATACGATTGGTATTAGAGCAAAATCTTTAATAGATGAAGAAATATCGAACTGATTTTTGAAGTTTTCAAATTGGTGATCCATATTTTGAATGTTTATATCATCAATCTTTCCAATGGAGCTCACTGAATTGATTACTTGTTGGGGTGTTTCTGAATGGCAGTGGACTCTTATGAGGCTAAATTCATCTCCAACAACTACAACTGAAGATGCAAATTCTTTAAGAATAGATTGGATTTCGGATATTGGTTTTACAGGATCTAGAATAATAAATTGCGTACAATGACCAAATTCTTCATCTAATTCCGAATCAAAAAATTTGGGAGATATTGATTCAGATGTTTGGGTTGAGATATTTTCAGGTAAGGGTGGAGGAATTTTAGTTAAGGATATTGATCCCGTGTTACAAAATTGCCTTATACCATCCAGAATGATATATATTCCATGTCCTCCAGAATCAACCACTCCTGCATCCGCAAGGACTTTTAGCATAGATGGTGTTTCGGACAATGTGTTTTTGGATGCTATACATATTTTATCTATTAAATAATTTAAATCATGTGGGTTTTCTGAATAGTATTTTGATGCAGCATCCGAAGCACTTCTTATGATAGTTAACATTGTCCCTTCTTTAGGATCTGTTACTGAATTATAAGAGTGAATAGTACTTTGTTTCAGAGATTCTACTAAGGTTGAAGAATCAAAATTTTGAATTCCTTGGCTAGCTGTCTCGAAGCCTTTAAAAAATTGAGAAAGTATTACACCACTATTACCCCGAGCACCAAACAATGCACCTTTTGATAAAGATTTTAGAAAATCGGAAGCAGATTGATTGGGTGAAGTCGATTTTTCTATTTCAGCAAAAGCATCTTTAAGTGTTAGAAACATGTTTATACCTGTATCGCCATCAGGAACAGGGAAAACATTTAAATTATTTAATGTGTCAACATTTAATTCAAACATAGGTAACATGGCTGAAAACATTTGATTTAATTCTTTGCCACCGAGATAAGAGTGCATAATTTCTCTTTCAATAAAATTTTGGTAATTATACGAAATTTTGAATAATACTTCTTAATAAGAATATATTGATCAAAATGGTGATTCAATCTATTTGAATACATTCAAACAGATTGATGGTATCGGGACATTATGATATATTTGTACTAATCAGCACCGTGAGGTGTTTTTGTATCTAGAGGTAATATGGCTACTTGCGAAATTTGTAAAAAATCTGGTCAATCTGGAAATAATGTGAGTCATTCGAAGCGAAGAACACGAACGAGATGGTCTGCTAATGTCCAGCGTGCTCAAGTCTTTATCGATGGACAACAAACGAGTGTGAAAATTTGCACCCGATGTTTGCGTACTCATAACAAACAAATGGCCAATAATTAAATTTCTCTTATCGTTACCATACAAATCTTATAGATCAGTGATATGTAAGTGGGTTCCTTACGTATTTGTCCAAAACATCTCCCCTTGTTAAAGACCCTTTTAATTGACATGTTGTTTCATTGATATGTAAAATATTCAGGGGATCAAAAAGGTTAAATTTTTCATATCCTGAATTGTATGATTTGATATGTTAATTGGAGCTATATATGGCAGAATACGTTAAGAATGAAGTAATGGATTGGGCTAGAGAAAATGTTCGTGGTCAATGGACTACTGTGATGACGCCATTTGATGAGAATGATCAGATTGATGAACTTGCGTTAAGACATAATATACGCCATATCAGATCACTAGGAACTAGAGGTGGCGGATTTTCATGGAACATGGGAGAGTTTTGGAGTCTTACTAGGGAAGAGAGAATTCAATTGTTTGAGATTGCCTCAGATGAGGCAAACGGAGAATGGCCAATAGCTGCTCAAGTAACGCACACATCTGTTAAAGAAATGTTAAATCTTGCAGATTCTGCAGAAGCATTGGGTTTTGATATGTTGATTGTTGGAGCTCCATACATGGTCACCAAGACGAATGATCAAGTCATTGATTTTGTGAAGATTTTAGCAGAGTATTCCAATCTTGGAATAATGTTTTATAACACTCCACAATTCGGAATTGTTTTAGATACAGATTCACTTGGTAAGATATGCGATATTCCGAATGTGGTGGGTGTAAAAGAAGCTAGTTTTAATCCAGAAATTTCAATCGAATCACATCAGAAAATTGGGACTAGGGCTATTATAAGCACCCCTGATGAGTGGATTCTTTTTAAGGGTAAAGAATTAGGTTTCGAACAACAGGTGATGTTTGCTAATACTTCAGATTGGAGATTTGATTTGCCTGGTAGCAGTTCTTATGTGAAGTTTATTGATAAAGCTATGACAGGCGTTTTAGATCAAGATTTTTATGACAAAAATGTAAAACCAATTAAATCTGTATCAGACAAATGGTGGGCTTATACTGTTAATAAAATGAATGGTGTTTTGCCGGTTGCGATGTGTAAATTCTGGGGAGAAGTAATGGGTCTTAAACATGGGCATGTGAGAGCTCCGATAGCTGAATTGTCTGATGAAGAAAAAGATCAATTAAAGACTGAAATAAAATCAATTTTGGGATAAATTTGGAGATATTGTATGTTACTTATGGTGAGTGTTCAAAATCTAGAAGAAGCTTTAGAAGCTCTTAGAGGTGGAGCTGACATTGTAGATGTAAAGAATTTGCAGGAAGCTTTAGTTGGTTCTGCACATCCTTTAACGGTTAAAAAAGTTAGAGAAGCCATTCCTTTAGAACGGCATGCAAGTGTAACTTTAGGTGTTGTTCCAGATCAGATTGGCACAGTTGCTATGGCTTGTTATGCTGCCGGTGCTGTGAACGCAACATCAGTGAAAGTTGGGTTTATGCGAACAGAATACAATGAGGCTGTTGAGACTTTGTTGGCTTGTAAAGAGGCACTAGGCGGTTTTGATACTAAATTGGTCGGTTCACTATTTGCAGATAATGAATCTGTTTATAACGGTTTGCCTGCTGAAAATATGCTCAAACTTGCTGCAGACACAGAGTGTGATGGGTTTTTAATTGATACCCTTACCAAAGATGGTAGGAATTTGTTTGATTTCTTGTCTGAAGATCTGCTTAGAGAAATGGTAATTGAAGGGAAGAAATTAGGAATGAGTACGGCTCTCTCCGGTCATCTAAAAATGAGTGATTTAGATGAATTGGCTCGTATCAATCCTGATATTGTAGGTGTTCGCGGAGCTGTATGTTCAAAAGGTGAGAGAGATTCTGGAGTATATTGGGAAGCGGTTGCAGAATTTCGAAAGCAAGTGGAATTAAGGAAATCTGGGCAAATAGATGTTAGGTCTGCCGCATGGCTCGATGAAAGTGACATTGGAACAAGTCATCAATCAGATGTGGATTTGAATAGCGGATGGCATGTGATTGATGGTACAGATAAGACTTGTGCGGGTATATTGGCTGCATTAAGTAAACAAATAGATGCCGATTCAAAATCTTTTATAGAGGTTATAATTCCTGATGTGCTTAACTCTTATGACGTGATGGTTTGGGCTGAGAAAAGTAATCATAAGGTTTTGACTCAACGTAAAGACGCTGAAAGTGGAGTTATGAGGATGTTGATACAGCCGTAAATATTCAGTAATTTCCACGAAAGGAATTAATTTGGCTGACGGATTTTTGAACGACTTTGCATTGATAATTAGTATTATCAAAGATTTTGCATTGATAATACTTTCAGTAGTACTTGTTAGTTTTTTAATTATTTCATATTCAAAATTGTCTGTAATTTTAAATAGATTGTTAAATATTACTGCTACTCTGGAACGTTTGACTATAAACTTATCCGAAATTACTGAGTTGTTTTCAAAGTCAACTCTTGAGACACGTGGTATTTCGTATGTCGTTGGCAGGATATTCAGAACTATTATTGGCAAGTCTAGCGACCAAAAAGAAGAAGGAGATTTTGATGAAAAAAAATAAGAAATCGAAATTCATTTTAGGTTTTTTGCTTGGAGGAGCTGTAGGTGCAGGGGTTTTATTTGCGGTGACGAAGAAAAAAGGTATTAAAATACCAAATTCAATAATTGACTCTAGAGAAGAAATACGCGAACACGGGAAAGGGTTTATTGATGAATTGCGCCAACATGTGTCCCCATCAATTCAATCAGTAAAGGTCAATGCGATTCCAGTATATGATCGTGTCGTTGACAGTATTATTCCTGTTGTAGAGGATGCCTTAGATAGAGGTGTATCGTTAATTGAGGATCTTCGGAATAATGTTAGCCCTGCAGCTGAAGAAATTCGTTCAAAAGTTGATGCGTTTTCATCCTACGAAAATCTTGATGATTCAAAAAATGAAATAAATTCTACAGACCATTTAACTTCATCCTTGGATGATTCGGATATTGCTCCGAAAAAAACAGACACGCATTTGATGAATTAACTGAAATTCATTAATTATATTTCGCTTTAGGATATGATCCCAACATAAGGAATTTTTCTGTTTTAGATTCGATTGCAGTCAACGTTTCATTTGTAATTTTGTCTTCTCGGTGTCCCTCTATGTCTATGAAAAAGATGTAATTCCCTAGGTTGATTTTGCTTGGACGTGATTCGATTTTGGTCATATTCACACCACGCTTAGCACATTCTCCAAGAACATTGTAAAGAATTCCTGCTTTATCAGAATCAAAGGATATACATAAAGAAGTTTTATCATTTCCAGTTTGGAGATTGTCGGAATTAGAAATTACTATAAATCGAGTGGCGTTGTTAGGAAAATCTTCAATCCGAGTTTTAAGAATTTCAATTCCTTTTTCAGTATTGGCATTAGGGTTTGCTATAGCCGCTGAAATAAGATTTGAATTAATCATGTCAGTTATCGAGGCTGAAGTACTGAGTGAAGCAATTAATGATGCGTTGGGTAAATTTTTTGATAGGAAATTCTTGCATTGAGATAGAGCTTGAGGATGAGAAAAGACCGTTTTTACTTGATCAATTTGGGTTCCTGATTTAACGATTAATGAATGATGAATTGGAATAACTACTTCGCCAGTTATTTTTATATCTTGGATTTCTACTAATATTTCTAAATTTTCTATTACTGAACCAGTTAGGCTATTTTCTATTGGTAATATTCCTTCATCGATTTTTCCACTCACTACAGCTTCGACAATCAATCTGAAAGATGTATAAGGAACGAGTTCGGCACTAGGATTATAATTTCTCGCAGCTTGCTCGGAATAAGATCCCATTGGACCTAAGAAGGCAATTCGATTTTCACTCATGATCTTTGAAATTCTCTTTCTTACTGAGATCAGATAGGAGTATTTTCATTATCTCCATTCCCTAAATTTAATTGATTAATATCTTCGTCTTTTCCTGCGAGAATTAATGTGTCACCCTCTTTAAGCTGAGTATCAATATCAGGCATAATTGTAATTTTTGAGCCTCTTCTAATAGAAAGAACAGAAATTCCTGAACCGTCCTTAGATTCAGAGAATCCTATATCTTTAAGCTGCCTGTCTTGGAATGGATTAGGTGCAAGAATTTTACTTATCCCAAACTCAGATGATAATTCTATATACTCTTGTACGTCTGGAGAGAATAGACTATGAGCAATTCTACTTCCCATTTCAGATTCAGTTTGGACTACCCTATCCACCCCTAGTCTGTTTAATGTATTGGCATGTAATGGATTGGTTGCTCTAGCGACAATGTATGGGACCCCCATTGTTTTTAATAATACAGTTGTCATGATACTTGCTACGATATTTACCCCAATTGCGACAATTGCAACAGTATACTCTTGGATACCGATTTCTCTAAGTAGTTGTTCATTAGTAGCATCACCGGAAATTGAGTGTGTAGATTGTCCAACAATATTCTGGACACGAGTAACATCTAAGTCTACTGCTAGTACATCATGCCCTAGATTATACAAAGTACTAGTAATACTAGATCCAAAACGTCCCAGACCAATTACTATCACTTGATTACGCATATTTCACCAAAACATTGATTAAAGTCAGCCTATTGTAACCCGTTCTTCTGGATACTGAAAGACATCATCATCTGAATAGGATGATCGTTGGTTAATGAAAAGCATTGCTGAAATAGGCAATATCCTACCTAAAATCATTGCTAATGATAAAAATGATAAGCCGTACGAAGAGATTTCATTAAGTGGTCCATGTGTTAATCCGGAATTTCCGAATGCCGATGATGTTTGAAAAAGCAATTTCAAAAATGATAATTCATGATTAACTAATATCATTAAGAGAATTAGCATAAGAAAAGCAAAAAGTGACAAGGTTGAGATTATAAATGCCTTTTGTACCTGAAATGGGTCGATTGTTTTCTGGAAAATTGAAATGTCGTTTCTTCCTTGGATGATCCTTAAAATTGCAAGAAATGTTATTGCTATTGTAGTGAGTCTTATGCCACCAGCAACTGAAGTTGGAGCGCCTCCAAAAAGCATTGTGATTGATGTATATAGTTGAGTCACGGTATGACTTTTTGAATAATCTATTAATGTAAATCCAGATGTATGTGCGGATGATGCGTTGAATCCTGAAATTAAAAGTTTATCTAGGAAATTACTTTTCCCCAGAGTAAGATTGTTTTGCAATTCGGTAAAAAATAATTGGATGCTACCGAACAAAATTATCAAAATTATGGTGCCTAAAATTATTTTTGTATTTAGAGTTAATGATTTAAAATTTCTGTTTCTGAACAAATCTGATAATGATAAAAACCCTAATGATCCTAATATTACTAATACTATGGTTACTAATATTATAACTGGATCCTTAGCTATCCAATGAACATCATGATGGAGAATTGAAAAACCACTATTATTGAATGCCGATATAGTGTGAAATAAAGAAAGCCATATGACATCTTTTATATTTGTTATTTCTCTATAAATATCTTGAGAAAAATATAACTTGGTAGCCAATATAACTAACGCTATTAGTTGAATAGAAGTATTTAATATGATTACCGATTTAATTAAATTCTTGAATTTACGTAAATTTGTAATTGAAATTTTAGGATTGAATGTAATCCCGTGTTGAATTATCCCATGCGCTGTAAACATATTTAATAACATTACAGAAAGTGTGACATATATAATTCCGGAAATGTAAATGGTGCCTAGAATGATAGATTTGCCAAGAATTGTCCAAGCTGTCTCTGTAGATACTATAGTTAACCCAGTCAGTGTAGAGGCAGAAATAGAAGTAAAAATAATTTTGCCAATGGTGATTTCTTCATCTCCACTTTGCGATCCAGGCATTGCAAGTAGGAGTGATGAAATAATTATGACTACTAAAAGTGAAACAATTGGTATGATAGGAGAAGGTATTGAGAATTCTTTTCTAGTATCGTTCACTTACTTATCCTGAAGATAATTTTGTGACTAATTGAATTGGAAAAATTATCTTTTTTAAATATCGACTCTGAGTTTTGAGTTTTAAGGCTTCGATATTTTACGCTTTTTATTTAATTACTGCATGTGTTGTTTAAGAGTTCTAATATAACTTAAAATAAAGGGATTAATAATAATTGTAATATAATTTATTAATATTTAGGATACACGAAACAAGTTGTTTATTATGAGTATATCCAAATCTGAAATCATCCAAAGAATTCATAAGAATTCCAGTAAAGTATCAATTTTATTGGCTGGTGGTGGTACCAATTTAGTTAATGATTTGTTAACTGAACCTGGCGCATCTCGTACAATTCTAGATTTGCAAATCCCTTATTCTCAAAGTTCAATGATTAAAATTTTGGGCGAACGTCCCAATAAATTTGTTTCATTGTCAGTTGCAAAAAAAATGGCTAAGATTGCTTATTCACGTAGTTTGTTTCTAAGAATGAACAAAGATCCAGTTCTAGGATTGGCATGTACGGCTTCTATTGCCACAGATAGATCCAAAAAAGGTAGTCATGAAGTTCATGTGGTTGGACATTCTTCAGACACTTTGATAGCTAGGAGTTTAATTTTCAAAAAGGGACAAAGAAGTCGAACAAAAGAGGATGAAGTTGTTAGTACGATTGCATTGCAAACTTTATGTGATTTGGTCGATGAAAAGGTGAACTTAGAAATTGATTTGTTAGATGATGAAGAAATTTTTTCTGAAACAACCAAATATCAGAATCCATTGGAAGCTATTTTCAATGGACATATAAAGACGGTTCGAATTTCTCCTGATGGTTACCAAATAGCAGACGACTTGATTTCTGAGGGAATTTTCCCTGGATCATTTAATCCGATACATACAGGACATAAAAATTTAGCAGCTACTGCGGAGAGAGTTTTAGGTAGTGAAATTTTTTACGAACTTTCTTTGCATAATGTCGATAAGCGTTCTTTGTCTGAAGATGAATTGTCAAATAGGCTGAATAATATTGCAAAAGAAAGAAGTGTATTAATTACTACTGCTCCAACATTTGTAGAGAAAGCCAACATTTTTCCTGGATGTACATTTGTTTTAGGATCAGATACGGCTAAGCGATTATTCGACAAAAAATATTACAATGGCATTGATTCGGAAGTTTTTTCAGCGATGGAGCAAATCAAGTCACAAGGATGTCAGTTCTTGGTAGCAGGTAGATTGTTAGAAGATACAAACTTCACAACATTAAAAGATTTAGCTATCCCGGATGGTTTTAGGTCAATATTTCACGAAATTCCTGAATCAGAATTTCGTGATGATGTGTCATCTTCATTTTTAAGAAATCAGGAGAGTGATTAATGGTTTGGAATTTCAATAATCTACAGGAATTTATTGATTTTTTGGATCAAAAAGGTCAAATAGTTCGTATTTTTGAGTCTGTAAGTTCAGAGTTAGAAATTACAGAAATTACTAATCGTGTAATTTTAAGTCAAGGTCCTGCTTTGATCTTTGAAAACGTACAAGGTACAAATATCCCGGTTGTCATTAATCTTTTTGGAACGCATCAAAGGGTTGCTTGGGCACTTGGTGTTGAATCAATAGATGATCAGACAAATCGGATTCGAGCAATTCTAGATATGGCTCAATCCCCTCCTAAAGGACTTATGGGTAAGTTAAGTTCATTGTTTGATTTAGCAGCAGTGGCTAGGACACAACCCAAACTGGTTAAGAATGGGCCTGTTCAAGAAGTCGTGATTGAGGGGAACGATGCTAGGTTAGACTTTCTTCCTGCGATAAAGTGCTGGCCAATGGATGCAGGAAAATATATTACGTTGCCATTAGTAATTTCTAAAGATCCAATTACTTCTAAAAGGAATGTTGGGATTTATAGAATGCAGATATTTGATGAAAAAACAGCTGGAATGCATTGGCAGACTCATAAAGGAGGATTTCATCATGAATTGTCGGGCAAAAGATCTGGGCTAGATAAGCTTGAAGTAGCTGTTGCATTAGGTGGTGACCCTGCAACAGTGTGGGCAGGGTCATTGCCACTTCCTCCAGGAATGGATGAATTCGTTGCAGCAGGTTTTTTACGAGGAAAATCCGTAAATTTAGTCAAATGCAAGACTGTTGATTTGGAAGTTCCTGCTGAAGCTGAAATTATTTTAGAAGGATATATTGTTCCTGGAGAAACAAAAAAGGAAGGTCCTTTTGGAGATCATACAGGTTATTATTCAATGCCAGAAGATTATCCTGTATTTCATTTAACAGCAATAACTCACCGAAGGCAGCCATTATACTTGACTACTTTTGTTGGAAGGCCTCCTAAAGAGGATTTTTTCATGGGTAAAGCTAGTGAACGGATTATGCTTCCTGCACTTCAAATGGTACTACCTGAAATCGTTGATATTAATATGCCGGCTGAAGGAGTTTTCCATAATTTAGTTATAGTTTCAATTCGAAAAGATTATCCTGGACATGTATCAAAAGTATTACATGGATTATGGGGATTGGGGCTTCTGATGCTTTCAAAGACTATAATTATTGTAGATCATTTTGTTAATATCCAAAATTTGTCTGAGGTGGCTTGGAGAGTAACAAATAATATAGATCCTAAGAGGGATATAATGTTTTCTGAAGGACCTATTGATGATTTAGACCATGCATCTAGTTCTCCGAGAATTGGCAGTAAAGTAGGAATAGATGCGACTATTAAAAATAGGTCTGATGGGTTTGAAAGAGACTGGCCCCCTGACATAGTAATGACAGATGAGGTTAAAAGAGTAATTGATTCCAAATGGGAGAGTTTTGGGTTTTGAACGTTTTCTATGAATTTTTTGTTCATCGGACGAAGTTATTTTTAGATTCAATTAGGTATCAAGAGACAATATTTGCATTACCCTTTGCTTATACTGGGATGTTACTAGCTTCTCAGGGATTTCCCTCATTGTACGTATTTTCTTGGATATCTGTAGCAATGGTATCTGCAAGAACAGTTGGAATGGCTTCAAATAGGATTTTTGATCGAAATATTGATGCTATTAATCCTAGAAATAAAAATCGACATTTGCCAAGTGGATTGTTAACCGTACGGTATATGTCTACCATAAGTTTTTTTGCGTCATTAATTTTCTTATTTTCTGCATATATGCTTAATTGGTTGTCTTTTTTCCTTGCACCGCTAGCATTAATTTATATGCTAATTTATCCATTTGCGAAAAGATTTACTTGGGCGTCAAATTTAATGCTTGGATGGGTTTTAGCTATCGCGCCTTCTGCAGCATGGATTGGAGTTAAAGGAACATTAAATGTTGAACCAATTTTGCTGTCTTGCGCGGTGGCACTTTGGGTAGCAAGCTTTGATATTATCTATCATGTTCAAGATTTTGATTTTTACAGGAATTATGGTTTCCATTCGATAGCTCAAAAATTTGGAATTCGGTTGTCCCTAATATTTGCTCGCATACTGGATTTAGTGGCATTGGTTTTATTGGTGTTACTTGGGTATTTGATGGAACTTAGTTTCACTTACTACATTGGAATAATGATTTCTATCGGATTTCTTTTATATAAACACATGATTATTTCAGTAGAAAATTTGTCTAGAATTGGACCATCATTTTTTCGAATTAATGCTTATGTATCTATTTCAATATTTATGGGCACATTGGTGTCTATAATAGTATAATTATAATAATTTTAGGATGTGAAGGTTGTTAGAAAATATTTCTAATCCAGTTGTAATTGGTATTACAGGTGCTAGCGGAGTAATAATAGCTAGTCAGTTAGTGGATGAGATTTTGTCTAAAAACATTCCTGTTATTCTTACGGCATCCTCTCCATCAAGATTAGTGTGGAATGGTGAAATGGATGAATCTTTTGGTGAAGCACTAGAGCGGTGGCAATTTAGTGGAAAATTTAGATTTTATAACCCAGGGGAATTGGCCGCACCTATTGCTAGCGGTACATTTCCTACTAGAGGTATGGCCATAATACCTTGTAGTATGTCAACAACTTCGGCAATAGCTTCTGGACTTTCAGACAATCTCCTTCGTAGAGCAGCCGATGTTACATTGAAGGAAAAGAGACCATTAATTATTATGCCAAGAGAAACGCCTCTGAATGATATTCATCTTTCAAATATGGCTTCTCTTTCTCGTTCAGGAGCTACTATACTACCGGCTGATCCCCCATTTTATTTAAAATTAAAAACGCTTGACGAGATAGTCAATTTTTTAGTCCAACGGATTCTTGTTGCAATGAAGATTAATGAATGTTTGCCTATGTCAATGCAATATAAAGGAATAGGAAGTGATTAATTATCAAGATGCATTGGAGTCAATTTCATCCGTTCGAGAAGATGCGATTGTGGTCACTATGGCTACGGCTGTCCACGTTTGGGATGCAGTAAGTAAATCTAAAGAGCTGGATTTGCCTTGTATAGGATCCATGGGTTCAGCGTCATCAATGGCACTAGGATTAGCGATTGCTAGACCAGATTTGAAAGTAATTTTAATTGACACGGATGGTTCATTATTGATGAATTTGGGTTCATTAGTTACTACCGCCGGCCAGTCACCAAAGAATTTTTTCCATTTTGTTATGGCTGATGGAGTCTATTTTACTACTGGTTCACAAGTTATTCCTGGTTTTAAAACAAATAGACTTGAAAAATTAGCTAAGGGAGCAGGATACCCAATTTCGGTTGAAATTAGCAATAAAAGTAATTTGGATAAGCAATTACCATTACTACTAGAAAACGATGGCCCTGTATTTGTGTCATTGAAAGTAGAACATCCGAATAATTTGTCCAATTTTGTTGGGTCTACACATAGTAAAATGAGACAGTTGTCGAAGCAAATAAAAATCTTTGATTAATTAACCTATGGAGGAAAAATTGATATCACCAAAAGATGCAGTGGCATCAATTTCTAATACTAGAGGATCTGCCATAGTAGTTAGTACTATGACTGCAAATCGATATTGGGATCAAGTATCTGTCCATAGAGAATTAGATTTGCCTGTGTTTGGAGGTATGGGTAAAGCTTCTTCAATAGGATTGGGATTAGCATTAGCGTTATCAGGTCGTAAAGTTTTTGTTTTAGATGGTGATGGTTCTTTGTTAATGAATCTGGGAAGTCTTGTTACAATTTCTGACGCTAAACCTGAAAATTTAATTCATTTTGTTTTTGAGGATGAAGTGTATTTTACTACCGGATCTCAACCAATACCAAATTCATCAAATTTTAGTTTTAAAGAAATGGCATTAGCTGCGGGTTACAATAAAGCTTTTGAATTTAGTGATTATGAGATATTCGACAACGAACTAGAAAATGTTTTGAAGGAACGTGGTCCAATTTTGGTGTGTCTAAAAGTTTCCCACCCTGAGGATGTTCCCGACGATTATAAGGAGAGTACTTCTGAAAGAATGAGGGTCCTCATGCATACCTTGAATTTAAAGGTGGAGGATTGATGATTTGAAAAATGATTTGCAAAATTATTTGGATATAGCAAATCAAATTGCTGACAAGGCGAAGGAAATATCTATGGCATATTTCCGGAATGACTTTTCAGTGTCTATAAAAGATGATTTTACACCGGTCACTTTGATTGACCAAAAGATTGAATCTTTTGCAAGAAAATTGATTCAATCAGAATTCCCAGATTGTGGAATTATTGGCGAAGAAGAAGATAATTTCCAAGTTGGATCAGACGATATTTGGGTAATTGATCCAATTGATGGAACTAAAGCATTTGTCTCAGGGATTCCAGTGTTTACCACAATGATTGGAGTTTTACGTAATGGAATCCCTGTTCTAAGTGTAGTTGATAACCCAGTTATGGGTGAACGGTGGATAGGCATAGAAAATGAACCTAGTAGGTTAAATGGTATCAATTTATCAACTTCTTCTGAAACTGATTTAACCAAGTCTTCGTTACATGCTACTTCACCTCAAATGTTTTCAAAAGATGAATATTTGCGTTGGATGGAACTGGCGAAAAACGTTGCTTTCCATCATTATGGCTCTGAAAGCTATAGTTATTGTTTACTAGCTGGGGGATACTTGGAATTGGTTGTAGAAGCAGATTTAAAGATTTGTGATTTTTTGCCTGTGATCAAGTTGATTCAAGGATCTGGTGGAGTAATTACTGATTGGGAAGGTAAATCCCTTTCTGTAGAATCTGATGGTCATGTAATAGCCTCATCATCACGTATATTGCATGATCAAGCCGTTAGATTCCTTCAAGCAACTTAATCTATACATATCTCATATGGTTGCACATAAAATTAGTCGGGTATTACAGTTGATTCTGGATTTTTCCCAAGTGCTACATTCGCGCAGTTGTATACCGCAAATGATCTGGCTTTAGCAAGGAATTGTGCCGACATTGCTGCAAGATGTGGAGTTATCAATACGTTGTCTAATTCTAATAAATGGTTATTTGAATCAATTGGCTCATTTTCTGTTACATCAAGTGCTGCACCTGAAATTTGCTTATTTTTGATAGCATGAATTAGTGCTTCCTCATCGACAACTGGTCCTCTACAAGCATTAATCAAAATAGCAGAAGATTTCATTAAGGAAAATTCAGTGTAGCTGATCATTTTTGTTGTTGTATTGTTTAGTGGAACATGCAGAGAAATGATATCTGATTCAGATATAAGTTGTTCAAGGGAAACTTTGGTTGAATTTAAGCTAGTAATCAATTCCTTGGGATGTGAAACGATATCATGGAAAATTACATTGCACTCCCATCCAATTAGACGCTTTGCTACGCTTTGACCAATTCTGCCAAACCCTATAATGCCAACAGTTTTACCACTGATTTCCTCTGCCTGGGAGTACCATTCTTTTTGTATGTTTCCCCTCCAATTACCAGATTTAACCGATTCAAATTGGAGATTCATTTTTCGAAATGTGTTAACAATTAAAGCAATTGTGTGTTCCGCAACAGCTACTGAATTTGCTCCACCATTATTGGAAACTGAAACACCTAATTCTCCCAACAATTTTTTATCTAACATATCTGTTCCAGCACTAAAAGTTTGAAGGAGTTTTAAATCGGGAGTAAGTTTTGCAAGTTCAATTGGATATTCTGAAGTGCCAAGGATGATAGCAGGAATGTTTTGTAATGATTTTGCCTGTGATTCTATAGGGTCAGTCGAATTTACATATACAATATTTACTCCATCGGGCAATAGCTCTTTGCATTGAGAAAGATGCGTTTTGTCTTTTGCAAGTAATGCAATTGTTACCATTGTATACTCCTAGGTGGTGATAGGATGTGTTTGTGTATTAATCATACACTAGATGTTAGAGTCAATTCATTGTTTGCTGATTTGCAGACTGATATAATTGGTTTATAAGGTTGGTATTGTCGTTTCTGATTTGTTTTCTATAGCTATTGATGGACCTGTTGCAGTTGGAAAGACTGTAGTTGGTAAAATATTGGCGAAAAAACTTGGGTTTTACTATCTTGATACGGGCTTAATGTACCGTGCAGTTACATATGCTTTGTTAACAAATGATATTTCAATAGAAGATGAATCAGCAGTTTTTGAGTTCGTAAAAGATTTGGATATTTCCGTAGAATTTTTAGAAGAAGATCAAAAGGTAATAGTCTTTGGAGAGGACATCTCAAAGTCTTTAAGGATTAAATTAGTTGAAGAGCATGTATCGTTTGTATCTTCCTTAAGTCATGTTAGATCAAAACTTGTACAGCTACAGCGTGAAATTGCAGAAGATAATTCTATTGTAATGGTTGGTAGAGACATAGGTACTGTTGTTTTGCCAAATGCTAATTTGAAAGTTTTTTTAACAGCTTCGGAATTTGTGAGGGCTTCTAGAAGGTATGAGGAAAGAAAACAAATTCAACAAATAGTAGATTTTGATGAGGTCTTGGCAGGGATACAGAACCGTGATTTGAAAGATAGCACAAGAGATGTTTCACCATTGAAAAAATCTTCTGATGCTATATTAATTGATACAACCGATAAATCAATAGAAGAAGTTGTTAGTTTGTTAATCAGATTGATTGAAAAGTAGAGATGCGTTAATTGATTTATTCCATAGCAAAATTTTTCCAACGACTTACTTTAAAATTATTTTCAAAGTGGACAATTAATGGTATTGAGCATGTACCTCCAATTGGAGGTGTGATAATTGTAGCTAATCACGTTAGTGAATTTGATCCTCCTTTATTAGCCTCAACCTTTGATAGAAAGATAAAATTTTTGGCAAAATCCGGGATTTTTTCCGGATTTTTTCAACGTTGGTTTTTAAAGGAATATGGTGCATTTCCAGTTAAGCGTGGGGTTGTCGATAGGTCTGCGTATTTATGGATTTTAGAACAATTGGAGTTAGGAAATGCAGTGGTTGTATTCCCCGAAGGGACAAGAAGCATGAAGGGCATGCGAAAAGGGAAATCTGGTGTAGCTAGGATTGCGTTGCATTCAAAAAGTCCAATTTTGCCAGTAGGGATAATTGGAACTAAAAATATGGGTAAATGGACTCGAGTGTTCTATCCCTCTGGTAAGATTCAGGTAAATATAGGCAGAGTATTTAATTTGCCCGACATAGAAGGGCATCTTAATCATCAATTATTAGAGTCGATGTCTGAGATGATAATGGAAAGAATAGCTGAATTATTACCAAATGAATATCGAGGATACTATTCTTCTACTAATTTAAAAGAAAATTCATAGTAGAATTCTGTGCATCGAAATTGTATATTTGTGATGATGTGATGTCTAATATGATTGGGAGAAAAAATTGCAAACTACTAATTCAAAATATGGAATATACTTCAATTCCAAAAGATTTGAGGTTTTAAGGATTACTTCTCCATACTGGTTACCAATGACTCCTGATTGGGTTTTAATTTCCAATGATGTAAATGCTACACTTTCTTGTGTCAAAGGAATCATAAAAGATAATGACTCTGAATTAGATTCTGAATTGATTCAATGGGGAAGAATTCCCAATCAGGATTAATTTTAAATCTTTGTTTATTATAAGAATACTTTATTTTTAGAGGGAGAAAAAATTTGTCGGACTCTTCTTTTAATCGTGGCTTGTCTTTACATGATGCAGCAAGGGCAATGGGGATCAAATTTTCAAATGATGTTTTGCCTCAAGACAAATATTTTGAATCTAATGGAATGCGGTTCCATTACTTAGATTGGGGAAATGTTAAGAATCCAACAATAATAATGTTGCATGGTTTTGCTCAGCAAGCTCATTCTTGGGATTTTGTTGCATTAGGATTGTGTGATAATTTCAGAATTGTAGCTTTTGATCAACGAGGGCATGGAGATTCTGATTGGTCTGACAGTCAAAGTTATTCGCTCAATGACTATCATGATGATATAGATAATTTGATTCAACATCTGGGTTTGTCTGAAGTACTGATGGTTGGAATGTCTATGGGGGGGCGTAATGCGTTTACATATGCTGCTAATCATCCAGATATTGTTTCAGCTTTAGTTGTGGTAGATGCTGCTCCTGTAGCTCAGTCCACAGGGAGAAACAAAATAAGAAATTTTGTCAGCCAGAAAGATGTACATCCTTCCATTGAAGAATTTGTCAATATGGTACATGGATATACACCTAATAGACCTATTGATCAAATATGGGGGAGTATAAAACATAACGTTAAACAGTTACCAGATGGTTCTTGGACTTGGAAATATGACAAATTTCTGCGTTCTCCAGATAGAGATTTCAGGAGAGAATCAAAAGATGTTTCGGATGCAATGTGGTCTTCCCTTGATTTGTTAAAAGCTTCTACCTTATTGGTAGTTGGAGAAGATAGTGATATTGTTTCCCAAGATGTGGCGAATCAAATGTTGAATCGAATTTCTAATTCTAAATTGGTATCTATACCTAATGCTGGTCATAGGGTAATGGGAGATAATCCAGTTGCATTTCAAGATGCAATCACCAAATTTTTGTCTACTATTTGATGTTGTAGGCTTTGGGGTTTAAATAAATTGATATTCTTGGTAATGAATAGTAATTAATTTATGAACGTACAGGATTTCTTAGAACAGAATTACATTGCGTCATTATATTATTGATGATAAAATTGTGTTTTAAGAAAGAGATAAGGAAAATAAGAGTGGACCGAGCAGTAAAAGATACTGTAATTTCTGAGAATAGACTAAGTGATAATGATACTGGATCTACCCAGGTTCAGGTCGCTTTACTTACTTCTCGCATCAACAGACTTACTGAGCACCTGAGAGTGCATATTCATGATGAGCCGACTCGTCGAGGATTACTTAAACTAGTTGGTAGGCGACGTAGATTGTTAGATTATCTGAATCGAAATGATTCACAGGGTTATAGAGATCTTCTTGTAAAGCTTGAATTGAGAAGATAACTAACTGATTTCATAGATTGATCTTTTTATTCCCCGGTCCTACAAATTGTAGGAGGTAAGTCATTACTAAACAAGATTTTACACGAATTATACAATCGAAAGGTATTACTGTTGAAACTGGACGATTGGCACAGCAGGCAACAGGTTCTGCATTAGTAGGGATAGGCGACTCAGTTGTTCTTGCTACGGCTACAGTTGCGGATCCAAGAGAAGGAATAGATTTTTTCCCATTAACTGTGGACTTTGAAGAAAGACTATATGCTCGAGGGAAAATACCAGGAAGTTTTTTCAGGAGAGAAGGTAGACCTAGTACTCATGGAGTTCTTATTGCACGTTTAATAGACAGGCCTATAAGACCTTTGTTTCCAGAAGGATTTAGAAATGAAGTTCAGGTTGTAGTTACTCCAATGTCTGTTGATGATGATATACCTATTGATATTGTTTCTTTAATCGGTGCTTCTACAGCCCTGAGCATTTCTGGCATTCCATTTGAAGGTCCAATTGGAGCTACTAGGATAGGCTATGTAAATGGAGAATTCATAGTTAATCCATCTTATGAGGAAATCGATCAGAGTAAGTTAGATATTGTTGTTGCAGGTTCAAGAGATGGTGTGATAATGATGGAGGCTGGAGCTTCCGAGTTACCTGAAGATGTAGTTTATGAAGCTATTCAGTTGGCTCAAAATGTCAATGAAGAAGTGATTGATTTTCAAGATGAGATAGTTGAGGCTGTTGGTAAACCAACAATTGAATATCCCGATAATTCATTTCCTGAGGCGATTACTCAGAGAGTCATTGATGTTTCTGGGAAAAGACTTGAAGAGGCCTTTTCAAAATCAACAGGGAAATCCGATTTTAATATATCAATTGCTGGTATTGCTGAGGATGTAAATAAATCCCTTGAAGAAGATTTTGAAAAAAACCAAATAGATAGTGCGTTTGATTCTGTACTAGAACAAACATTTAAAAAGCTAGTTCTTTCTGGTAGTCCAAGACCAGATGGGAGAGGGTTAAAGGATATTCGTCCAATAGAATGTGATGTTTCTATTTTGCCTAGAACACATGGTACAGGATTGTTCACTAGAGGTGAAACCCAAATTCTGGGTGTTGCTACTCTAGGTTCAGTAGGTGATGCACAAAGAATGGACACTTTAGGTCCTGAAGAAAATAAAACTTTCATGTTGCATTATAATTTTCCTCCATATTCAGTTGGAGAAGCTAGATTTATGAGGGGTCCAGGTAGAAGAGAATTGGGGCATGGCGCTTTGGCTGAACGTGCGTTAGAGCCAATTTTGCCTTCCCAAGAAGAATTTCCTTACACTTTAAGACTAGTTTGTGAAGCTCTTAGTTCGAATGGTAGTACATCTATGGGTTCAGTCTGTGCAGGTACTCTAGCATTGTTAGATGCAGGTGTGAAAATAAAAGCCCCAGTAGCAGGTATTTCTATCGGATTAATTGTTGGAGATGACGGAGAATTTGTGACTTTAACCGACATTCAAGGATTGGAAGACCATGTTGGTGATATGGATTTCAAAGTAGCAGGAACTTCTGATGGCATCACCGCCATACAACTTGATATTAAGGCAAAACATATTACTTTCCCTATGATCCAACAGGCATTAGATCAAGCTAGAGAAGGCAGATTAGAAATTTTAGGGAAGATAGATGAAACCATCTCGGATCCTAGATCCGAAATGAGCCCATTTGCTCCACGTATGATCAGGATGAGTGTTCCTGTAGAAAAAATCGGATTAGTGATCGGACCAGGTGGTAAAACAATTCGAGGTATAGTGGAAGAAACAGGGGCTACGGTCGATGTAATGGATGATGGTGCTATTATAATTGGTTCTCCTGATGGATCAGCTGCTGACAAAGCAATTGCTATGATTGAAGATTTGACGAAAGAAATTCTAGTTGGTGATATTTATACAGGGAAAGTAGTTCGACTGATGAATTTCGGAGCATTTGTTGAAATACTTCCTGGAAAAGATGGACTTGTTCATATTAGCCAACTTTCTGATCGAAGAGTTGAAAGTGTTGAATCCGAAGTAGAAGTTGGGCAACAACTCACCGTTGTAGTAACACAAATTGATGATCAAGGAAGAATCAATTTGTCTAGACGAGCATTACTTGATGAGGAGGATGATCGTACTTTAGAAGAGAAGATCGAAAGTGGGGATTTTATACCTGCTAGACCTCAAAGATCTGGAGATCGAGGAGGAAGAGGAGGACGGAATAATAACCGAGGCGGAGATCGAGGAGGAAGAGGAGGACGGAATAATAACCGAGGTGGAGATCGAGGAGGAAGAGGAGGATTTAGATCTCGTGATCGTAATGATGGGTAAAAATGTTTTTCAATTGGGATTCCTATGAATATTACAGGTGAATTATATGGATACTATTTCAGTAGTTGTTAGTGGCGTTCTAGGGAAGATGGGCCAACAGGTTTTAAGTGCGGTTACAGAAGCTTCTGATACTGAACCTATTGGTGCCGTTGATAAATTTGCAGGAGATTTGGATTCCATTGATTTGCCTGATGGTAGTGGTAAAGTTCCTTTATCTACATCAATAGACGATGTTATTGATGGTGCAAATGTTGTCATTGATTTTAGTAGCCCTGAAGGTGCTATTAATGCAGTTAGATCTGGATCTTCTAGGGGTGTAAATATTGTTATTGGAACAACTGGAATTGATGAGAAGATAATATCTGAAGCTCGATCAATTACTGGCAAGACGAATATCGGGATTGTGATTGCCGCAAATTTTGCAATGGGTGCAGTTTTAATGATGCATCTTGTTGAAAAATCTTCTAAATTTTTCGATTATGTTGATTTGACTGAAGCACATCACGAAGCTAAAATCGATTCTCCTTCTGGTACAGCTATTGCCATAGCTAATTCTATGATTCAAGGAAAACCTGAGGGATTTGATTCTACGATCTCTGAATCTGAAACAATCAAGGGTGCTCGAGGTGCTTATCATAAGGGTGTTAATATCCATAGTGCCAGAATGCCAGGGAAAGTTGCCTACCACGAAGTAGTATTTGGAGCACTTGGTCAAACCTTGAAAATTACTCATGAATCAATCAATAGAGAAAGTTTTATGCCGGGAGTTTTGATGGCAACTCGATATGTTGTAAATCGACCTGGTCTTACCTTAGGCCTAGAAGAAATAATGGAATTGCAGTGATTTTACGAATAGATAGAAGATTGATATGACTAATAGGAAAAATATTGCGGTTGTAGGTGCTACAGGTGCGGTTGGTACAGTTTTCCTTGAAATGCTAGAGGAAAGAAAGTTTCCAGTTGCTGACCTTAGACTTTGTGCTTCAGAGAGGTCGCTAGGTAAGCGAATAACTGTTAATGGTGATCAGATTGAAGTTGAATTGCTTTCATCTGAATTGATTGAAAAGGTGGATATGGTTTTTGTTTCGGCAAGTTCAGATATTAGTCATTTGGCTGCTTCTATGATTGGAGACACTAATACGATTTTAATTGATGATAGTTCGGCTTTCAGAATGGATCCGGATGTCCCTTTAATTGTGCCTGAAGTTAATGCGGAAGCGTTAAAAGATGTTAAAAATATTATTTCTATCCCGAATTGTTCTACTACGCCATTAGTTATGGCTTTAAAACCATTGCATGATAATTTTTCCCTTAAACGTGTCATTGTTGATACTTATCAATCAGTTTCAGGAACAGGCAGCGCTGCATTAGATGAATTGAAAACTCAAACTAAGCAGTATTTGGATAATGATTCTATTCAAGCTGATGTTTATCCGCACCAGATTGCATTTAATGTATTGCCTCATATCGAACCATTCCTACCTAATGGATATACTCGTGAAGAGATGAAAATGTTAAATGAGACCAGAAAAATCTTAAACATTCCGGATTTAAATCTATCAGCAACTTGTGCAAGAGTTCCCGTAATGATTGGACATAGTGAAGCTGTCCATGCGGAATTTCATAATCCGGTTGATCTGGTAAAGACCGTAGAATTGCTGAGAGGATTTCCAGGTATCAGAGTAGTAGACGATCCAATATCAGAAATGTATCCTATGCCTATAGATTCTGAAGGTGATGATGATGTTCTGGTTGGGAGAATTAGAAGCGATATGTCTTGCGACAATTCTATTGCTTTTTGGTTAGCTAGCGATAATTTAAGAAAAGGCGCGGCTTTGAACGCAATTCAAATAGCTGAAGAAATTTTGCGGAGAAAAATTCATTAGAGATTTAGGAGAATTCAATGGTTGATTTCGGTAGATTAATTACAGCGATGATAACTCCATTTGATAAAAATGGGAATGTGGATTACTTAGAGGCTCGTAAGCTTGCCTCTCGATTGGTAGAAAATGGGTGTCAAGGATTTGTAATTACTGGCACTACAGGTGAATCTCCGAATCTTAGCAATGATGAAAAGCTCAGATTATATTCAGAGATTAAAGAAGAAATTGGTGATTCTGCCTCAGTAATTGCTGGCACAACTGATAATAACACTGCAAAAAGTGTTGAACTAAGTCAAGAGGCTGAAAAATTAGGTGTTGATGGTCTTTTATTGACTGTACCTTCCTATAACAAGCCTCCCCAAGATGGTTTAATTAGACACTTTGAGACGATTGCAGGTAATGTTAATTTGCCATGCATGCTATATAATGTTCCAGGTAGAACTAGCTTGAATATGACTGCAGAAACTACACTGAAATTGAGTGAAATTGATAATATTGTGGGTATTAAAGAAGCTAGTAGTGATCCAACTCAAATTGCACAAATCATACGAGACTCTCAAGATGATTTTCATGTCTGGAGCGGGAATGATGATGAGACTTTCCCAATAATGTGCATGGGAGGATATGGGATTGTTAGTGTGGCTTCTCATGTTGTTTGTAATCAAATAAGTACCATGATTGGAATGATATTGGAAGGTGATATTGAGTCTGCGGCTTCCGAGCATTTAAGATTGCTAGATATTTTTAAAGGACTGTTCATGATTACAAGTCCCATTCCTGTAAAATATGCTGTAGGTAAGTTTGGATTCAATGTTGGTGATCCTAGATTGCCTTTGGTTCCACCAGATGCTGAAACAGTCAAAAAACTTGATGTTCTATTAGATCGTTACGAAATAGATTTATAATCTAAGGAATTTTTTCAACTCTAGGAATTATCGGTAGAACAAGATGTGAGGGATATTCATTTCCAGTGAATATTTTTTGTTCTGCTGAAATATATGTTGTTTCGTGTGGAATATATGTTCCGGTGTTTGGATTGAGGTCGAATCTTGGGAAATTACTACTAGAAATTTCAAGTCGTATTTGATGGTTTTTCAAGAATACGTTGCTTGTTGGAGACAATTGGATAGTGATTTTTGAGGCAGAATTATTATTTATTTCACCTTTCGGAATTCTAAGAATTCCTTCAGAAATATTGTAAGCTGATCCGTCCGGATGAACATCCACTAACTTTGCAGTAAAATCAGTTGATGGTGCAGAGGATGAAACAAAAACATTCAATTTTATTGGACCCGTCACTTCCATATTCTTTTGAAGTGGATCTGATGTATAAACTAATACATCATCTCGTTCCTCAATGGAATTTTGGATTTTCATTCCTGATCTAGGACCTAGTACTGATCCACCAATAGATGGTACTGGATTCCCAGGATCGAAAATATACTCATCAACTGATTTATTTAATGGAGAACTTGTTTGGGATAATCTTCCACCGCCATTTATACTGTTGGAATGACCTATACTATGAAGGAAAAATTTCTCATAAACAGTTCTTGCTAAGGGCCATGAAGTTTCATTTCTCCAAATATTTTCTCCCATTACAAAGATTTTTACTGGATTTGAATTGGGAGTCGTTTTCTTCTTCAGATGTTTGTTGAACCAATTAATGCTTGGTGACAGACTACTAATTCGATATTTGTCTGTATCATTCATACTAGGTAGTGTAATATCTCTTGCGTGAGCCCATGGACCCACAATTAATGTGGTTTCATTGGCAACATACGCATCTGAATGTTTCCGGATTAATTCAAAGTCTTTTAATTGAGATGCTAGAAATGGGTCATACCAACCTGACATCAAATGAACTGGACCAGATAGATGTTTAATCATTTCACGATTATTAATTTCTTCCCAAAATTCATCATTTTTGGTATGACTAACCCATTCATCAAAATATTCAATGTTTTGACCAGCTCGGTTATCTGCATTGATTATTGGGAAGCCATTCATAGCTTGTTTAAATTGTTCTTGAGAGTATTCTTTGTCTTCATAAGGACCACTAGTTAATGCCCAATGTACTGCGCTTTCTAGTGAAAAAGCTCCTCCAACATAGAACATCTCGTAAAAATTTGTACTAGCTATTTGGATTCCCAGAGTATTAGGTCCAGGGTTTTTTTGGTCTGCTAAAACCCACTGCGTATAACCGAAATAAGATCCTCCCCACATACCTAAAGAACCATTAAACCAGGATTGTTTACCAATCCATTCTAATGTGACTAAACCATCTTTGTGTTCATGTCTGAAAGGATAATACTCACCTTCAGATTGTCCTCTTCCGCGGGTTCCTTGTATTACTACATTGAATCCATGTTCTGCCCAAATTCTTGAAATCAAATCAATTCTATACGAATTATAAAGATTTGCAGTGTAAGGAATTCTTACTAATATTGTTGGAGTCATACCAGATCTAATTGGACGATATATATTTGCAGATAGGTTAATTCCATCAGAAGTTGGAATTATTACATTTTTTTCTGCTCTAACTGCAAATTCTGGTGGGCCAATTCCTAAATTATGAGAAATTATTGTTGGTAAAATCGTGTGTAATACCCATAGAATTATCAATGTTATTGTAATTATCGATAGAAAATATTTTATTAAATTAGTAGAAATTCTTTTTGTAAATGTTTTAGTTTTTTTAATTGGTTCATAGTTAGTTATGTGGTAGTAAGCTAATAAAATTAGAAATACTGCTAATACAATATGGAAAAAAATAGGAATTGATCCGCCCAACCATCGTTCTTGAGGGTAGAGTGACATTCGAATAATGTATCTAATCACCATGATTGTAAAATATGTGATTCCTAAAGGAAGTATTAATTTCGCAATATATTTGTTGGGATTAAAAAAATAGCCTGAATGTTTAATAAAATCTAAACAAACTTTAAATAGTAAAAAAATAATTACTATTTGTGTAATTAGTAAATATTTATATGGAACTGCACCAGATAACCACTCAGACTGTGGCGGGAGTCCTTCAATTTCACCAATTAGAACGATTGCCAAATGAGCGAATACACGGAAACAAAAAAGTAAGGATAGAAAAACTAGAATTATTTGGAAAGAATTCTCTTTTAATTTAACCATTTAAGACTCACATCTACTGAGTTAGGCTGTTGTCAATTAATGAATGATTAAAAAATTGACCTTAGACATTTTCTGAATGGTTCTATTTATATATTAATGGGTTAAATTACTTACGAGCAGATTCGAAAACTTTTGACATTTCAATTGCTTCATTCCTATTTGGTCCAGTTGATATAACACTTATGGGTGTTCCAATTAGTTTCTGTAATTTTGTGACGTATGCCTGTGCTTCTTCAGGTATTTGGTCCCATGAAGTCGCACTTGCAGTTGGTTGGCTCCATCCTTTGCATTCTTCAAATATAGGTAAACATCTTTCTAGTGTTGCTACTCCCCCTGGGAAATAATCAATTTTTTCCCCATCTAGTTCATATGCTGTACAAACTTGGACCGTGTCAAAACCATCTAATACATCCAATCGGGTCAGCGTTGCGGATGAATATCCGTTAATTCTGACACTATGTCTTGCAGCAACAGCATCAAACCACCCTACCCTCCTTGGTCGGCCTGTCGTAACTCCAAACTCTTGAGCCAGATTTCTGATTTTTGTAGCGGTCTGATCAAATAATTCCGAAGGGAATGGTCCCCTACCCACCCGGGTGGTATATGCTTTAAATACTCCAACAACTTCAGTGATATTTCCTGGATGAATCCCTAACCCTGTATATGCTCCTCCAATAGTGGGATTAGAAGAAGTTACATATGGGTAAGTGCCGTGATCTAGATCTAACATCGCTCCTTGTGCCCCTTCAAGCAGGACATTTTTGCCCTGGTCTAATGCATCGTGGAGAATTTTTTCTACAGGCTTGATGTATGGGCTCATTGCATTGGCCCATTCAGAACATTTTTGGGATACAAAATCTAGAGGAATTGGGTCTCCACCATATACTTTGGTAATTATTGCATTATTATGTAACATAATTGATTCAAGTCTTGGTAATAATGATTCTAAGTCTAATAAGTCAGCTGTTCTGATTCCTGTTCTAGCCGCTTTTTCAGCATATGCAGGGCCTATTCCTTTCCCAGTTGTTCCAATGGCTCCCCCGCTCCTTGTAGTTTCGGTTAATCGGTCCAACATAACATGATGAGGCATGATTACATGAGCTCTATCACTGACCAACAATCTACCAATTAAATCAAGACCTTCCTTTTTTAAATCATTGATTTCTTTCAGTAGAACATCTAAATCTAGAACAACTCCATTTCCAATAATATTGATTGCTTGAGGCCAGAACACTCCACATGGAATCAGATGGAAACTGAATTTCCCCTGATCATTGATTACAGTATGGCCTGCATTATTTCCTCCTGAGAATCGAGCAACAATGTCAGCATCTCTTGACAAAAAGTCAATAACTTTACCTTTACCCTCGTCTCCCCATTGTGCGCCTAAAACAGCAAATCCTGGCATATAATTCTCTCTTTTGATTTAATTGTTTTAGTATAGCAGAAATGAACGGTTTTTTTTAAAATTCTTAAAAATTAATTGCGAATAATATGATAGAATTACTTGACGGCAACGTAGCTCAGGGGTTAGAGCGGGCGCTTCATAAGCGCTAGGTCCGTGGTTCAAATCCACGCGTTGCCACCATTTTCTCTGGTTGCCCGTTTCCTGGGGGAGTATTTTATTAGTTAGAGCGCTTACTTCACACGAAGCGATCACAAGTTCGAGTCTGTTATCTCTCTACGATAAAAATAATTACAATAATTTATATTTCGTTTCGAAGATAGTATTGCTTAGTTGAAAGTTCGGAGATAGACTATCAAAGCGTCAAATTTTCGATTTATACAGAGATGTTATTATTGCCGAAGTGGCGGAACGGTAGACGCGCTACGTTCAGGACGTAGTATCCTGTAGGATGTGGGGGTTCAAATCCCTTCTTCGGCACCAAATTAATTGCGCTTGTAGCTCAGATGGATAGAGCGCAGCCCTGCGAAGGCTGAGGCCGTGGGTTCGAGTCCCGCCAAGCGCGCTCCAAATTCACATATTTGGTCCCTCACGCTATTTCATGTAGAATAGTAAATTATGGGCGCTTAGCTCAGGTGGCTAGAGCATCTGTTTTACACACAGAAGGTCCGAGGTTCAAGTCCTCGAGCGCCCACCATACTGCTATTTTAGTTTGACTGAAATGATCTTCGTCGCTACACTGTATTCATTAGATTGAATGGTTATCAAAATTTCATTTTGATATACCTAGTGATACTCAAATAATTTCCGGGAGCTTTTATGGATTATGTAAAATTGGCATTGGAATTACATGCTAAATATAGAGGCAAGATTTCTATGAACTCTAAAGTTCCGGTTTCTTCAGATTTAGATCTTTCTACTGCGTATACTCCTGGTGTAGCTGGTGTATGTTTAGAAATTGCCCGAGATGTTTCCCTAGGCAATAAATATACGAATCGAGCGAATATGGTTGCGGTAGTTTCTGATGGTTCTGCTGTATTAGGGCTTGGAGATATTGGACCGAATGCAGCTATGCCAGTAATGGAGGGAAAGGCAATACTGTTTAGAGAATTGGCTGGTATAGACGCTTGGCCGTTGTGTATTTCTGCTTCTGATCCAAATGAGATAATTGCTTTTGTAAAGAATTTAACCCCTACTTTTGGGGGGGTTCTTTTGGAAGATATTTCTGCTCCCAAATGCTTTCAAATTGAAGCGGGTCTTCAAGAATTAGGTATTCCAGTATTTCACGATGATCAACATGGTACAGCAGTGGTTGTTCTTGCAGCATTGTTAAATGCTGCCAAGTTAGTAGGTAAGGATTTATCAGATTGTAAGGTTGTATTTAGTGGGGCTGGGGCTAGTGCAATTGGTACAGCTGGATTACTACTTGAGTTTGGTGTAACTGATCTTGTTTTAGTTGATACAAAAGGAGCTATTTTTGAAGGCAGAGATAATTTAACTCCTGTAAAACAACAAATTGCTTCTAAAACAAATAAATCAAGATTAGATGGAAGTATTTTTGAGGCACTGAATGATGCTGATATTTTTATTGGTTTGTCTACATCTGATTTATTGCATGCGGAGCATATTCGATTAATGGCCCCTGATCCAATAGTTTTGGCATTGGCTAACCCCGACCCGGAGATTCTTCCAGAAGATGCATTTGCTGGTGGTGCAGCTGTAGTAGGAACTGGACGTAGTGATTTGTCAAATCAGATTAACAATGTTTTGGCATTTCCTGGAATTTTTCGAGGTGCACTTGATGTTGGCGCATCAAAAATAACTAATAAAATGAAAATTTCCGCTGCCTTAGCATTATCTGATTTGGTTGCTGAAGTTTCGAAAGAACAAATTATTCCTCATTCTTTAGATCCAAGAGTTGTTCCTGCTATTGCTACTGCAGTTGCTGGGTCTTGGGAATGACTAGTAGAATTCATAAATTTTTGGAGGCTTGGTTTAATGTCTGTAAATGCTAGAGTAAATTTTAAATCTGTTGATGGTGATGAATTGTTGACTGAAGACTTTTTGGGTTTTCTAGTTAAGGCACATGAAGAATTTTCTTCTCGAGTGCAGTCAATTCGTAAAAAACGACAATCTATGATTGAAAACGCTATTAATAATGGGGTTTTGCCTACTTTACCTCCAGAATCTGAAATAAATCAAGGTGATTGGAAAGTCCCCCCAGTACCTGCTCAACTTTTAGAACCTGGAATTGAAATTTCTGGACCCGTTTCAATAACTAATATGGCAATCAATGCGTTAAATCCAGGCCCTGAAGGAGAAAGGGCTGAAGGATATTTAGATGATGATGAGGATGCAGGGGGCCATAGATTGGTAGATACTTTGTCAGCAGCCAGAAATCGACTAGGAGCTACTGAACGTACATTAAGTTTTTATAATCCTGTAAGAGATAGGAGATATGAATTGGTAGATGGAGAATTGCCTTTTTTCATGCACAGGGAAAGAGGTCTTCATTTGGATGAGAATGATCTTCTGATTGATGGTAAACCTATTTCTGCAACAATTTTAGGAATGTCTCTTACTATGTATTATGGAGGATTAGCTCAAGTAGAAAGAGGACAAGGTTTATATTTTTATTTGCCTAAAATGGAAGTGATTGAGGAAGCAGAATGGTATAGAGATTTCTTTGATTTTTCCAAATCTTATTTGAAATATCCTGATGATGCAGTGATTAAAGCTATCCCATTAGTTGAATCTTTACCCATTGTTTTTATTATGGATGAGGTTCTTTTTTCTCTTGGAGAATATGCTGCTGGATTAAATGCTGCTAGATGGGACTTTAAGGCAAGTGTTCTAGAGTATACTATGTCTGATCCAAATTCTGTTTGGCCTGACAGGTTTGGAGTTGACATTAAAACAACAGAATTTATGTCAAATATTTTTAGAAGATTAGTAGCTGTATGTTTGAAAAGAGGAGCTGTACCAATTGGCGGTATGGCTACTGCCCTACCAAGTAAAGACGATTTGATTAATGAAACTGCATCAAAATCAATTAGTGAAGATAAAGAATGGGAGGCAAATCAAGGATTTATTAGAGCATGGGTCGCACATATTTTTCATATGAAAGCGGCTGCAGATCCATTTAAGAATTTGAGGAATTCGGGATGGGAACCTAGCCCAGAAATGTCTGATCCTAACAACTTTCCAATTCAAATTTCTGCTCCTGATGGACCCATTACTGAGGAAGGTACTCGTAGAAATGCGCGCATGCTGATTGAATATGTGGAAGGTTGGATTAACGGCCGTGGTGCAAAAGGTATAGATAGCCTTGAAGGTAAACCTGGTATTCATCCAGCTTTGATGGAAGACCTTGCAACAGGTAGGATTTCAGTTGCTCAAATGGCACAAAGAATAATTCATAAAGTTAAAACTGAAGATACGAACGAAGTTCATGATTTTAAAATGGTGAAAAGAATTCTTTCCGAAGAAAATGATGATATTCTGAGAATTAAAAGTGAGGATTATCAAGATTTAGAATCTGAAGAATTCCAAAAAATTTCGAATGGGTATAAAAAAGCGTTAAAGATTGCAATGTTATGGACTAAAAACTATTCTGATTACAATTTCCGAAGTCTAGGTAGTTACTCTCATAGCGATTTCGATAAAATTTCAAAAGAGCCTGATGTTTTTTAACTTGGTCAAGATATTGTGAAGAATTGTTTTACTCTATTTAAAACAAAATTCGGATGGGTTGGAATGTCTGCATCCGAAAATGGCTTCACACAAACTACTTTGCCAATGTTGTCTAAGGAAGCGTGTTACAACAGGATCAATTCAAGTAATAATAATTTAATTAATAATCCAGATTTTTTTAAGAAATATTGTGACAAAATTACTAGATACTTTGATGGCCAGAGAATAGTATTTGACGAAAAACTAGATTACTCAAATAGTTCTAAATTTTCACGACTTGTTTGGGATATTTGTCGTTCAATTCCTTTAGGTGAAACACGAAGTTACAAATGGATTGCATCAAAATTAGATAATCCTAATTCAGCAAGAGCAGTTGGACAGGTGATGTCTAATAATAGATTCCCACTAATTGTTCCATGCCACAGAGTGATTTCACAAAATGGGCGTTCTAGCGGATTTGGTGGATCACAGGGATTAGATTTATATCTTCCTAATTTAAGATATTTGTTATTGGGTCTTGAATCCAGAAAATCAATTGAGCGGTTTATAGCATAATGTATTGAGTTGATGCATTGCCTGTATCACCTAATATAGAATTTATTGAGCGAATTAAATCTTCAGAAGCGGTTACCTTCATTGGAGGCCAATCAAGTTTGTAGATATTGTTTTCTGAAACAACTTCAACAATTACACTATCATTTCCTGGATAGTCCATCATTAAACGCGCGACGTCTTGTAATAGATGTTTGTTGTTTTTAAGAATTAATAGTTCTTTAAGATTCAGCAATACTTGCTTAGGGTTCTGCTCATCTATCTCTTGTTTAATACCTGATGTGGTCACTTCGTCAATTAAAGGAGTATTTAATTCGGAGTCTATTGAATTTGGATCAGGTAAAGATTTAGATCCATTTGCCGGTTTAGATCCATTTGCCGGTTTAGATCCATTTGCCGGTTTAAGCTTTTGGGCAGAATTAAAATTTATTTCATTTGCACTAGTAATGCTGATGCTTAGTTCATCATTTCGTACGCGTACATTACCTTCAAAGATGATTGCGTTGTTTTCTTTCCATACTTCCTTGGTGTTTTGCAGTACATTTTCCCAAACAAATAATTCGATTGTTCCACCGCTCATTTGAAGTGTACTTATGCAAAAGGTTTGATTTGATCTTGTAACACGATGCGTAACACTTGAAACTATTCCAGCGGCCTCAATTTTTTGTCCTGCCATGTCAAAATTTATTCCATTTCTTCCAGTAATAGTTCTTCCCCCCTCACAATACTCCAAAACATCAAACAATTTATTGTTAGATAAATTTACTCCAAGAGATTCTTGTTCCCAAGTATCTTTTTGCGTGTCAGATGTTGAGTCGATAGGAATGTTTATTGATGCTAGGTTTTCATTATTTCCTTCTTGCATTGCTTCGAACATTGAAGTTTGCATGGAATTTCTCATTTGGGATTCGCTCTGCGATAATGAAATAATTCGGTCAATAACGCTTAGTAATGCAGATCTGTCGCCGAAAGAGTCTAGTGAACCTGACTTGATAAGACTTTCTAATATTTTACGATTTAATCCAGTCGATTCTGTTGACTCACAAAGATGTTCAATAGATTGAAAAATTGGAGGATTGAGTTTTGATCGGCTTTCGACGAGCGGTTTTATACTAGAATGACTAACATTCATAAGTGACCCTAATCCCCATCGAATAGCAGGAGCATTTGATTCTGTAGATTCTATACTAAAATCTACAAAGCTATTGTTTAAATCAGGAGGAAGGACAGGGATTGAAAGACGGCGGCATTCTTCTATGGCTGTATGAATTTTATCATTATTTCCAGAATAAACATTTAAAAGAGAAGTCATATATTCCACAGGATAATTTGCTTTGAAATATGCAGTCCAATATGAAATTAGACCATAACTTACGCTGTGTGCTTTATTGAACGCATATCCGGCAAATGGTTCTGTTAGGTTGTATAGCTGAGTGGCAAGATCTTGTGGATAACCTAGGGTATTTGCACCGTTAATAAAATTATCTTTCTCCTGAGCCATTATTTCTGGAATTTTTTTGCCCATTGCTTTTCGTACTATGTCAGCTTCACCAAATGAATATCCAGCAAATGTTCTAAAAATATTTAATACCTGATCTTGATATACAATCACGCCATAAGTCTCTTTTAGGATTTTTTCTAGTGATGGATGAAGGTATTGTACTTTTTTGCGTCCATGTTTTGCATCAATAAAAGTAGTTATGTGTTCCATAGGACCGGGACGATAGAGAGCTATCATAGCTGAGACGTCTTCAATTGAAGTGGGTTTTAACTCTTTTAGATATCTAGTCATGCCACTTCCTTCCATTTGGAATACTCCAACAGTTTCTCCTCTTGAGAGTAGTTCAAATGTGGGCTGGTCTTTTAATGAAATATCATTTAAAGATAACGATTTATTATGTAGTGAGTTGATTAGTCGCCTAGTTTTGTCAATAATTGTGAGGTTTGAAAGCCCTAGGAAATCCATTTTCAGTAGGCCCATTTCTGCAATTGGATCCATGGAGAATTGAGTCATAGTAGCAGATTCATCAGTCCCTTTTGTAGATAATTGTAATGGAATGATTTCATCTAATGGGTTTTCTGAAATTACAACACCTGCAGCATGTGTACTTGTATGTCTAGTGAGACCCTCTAGTCCTTTAGCAGTATCAATTAGTTTCTTGGTTGTGGCATCAGCGTTGTAAATTTCATTCATTTCTTCGCTTTCATCCAGAGAAGATTCCAGCGTTATATTTAGTTTCGTTGGCACTAACTTAGCTACTCTGTCAACATCGCCATATGACATCCCTAAAGCTCTACCTACATCACGAATAGATGCTCTAGCTCCCATTGTACCAAAGGTAATTATTTGTGCGACGTGGTCTTGCCCATATTTTGAAACTACATAGTTTATTACTTCTTCTCTACGGTCATCTTGGAAGTCCATATCAATATCAGGCATTTCTTTTCGTTCATTGTTAAGAAAACGTTCGAAAACTAATTCATATTGGACCGGTTCGATATTTGTAACGTAAAGACAGTACAAAGCCAAACTAGCTGCGGCGCTACCTCTTACCGCTAACATTATGTCATTTTGTTTTACAAATCTTGCAATATCCCATACAACTAGGAAGTAATTTGCAAATTGTGTATTCTTAATTACTTCTAACTCGTACTCGAGTCGTTGTTTTAGTTCTGAATCCGCTCTAGGTAATCTTTCCTGAAGTCCTTGCCAGCATAAGGTGGACAAATAGTCGTCTGCGGTTATATTACTAGGTAGTTTATACTGTGGTAGTCTGAGTTGGTTAAAATCAATATTTAGTTCACACATTTCTGCAACTAATTCAGTGTTAGAAATTGCTTCAGGTAAATCTGAAAAAAGTTTGGACATTTCTTCATGACTTCGCAGGTAATATGTATCTTCCCCAAATTTCATCCTGTTTGTGTCATCTACTGTGGAACTTGTTTGTATACACAGCAAAACATCATGTAGATGAGCTTCTGTTTTTAGTGTGTAATGGGAGTCATTTGTAGCAACAATTGGTACTTTCAAATCTTTTGAAATATTTATAAGCCCATCGTTGATTTCAGGTAGTTCGGGTACATCTCCATGTCTCATTATTTCGATGAAGTATCTTTCTTTAAATACCTCTTTGTACCAAGATGCTATTTCTAGACTTTTTGAGAGATTTCCATTGGAGATATTGCGAGACAATTCTCCACTTGGGCATCCAGATAGAACAATTATTCCTTCAGAATATTTTGCAAGTAATTCTCTATCAACTCTAGGTCTGTAATAAAATCCTTCTGTATGGGCCTTGGAAACAAGCTTGATAAGATTTTGATAACCAACATCATTTTGAGCAAGTAAAGTAATATGAAAAGGACTTCTTTCAGTGTTGTTTTTTATTAGTCGGCTACTATGAGCTACGTACCCTTCAACGCCTATTATTGGATTAATATTTGAAGCTTTTGCTGCCTTGTAAAAGTCAATTGCTCCGTACATTGATCCATGATCAGTAATAGCTAAACTTTTCATTCCAAGGTTGCTTGCGTGATTAACTAAGCTATCAATTCGGCTCATCCCATCCAATAAGCTATATTCTGTATGAACATGAAGGTGCGTAAACAAAAAGATTTCCCCATAAATCTGATGTTTGGATTATAGCATTATTCATACTTATATTGAGTTAAATTTTGGAATATTAGTTAAAAAAATTAGGGATGGTTTTAATCATCCCTAATTTCAATTACTTCTAATTAAGCTTTAGCTAATTAATAATCCATGGGAGGAGCTGCAGGCATGGCTGGAGCATTTGGATCAGGCAAATCAGTAATTAATGATTCAGTAGTAAGAACCATCGCAGCAACACTAGCAGCATTTTCTACAGCGGCACGTGTTACTTTAGCAGGATCGATGATACCTAACTCAAGTAAATTTCCATACTGAGCAGTTTCAGCATCGTATCCCCAATCACCTTCTCCTTTGTCTGATTCAGCCAAAATCACTTCACCTGACACTCCAGTGTTTTCAGCGATCAACTTCAATGGTTGCTCTAAAGATTCGCGTAAAATTGTTACACCAGTAGATTCATCATCAGCTAATGTCAAATCATTTAGCACGTCCCTAGCTCGAATTAGTGATAGTCCTCCACCAGGCACTATACCCTCTTCTACAGCTGCTCGAGTTGCGGATAAAGCATCTTCAATACGATTTTTCTTTTCTTTGAGTTCAACCTCTGTAGCTGCTCCAACTTTAATTATAGCTACTCCACCAGACAACTTTGCTGCTCTTTCCTGAAGTTTTTCTCGGTCAAAGTCAGAAGTCGTCTCTTCGATCTGTGCGTTAATTTGGCCTATTCTTCCTTGAATAGCTTCTTCAGATCCATTTCCACCCACTATAGTAGTATCATCTTTAGTAGATTCAACTCTACGAGCAGTTCCTAGATCTTCGAGTGTAACCGAGTCAAGTTTGCGGCCAACTTCTTCACTAATTACTTGTCCACCAGTCAGAATAGCCATGTCTTCAAGCATAGCTTTTCGCCGATCACCAAACCCTGGTGCCTTTACAGCCAAAATGTTAAGAACACCACGTAATTTGTTTACCACCAATGTTGCTAGTGCTTCCCCTTCGACGTCTTCAGCCACAACTATTAAGCTCTTATTTACTTGGTGCATTTTTTCTAGCACTGGTAGTAAATCTGCTATAGCAGTAATTTTTTTGTCGGTAATCAATATATACGGATCATCAATGGTTGCAACCATTCGATCTTGATCTGAGATGAAATATGGAGAGATATAACCACGATCGATTTGCATTCCTTCAACAAATTCTTGTTCATAATCCAATCCACGTGATTCTTCGACTGTGATTACTCCATCTTTACCAACTTTTTGCATAATATCTGCAATTAAGTTTCCCATTTCTTCGTCATGTGCAGAAAGTGAAGCTACTTGGGCAATTTGATCTCTTCCTTTTACTTCTTCTGCCATGTTTCTAATCGAATCTCTAACAGAGGAAACGCCCTTTTCAATTCCTCTCTTTATAGCCATTGGATTCGCTCCAGCAGCAATATTCTTAAAACCTTCTTGAATTATTGCTTGAGCCAAAACAGTTGCTGTAGTTGTACCATCTCCCGCAACGTCATTGGTTTTGCTAGCTGCTTCTTTTAGTAATTGAGCGCCCATGTTTTCAAATGGATCTTCAAGTTCAATTTCCTTAACTATTGTGACTCCATCACTACAAACTTGAGGCGGTCCAAATTTTTTATCTAGAACCACGTTTCGACCTTTTGGCCCGAGTGTAACTCCCACTGTGTCGGCCATAATGTCTATACCGCGCTTCATCTTTGCTCGTGCTTCCGAGCTGAATTCTAATTGCTTAGGCATTGACTAGATTCCTCCTAGTTCCTTATTTAACAAAAAGTATATCGTCTTCTCTTACAACCAAATACTCTGTTTCACCTTCTTTGTATTCCGTTCCAGCGTATTTGGAATAAACGACAGTATCGCCAACAGAAACATCAACTGGGACACGTTTCCCGTCATCTGTTACCCGTCCGGCTCCTACGGCCACCACTGTACCTTCTTGTGGTTTCTCCTTGGCAGTGTCGGGGATATATATTCCCCCAGAACTCAATTGTTCTTCACTGTCGGAAGGTTGAATAACCACTCGGTTGCCAATGGGTTTAAAGCTTACCTTGGCATCTGCTACCATGTTAGTAATTACCTCCTAAATAATTTTTATCAGAAGTATAATTATACGGTAACGTCCAGACTTGTGTCAACGATTCAAGTTTGTGACATAGTAAGTTTTTGTTTGGAATTAAACTTTTGGAAATCTTTATACATGTATACTAAAACAATATTACTAATTACGTCCATGCGGCCAACTCAGTGGCCTAAAAACATTGTAGTTTTCACGGCATTCTTTTTTTCAATTAATGAAGGATGGAATTTTACCGATTCTTCAGATGTGTTTATTAAATTCATACAAGTTGTGATAGGTTTTTTATTTTTTTGTTTCCTTTCTGGGGCATTGTATATTTTAAATGATATTAAAGATGTGGACTTTGATCGTAATCATCCTCTCAAGAGATTTAGGCCTATTGCCGATAAACAAATCTCAAAGAACCTAGGTATCATTTTTAGTTCATCTATTATCCTTTTATTGGTTTGTATTTCTTATGTGATTAATAGAGATTTGGCATACTGCCTTTTAGTCTATTCGATCATAACTTTGTTATATTCATTCATTTTAAAAAAGATAGTTATTTTAGATGTTTTTACTATAGCTGTGGGATTTGTAATTAGAGTTATAGCTGGTGCAATAATACTCGGAGTTCCAATATCAATATGGTTGTATTTGTGTACAGGATTGGGGGCATTAATTTTAGCTTTTAGCAAAAGGCGAGTGGAGCTAATATTCGGAGGCAATCAATCATTAGAATACAGAAGTGTTTTTAAGTATTATTCGCTTAGGATGATTGATTATTTTATTTGGTTAGTTTCTGCTTCCTTAGTTCTATCATATAGTATTTATAGTTATTCAGCTTCAAATTTGCCCGATAATCGTTTTATGTTGATTACAATACCGCTGGCAATTTTTGGGATTTTTAGATTTTTATTCCTGTTGAGAAATGGAAAAGTGAAAGTGCAGCCTGAGGACATTTTTTTTAGGGATAAGATACTTTTGCTGACAATTGTCATTTGGGTGATTACTTCAATATCAATTCTATATCTGTATAGAGGATAGTTTACTTATTGATGAAAAAACTTGAGGCTTCTATTAATCCATTTGGATTTCCCACATCAAAATGATTCCCCTCGAATAGAAAAGCGTGAACTTTTCTAATGGGGATTATGCTAGAAATTGCATCAGTTAACTGGATTTCATTGTTTGCTCCAGGCAAAGTTTTTTCTAAACTTTCAAAAATCGAAGGTAATAAAATATATCGTCCTACAATTGCCAAATTTGAACTGGATTTATTAGTTTTAGGTTTTTCAACCATCGATTTTATTGACGAGAAATTATTTTTCTCTAGACTCTCGTTTATTTCTACTATTCCAAATTGATTAATTACTTCATGTTGAACTTCTCTTACGGCGATTATATTTGAATGAGAGTGAGAGAAGAAATTTTTCATTGAAGAAATCGGGTTTTTTTGTGAAAAAATCAGGTCATCCGGTAGAATGATTGCAAAAGGATAATCTCCTATAAATTCTTTAGTAGCCAATATCGCATTTCCCAGACCCAAAGGATTTTCTTGAATGACAAAATTTAGTTGTACGGAATTTTTTAAAACTAATGATTTGATCATCTTGGTTTTGACTTGAGATTTAATTGGTTGGACAGATATATCTGGATCGCTTTCATAATAATCAATGATCATATTTTGCGAAGGAGACATTACTACAAATATTTCAGTAAGTTCTGACTCTAATGCCTCTGAAATTGCATAATCAAGGATTGGACGATCAAATAAAGGCATCATTGCTTTTGGGATGGTCCTAGAAATAGGTAAGAATCTTTTGCCAAGACCAGCAACTGGTATTACTGCCTTTTTAATATCCATACTTTATGACTACTTTAATTGAGTTGAGTATTAATGTTCTGGACTATTAATTGCTACATTTTAACTTTTTGACCATCTGGAGTTATTGATGGCCATGGTCCAGAGAAGCGGTCAAAGTAGTGGTTGCCCCCAATACGTGTGTTTATTGTATTGTTAGAACCGCTAATATGTTCCCACATTTCTCGACGTAGTTTAACTACTTTGTTGGTGAGTGACTTTTGTAGTCCAATAATTGGAGAATTATCTATTCTTAGAGTGACATCAATAAGATTATTGGGATCATGATCCCATGATGGAGAATTTGATTCTGAAATACGGTCGAACAAAAATTTAACCATATATCGGTTGTTTTGACTAAAGTTTGCTGTTCCAGCGTGCCATATATCGTAATGGAGAATTAAAACATGCCCTGCAGGAACTTCTGCAATTACTTGATGTTTAAAGTTGCCTTGGGATGCAGTGACTTCAGGATTTGCAAATAATAGATGACTGCCAGGTATCAGAGCAGTCGGCCCATTAGATAAATCCACAGCCTGCGGATAGTACATCATTAGCAAATTCGAAATTTGATTAGGATGTCGTTCTCTTTCTCCCCCGTCTTGATGCCAACTTTGACTTTTACTACCCGGGGGATTTCGATGGCAGTGTCGATGGGTATTTATAGAATAGTCAGATCCGAGCAAACTAGACAATACTCCTTTGACTTTGGGATTGTTATAAACTTTCTTCAAATCAGGAATGCTTTCCGTAACAAGATCGCCAGGATTGGTATCCAATTGATTTAATTGAGTGATTATTGAATCGTTTATTTCCTTATCTATTTCCGTGTCTAAAACAAGATAACCATTGATTATAAAATCAACTATGTCATTATCATTAAGTAGATGAGTTGAATTTTTAGATTCATTAATCATTAAATTCCTCCAATTTTTCTAGAATGAATTGGTAACCAATGACATCAAAGGATTCTGCTGTTTTTTGATCAGGGAAATGGATTACTCTCCATCCATCAATTTGAGCTTCATGCACTGATTCATAAATTGGGATAGAATTTTTCGGATCAATTTGAGTAATAGACCCTATCGTAGGCTCATAAATTGCCATTGATAGCACAGGAGAAGCGGGATGAGTTGTTTCAGAGCTAATGTATAGCAAACGTTGTTTCGTTGTCATAAATATTTCCCTTTTAAAAATACATTGGATAAAAATCAGAAATAAGTTATTGGATGAGTGTATTATTTGTACAAATGCTAGTCAATAAAGTATTTATATTGATAGATGTGATGGAATGAATAAAATCGATGTGGTAGTTATTGGAATTGGACCGGCTGGTGCAATGACCCTTTTGCGTTTAGCTGAATTAGGAATTGGTGCAATTGGAATTGATTCAAAGAGTGAAATTGCAGATAAGTTATGTACTGGAATAATTGGATGGGAATGCTCGCAAAAGTATCCACCGGATTCTGAAGATGTTCACTATGTTTCTAATTCAGCAACAGTAGTATCGCCAGTAGGATTTAAATTAAAAATCAAATCTTCCATACCCCAGGCAGTGGTTTTGGATAGGGTTAGTTATATAAAATCTATCGCGGCTAAAGCACAGTTGTTAGGCTCAAAAATCTTATTAGATAATAATGTTGTAAGTGTTTCTGTTAAAGATACTGGTGTTGAAATTATTACGGATAAAGGTGAATCGTTTATTTCAAAAATTGTTGTAATTGCGACTGGGTTTCATTCTCCTTTGTTGAAAGATCTATCCATTATTAAGAAAGATGTTAGACAAGAGTATATGGTTGCTTCACAAGCAATTGTTAGGGTAAATGACATCGAAGGAATCCAAGTTTACTTAGGTAAGCAAAATGTCCCAGGTTCGTTCGCATGGCTTGTTCCAACGCATGAACAAAATGCATTAATCGGAATGTTTACTAGATCAAGGTTACAGGGCCATATGAGTAAATTAATCACAGAATTGTCAAAGGATGGGATAGTAGATGCAGTCATTAAATCTCATTCTCAGTGGGGTATTCCTGCGGCTCCTATAGGAAGAACATTCTCTGACAGATTATTAGTTGTTGGTGATGCAGCAGGGTTAGTTAAGCCTACTACTGGAGGGGGCATATATTACTCTTTTATTTCTGGTGAAATTGCAGCAGAAGTAATTTGTGATGCAATTGAATCAGATTCTTTTTCTTATAAAACGCTTAGATCTTATCAAACTAAATGGAAGACTGTGTTGAATAATGAAATTCAAATAGGATTAAATGCCAGGAAACTATTAGAAAGTTTCTCCGATGACCAAATTGAGGTTTTAATTTCACATTTATCAAAATCCGACTTTTTAAATGACCTAACGAATTCTTCTGTTATGTCATTTGATTGGCATGGGAGAGTTATTTCTCATTTCCTAAGAAATCCCTCATTGTGGAAGCTGATGAATTCCTTTGGTCCGATAGCACAAACAGTGCTATCCTTAGTACGGCAAAAAATTTAATTTTCAGTCGTTATTTCAAATCAAATTAAGGAATCAAAACAAGGAGATAGAATGTACAAATTAAGAAGAATTTATAGGACCAAACCCGGAGAGGCAACAAATGTTGCTAAGCTAGTTTTTAAACAAGCAAAGATGTATAAAGATGCTGGACATAGGGGTGATTTCACTGTTTCTTATAATGGATATACACTCCCTGGTGAACAAAATATTGTTGTTTTAGAATGGCAACAAGATTCAATAATGTCACCAAGTAGACCAGGGAACAATATCCCAAAAGAAATCATGGAAGCTGGGGCAAAATACAGACCTTTTCTGGAGAGCCAACATATTGAATTTTACGAAATGATAGATTCAGAATAGTTTCATATTAGAATCTTAAATCCTCAAAAAGTGTCGAGATTTGACCACAACTAAAGGTGTGGACATATGACAATACTATTGGTCCATCTGTAATATCTATTACTCCCAATGATCTTTGATACCACGAATTTTCTACTTTTTCTTCTGGTCGTTTACGCTCACTTATTTGCGCCTTCACTCCGGTAAAATTTGTAAGAGTCCAGCCTATTTCATCTATAGATTTATCTCTAAATTTTTCTTTAAGGCCCATAACTTTTCCCTGACTACATTGATGTAAATACTGCAAAGTCTATACCGAAGGGATTCATTTTGGTGAGTAAATTTGTAACCCTTATTTCAATTACTTATCTGTAATCGGTAATTAGTTTTTTATATATTCATCTCTTGAATGCAATAAAAGGCGAGTCTTTAATTAAATCAAGTTTTACATTTGTACCGAAAACGAATTCAGGGTTTGGCGGTTGGTGTAACTCTAATTCCAAACCTGATAGAAGTTTAATATGTAAAATAGACTCACCATTTCTAAATTCTTTAGATACGATTGTTCCTAATCCTGATTCTGAAACTCGTGCTTGAAAATCTTTTGGATGAATTAATAATTCCATTTCTTGTCCTTGAACATTACTAGTATTGTGGCAAATGTATTTTAGTTTGCCTAACTCGGTGTCTACAAATCCATTTGCAACTATTCCAGGTATAAATGAACATGACCCAGATGCCTGGGCAACAAATTGGCTCGTGGGAGAACTGAATACTTTTTCAGGTCGATCCATTTGTTCAAATTTCCCCGCATTCATAATGCCAACCCTATCAGCCATAGAAAAAGCCTCGTCTCGGTCATGTGTCACAAATATGGAAGTCACACCTTGTTCGTGTAGGATTTTCGATAGGTCTCTCCTCATCATTCCTCGAGACCGGATATCTAAATTCCCAAAAGGTTCATCGAATAAAAGAATGTCGGGAAGTGGAGCAAGCGACCTTGCAAGTGCTACACGTTGTTGTTGTCCACCAGAAAGCTGATTTGGGAAACGATCTTCTAGATTTTCTAATCCTACTAATTTGATTGCGTCTCTAACAAGTGCAATTCTAGTAGATTTCGTAAATGATCGAAGACCGAATTCGATATTTTTTTGTACAGACATATGGGGAAATAAAGCATGTTCTTGGAAAACCATACCTATTTTTCGTTGATCCGGAGGCATATGGAAATTTCTACTAGATACCAATTCATCTCTAATGAAAATTTCTCCATCAGTAACTTGATCAAATCCAGCTATAACTCTAAGTAGAGATGTTTTTCCACAGCCATTTTCTCCTAGGATAGAAAGTATTTCACCTTTTTCTAAACGGAATGTTACATTCTGGATTGCCGGGACATGTCCATGGTGTCTTATTAAATTCTTGCATTCTAAATAGGCATTACTCATCTCTTAGTGGATTCATCTCCTTTGACAATAGTAATAATGGTATAACTGATATACCGATTAAAATTAAAGAATAAACGGCAGATTGTGCGAAGAATGCTTCATTTGTTCGATCCCATATAGTCGTTGCTAGTGTATGAAAATCTAATGGTCCTAAAATTAGTGTTAATGGCAATTCTTTGATTGTAATTAAGAACACTAATGCAGTTCCAGTAATTATGCCAGGTAGCATTAAAGGGAGGGTGATTTTTGTAAGAGTATGATAAGTATTCGCCCCCAATAATTTAGCAGATTCTTCTATGTTTGGGGATATGCGAATTATCATGTCTCTTGTAGAGATTAAAGCTGCAGGGAAAAATAATACTGCATAACCTAATATTAGGATTAGGAGTGATTGATAAATGAAATCAAAATAGTTTATACAAAAATATAATATTGATAGAGCTACAACGATTCCCGGAAGTAAGTAACCAAAATAACTGGTAAATTCAAAAAATTTCGTGAATTTGTTTGGGTGTCTAACAATTAGAGTTGCAGATGGAACCGCAAAAAGCATGATTAATGCAGCACCTATTGATGAAACAATCAATGAATTCCATGTGTATGACCAGTTCAAATAGAATGATTGGTTGTTAATCATGGCTTTAATCACCCAATAGATTAGAGTTCCTATTGGGAAAATTATTGACACGATTACAATTGAAGAACAGAAAAACAGAGCCAATAAATTCAATTTCCCTAATCTGATTGAAAGATTATTTCTTTGAGCTCCTGAACCAGTATGATGGTATGATTTGTTTCCTCTGTATCTAATTTGCATGAATATGATTATCGTTGCAACTAAAAGTAAAACTAGAGATAAATTCGCTGCCATGGATCTGTCAATAGAAGTATTGAAATGTTGGAAAATTGCCCAAGTAAATGTTTCATACCGCATAAGTGAAACAGCACCAAAATCACTTAATGTATAAAGACAAATAAGTAGTGCCCCTGAAAAAATTGCAGGCTTTAGCTGAGGAAGAGTAACTTTAAGAAAAGTAGTTAAATGGTTTTTTCCGAGTGACCTAGCTGCTTCTTCCATTAAAGGATTTAATTTTGCCATAGCTGCACACATCGGTAGTAGTAAATAAGGATAACTTAATAAGGAAATAACAATAGTAGATCCCACTAACCCATGGATTTTAGGGATTTGATCAACTCCTAAAGTGTTTAGGACTGGGAATAACATACCACTCCGGCTTGATAATGAGATGATTATGAAAGCACCCACATATGAAGGAATTACTAATGGAAGAGTGCATAGGATAAAGAAAGATTTTCTAAATGGCATACTTGAGCGAGTTAGTATCCAGGAGAGTGGAATAGTTATAAGTAAACAAGTAATAGTTACAGTAATGACTAGTAGTAGTGATTTTAATAGAATAATCGCAGTTTTATTATTGGTTAATATGTCTATTAAGTTCCCAGGATTTTCAAAACCTCTAATTAAAAGATAAATCACTGGAGCTATCATTAATAAAATAATGAATAATGATGGTATTAACAGCCCAACAGGAGGGTATTTGTTAAGTAAATTCCAACCCTGGAAATGATTTGTATTATATTGTTGGATATTGATTTGGTCACCTGAATACATTTATTGAAGTTTTGTGTATGCACATAAATATTTACATGTATGCATATGAGGAAGGAATAAGCATATACTACATAAATATATTATCATTAACTCCAAATATCTCAAAGTGTTGACTTTGTCATCAGGTGGATGAATCTGGGAATAACCTTTTAAAAAGGATATGGAGTAGGTCCATATGGCACTTCTATAAGTACTGGTTTTTTAGAGTCTAAAGACGAAATTATTGCATTCTTTAAATCTTTAGGAGATGTGGCCTGAATACCAATAACTCCAAAAGATTCTGAAAGTTTCATAAAATCTGGATTTAACAAGTCTGAACCAATGGTATGACCATTATATAATGTTTCTTGGTCTCTTTTAACGTTTCCAAAGGCATTATCATTAAATAAAATTGTTATTGTGTTTATACCATATCTAACTGCAGTACTTAGCTCTTGCACATTAAACATGAATCCTCCATCTCCTGTAATTGCTACGACAGGCTTGTCAGGATTTGCTACTTTAGCTCCTAATGCAAACGGGAAAGCATAACCTAAATTCCCAAAGTATGAAGATGTGAAAAATGTTCGTGGATAATATGTGGGGAAGAATCCCCTACTGTAATAACCCACTTGAGTCATACCTGAGACAAAAATTCCATTCTCCGGTAGTGCTGAACGTATAGCTTTTACATATTCGTCATGTGGGCTGACTCGCATGTCATCAGATAGTCTATAGTCCCGCAATTTTACAATTTCTGAATAACGATCTTGATTTGATAATAACTTATGTTCAATTTCGTTGTTAATTTCAAAAAGAGATAATGACGCGTCTCCAATAACACCCTGTGTGTTTTTATAATTCCTTCCAATTTCTTCAGGGTCAATATCTATTTGAAGAACATCTTGATCAGATAATATTTCGGGAAAAGATAATCTGGTTCCAACTGCAATAATTAAATCGTGATTAGAAATTAGTGAATTATATGGATCATTTCTTGTTCTTAAGGATCCTATTGATAGAGGATGGCGTTCATCTATTGATCCTTTGCCTTCTGGTGTAGTAATTATAGGTGATTGCAAAAGTTCAGCGAAGCGCATCAGATGTTCTCCAGCATTAGATGATATACATCCTCCACCTGCAATTATCAGTGGGTTTTTTGCGGAATGAATTAGTGAAACAGCATTTTTAAGACTTTGTTTGCTTGGAGGAGTCTGAGTATAATTACCTTTTTCTGGTAATGAGAAATCCGTGGACTCAGTTAAAGCTTCTGGGGGGATTTCAATATGCACAGGTCTAGGTCGACCGGTATTTAAATGATAAAATGCATCTGTAACAGCTTCTGGGATTTCTGATGCATAAAGTACCCTTTTTGACCATTTAGTGATGGGCTTAATTAAATCCAATTGATCATTAATTTCATGAAGTAAACCTCTGTCGACGCCGATCATATCTCTGGGAATCTGTCCAGAAATAGATAATACCTTTGATGATGCAGCGTACGCTGTACCTATTCCAGCAGAGGCATTTTGTATTCCAGGCCCTGGAACTACTAAAGAAACACCAACTTGCCCACTAGACCTAGAAAAACCATCTGCCATATATGTTGCGGCTTGTTCATGTCTAGTTGTTATGAATTCAATTTCTGATTGGTTGTAAAGCCCTTCCATAGCACCGTATATCTGGACCCCCGGTAATCCAAATATGGTGTTAACATCATGACTTTTTAAAGATAATGCTAAAGCGTCACCGCCTGAAATAGCTGGCATATTTTCCTCTTTCAAAAATTTAATTACTAGGTTTCTTGTAGTCCTTTTCAGCTTGTTCGATTGCTGCTTCTCTGTATGAAACTAATCGCTCACGATTTTTAATACTCCATTTTTGAGAATTAGATTGGTTAATCGTGGACTGTTGAAATTCTGGGAAAACATATCTCGCAATCAGTTCATAACTGTCTAGGGTGTCTTTTCTTGATGCCCATTCGTGAGCCCAAAGCAATGTTCCGCCGTAACCTCCACTGTCGTCACTTACTGATTTGATATGCTCTATTAAATCATCAGGTGTGCCTACACACCAAGCCCCGTCTTCTACCATTTGATCAATTATAGAATCTATAGATTTTGCGTTAGATACATTAGTAGAACCGAGGGTTTGTTCGAAGTATTCCCTTTGGAATCTACCCGCACCAATTCTTGCTTTTTCCATCGCATCCTTTTTATTATTTCCTATAAATGCTTGGATAACAATTTGCCATTCATTTCTATCCATTAAATGGCCAAATTCTTTTGCAGTTTTTTCAGCTATTTTCCAAAAATCATTCATATTTTGTGAGCGTTCAAAAGAGCCTCGTAGAGTACTCATAGATAGTACTGAAGCACCATGCTTGCCAGCAGCAACCATCCCTGAAGGACTTTGTGCCGCAGCAACAGATATTGGGAAATGGGGTTTGGTGAAGGGGGCTAAATGTAAAGTTGCTTCATTTAGAGAGAACCAATCAGTGTTGAATGTTACAGGCTCACTATTTTTCAATAATTTCATCATCGCAGTTAAGGATTCGTCCATTTGTCGCCTTTGTTGGGAGGGATTTATCCCCATCATGTATGCATCCCCAATTAATGCACCTGGCCCAACTCCGAGCATTGTTCGTCCTCGAGTAATATGATCCAGCAATATCATTCTGTTAATTAGAATTAGTGGATGATGATATGGAAGGCTTGAAACTCCTGTACCAAGCTTGATATGTTTTGTTCGTTCTGCTGCAGTTGCAATAAATACTTCAGGAGACGAAATAATTTCCCAACCTCCAGAATGATGTTCTCCAATCCAAGCTTCATCAAATCCCAAATAGTCTAAGAATTCTATTAATTCTAAATCTCTTTCTATAGAAAGAGTTGGGTTTTCGTTTGATGCGTGAAACGGGCCCATAAAAATTCCAAATTTCATTCGCTGTGGATAAAACGTCGTCATAATATATCTCCAATATTAGAAAAATGTTCTAAATACTTTGATCTGGCAATAATAAATCAATATGCCAATTACCTCTATACTAGTGCACTCGCAATCCAATTTTCTATGGCGTTTATAGGTATTTGTTCGGAAATCCCATCAGAACGTTTAGAAATTTCGACCACATCATTTTTAAAATTTCTTAAGCTGACTACTATTCGAACGGGAATACCAATAAGATCTGCATCATTAAATTTTACACCAGCAGTTTCGTTTCTATCGTCATATAAAGTTTCTACACCAATGCTTTTCAAATTGGTATATATTTTGTCCGATGTTTCAATTACATCAGGATTATCTGTATTTAATACTGTTAAATGAACTTGGTAAGGAGCTATAGGTTTTGGGAAAACAATGCCTTTATCATCATGATTTTGCTCAATAGCAGCGGCTAGAAGTCTTCCAATACCAATTCCATAACACCCCATAACAATGGGTTTTTTGATTCCGTTTTGATCTTGGAATGTAACATCCATTGATTCACTATATCTAGTTCCAAGTTTAAAAATGTGCCCTACTTCTATTCCTTTAATTAATTTCATAGGATTGGAACATTTGGTACAAATACTTTGATCTTGTACTTGAGCAATATCGTGAATCATGTTTATAGAAAAATCTCTAGGGAAATTTACGTTTTTTAAATGGACATTAATTTTGTTTCCACCTGCTATAAAATTTGATCCATTTTCTATCGAACAGTCGGCTATTACGCGAGTATTGGAAATACCTACAGGAGAACAAAAGCCAGGTATAAAACCTGCCTCAGTTACCTGTTTATCTGAAGCCATATTTAATTCTGATACATTGAGAAGGTTTCTTAGTTTGGTTTCATTTAAAGTTTGGTCTCCTCTAATGACAATCAATATTAATTCTTGATCTGCCATATAGAATAATGATTTGAGTGTTTCTATAGGTGTAATATTTAGATTTTCACACAAATCTTCGATCGTTTTAATGTTTGGAGTAGACAATGTAGTCATTTCGTCCATTTGATTTTTAATGCCATTATTGATTGAGAATATTGCTTTTTCGGAATTTGCGGAGTAACCACAATTTTCGCAAAGAATAACTTCATCTTCCCCTGCAGGAGCAGGCAAAATGAATTCATGTGAATCACGCCCTCCGATTGTGCCACTATCGGCTTCAACAACTATAACGTTTAGGCCGCATCTCTGAAATATTGATTTATATGCTTCGTTCATTGCTAAATAATTTTTATCTAAACCATCTTCGTCAATATCAAAACTGTAGGCGTCTTTCATATCGAATTCACGAGTTCTTAACAATCCCCCACGTGCTCTTGGTTCATCACGAAGTTTTGTTTGGATTTGAAATAGTATTATTGGCAGATCTCTATAACTTAGGACATTTGCTTTTGTGATTAAAGAGAGAATTTCCTCATGAGTAGGTGCCAATACCATTTTTCTTTCATGTCGATCTTGGAATTTAAATAATTCGGGACCGTATGCTTCTGTTCTACCAGATTGATCCCAGATTTCTTGTGGCTGTACAACTGGCATTCGAAGTTCTTGAGCATCTACTTTTGAAAGCTCTTCTCGAATAATTTGTTCTATTTTTTGCATTGAAATCCAAGCCATAGGTAAATAACTATAAATTCCACTGGATATTTGATGTAACATTCCTGCTTTGATCATTAGTCGATGACTAGATATCTCAACATCTGCGGGATCATCACGAAGCGTTTTGCCGAACATTTTAGATAGGCGCATTTTAATTAACCATTTCTTTTTCAGCCAAATCAATTTCTTCAATTAGTTTTGAAAGCATTTCTGATTCTTCTACAACTCTAGACTTTTTACCTTTTCGGAAAATCACTGCGCGTCCAACTCCTGCAGCGATACCCACATCTGCATCTTTGGCTTCTCCTGGCCCATTAACTTCACATCCCATTACTGCAACTTTGATGTTGGATTTTCTGTCTTTTATGATGTCATCAATTTGATTGGCAAGTGTCCTGATATCCACATCTGCTCTGCCACAACTTGGGCAAGCAACTAAAATAGCTCCAGATTTACTAAGCCCTAAAGACTTTAGAATTTCAATACCTGTTGAGACTTCTTTCGTTGGATCATCACTTAAAGAAACTCTTAAAGTATCCCCTATACCTGAATATAGTAGTGAACCGATTCCAATAGCACTTCGAATACTTCCAGAGTGAAAAGTGCCGGCTTCTGTGATTCCAAGATGTAGTGGATATGGAACAAGTTTAGAAATTCTTTCATAAGCTTTGATAGTTGTAGAAATATCGAATGCTTTCATTGAAATTTTTATCAAATCAAAATCAAGAGATTCTAAAATTGATATTTCCCATAGAGCAGTCTTAACCATATGGTCAACTATTGAATATTGTGTATTACTTTCATCTGTGTCATTTGGGAGTTTATTTACTCCGTCATTGTGACGAGACAATCCCTTTGTGAGTCCGATGCCATTGATAGGAGGAAGGCTTCCAAAATTAACTCCAATTCTGATTGGAATATTTCTTGATTTTGCTTCGTTTACAATTAACTCTACTTTATCTCGGTCTCGAATATTCCCAGGATTAAGTCTTAAACAATCTACTCCACTTTTTATTGACTCAAGAGCTAATTGATAATGAAAATGTATATCAGCAACTAATGGAATATGAATTTGTTTTTTGATTTCTTTTAATGCTTGAGCTGATTGAAAATCCGGGACAGCACATCTTACAATTTCACAACCTACATCTTCAAGTTCTAAAATTTGCTGTACTGTGGCTCGGACATCTCTCGTATCAGTTTTTGTCATTGATTGAACAGTTATTGGAGCATTTCCTCCAACTTGTACATCACCAAGAAATAAAGGTTTTGTTATACGTCTGTCATTCAATATATTCACTTCGTCCAGAGAATCAACTTATTTTATCACGTCTGTACCATTAATTATTCTAATAACGTCAAAGTAGCTTATGATAATTATACTTGCTAGCAGAACCATAAATGAAACAGTATTTATGAGTGATTCTTTAGCAGGAGTAATTTTTTTCCCTCCTCTAACTATTTCCAATAAAATAAAGGCTACCCTGCCCCCATCTAGCGCGGGTATAGGCAGTAAATTAAATATTGCCAAGCTTATACTAATTATAGCTACTAAATTCAGGAGTGGTTTCACTCCTTGTTGAACTACTTCACTAGACAATTGCACAATTCCTACTGGACCTGACAAGCCTGGGTTTTCTCCACCACTTGCCCACTGGGTTAATCCGTTTTTAGTGATAATGATTACGTCTGAAACTCGTTGAAAGGATAGCTTGAGTGCTTCTATTGGATTGTTTTTATGTGTGATTAAGCGCTGGTTGGATGATGCAATTCGGACTCCAATTGCACCTTGTTTCATTTTTTCTCCTACATTGACAGTAGGATTATAATTTCTAGCTACTTCTAAAGAGACTTCAGTATTTGGATTGACAACGTTTTTCACTACATCTAATTTAGGTGGATTGTATCTAGGCGTTAAAGAAACTGTTTTAGTGGCGAATGTGTCAGGGGAACTAGATAGCCCTGCAATTGTAGGGCTTTTTCGAAACGAAATTTGTGTTTCACTTCCTAGATTCACATAAATTACATTGATTAAATCAGATTGATTATCAATCTGACGGTTGTCTATACTCATTATTATGTCGCCTTTTTGGATACCTGCATTTTCAGCAGGAGACCCAGGGGCTACTCCTACAACTTGAATATTTTCTTTTATAGTTTCGTTTGGGAAAAGAAAAATTATGAAAAATATAATTATTGGGGTGATTAGGTTAATGAATGATCCTGCGCACAAAACTACAATCTTTTTCCAATTTTTTTGAGCAGCCAAACTTTCTGGATCCGAAGGATCTTCTTCACCCAAAAGTTTTACGAATCCACCGAAGGGAATTAGGTTTATTGAATATAGTGTATTTTTATATCTAAGTCCAAATATTTTTGGAGGGAATCCAAACCCGAATTCAAGTACTTTCACACCAAATATTTTTGCAGTCAGAAAATGACCTAACTCATGTATTAATACCAAGATTCCAATACATATTATTCCAATCATCCAGGTTGCTATATTGGGTAAAATGTCGATCATTTGTCATTACCAGCAATTTGACGGGTTAGTTTTTCAGATATTTCAGACACGGAAATTAAATCCTTAATATTTGGTTGATTAATTGGAACGTGTTGTTTAAGAGATTTTTCAATAAGTAATGGAATATCCATGAATCCGATTTTTCCATTGAGGAATAAATCAACTGCGGCTTCATCTGCTCCAGCTAGAGCTGCAGGCCATGAAAGTCCACGCTTTGCAATTTCTAAAGCCATTTCTATGCATGGGTATTTAAGGTAGTCAGGTTCTATAAAATTCAAATTTCCTATTTCTTTAAGTTCCAATTTCGGTGTTGAGTTACTAAAGATTCTTTCAGGATATAATAGTGCATATTGTATAGGGATTCGCATGTCAGGTGCACTTAAAATCGCTTTTATGGATCCGTCTTCAAATTCTACTAGAGAATGAACTATGCTTTGTGGATGTATTACTATCTCGATGTTCTCAAATGGGACATTAAATAGATAATGGGCCTCAATTATTTCGAAGATTTTATTCATCATTGTTGCAGAATCAATTGTGATTTTGGAACCCATTTGCCAGTTAGGATGGTTTAGAGCATCTTTTGGAGTAATATCTACTAGTTTTTCGAGTGGTACATCTCTTACAGATCCTCCACTGGCAGTAATGATTAATTTTTTGATTGATGATGTTTCACCTTCTAGACATTGCCAAATCGCATTAGGTTCGCTGTCTAAAGGATATATAGAAGCACCTGAATTCTTTGCAGCCTGAGTTACCAATTCCCCTGCAACTACGATTGTTTCTTTATTTGCAAGAGCAATATTAGTTCCATTTTCAATTGCTTTTACGGTAGGTTCGATTGCTACAGTCCCAGATGTTGCCGTTACGAGAAGATCAATATTTGGGTCAGCTGCCATTTCTAACAAATTTTGTGAGGGCATAGAATAAGTTGATAATTGTGATATTTGATCATTTGATCCATTACAATGAAAATAGTCCGGATTAAATTCGAGGATTTGCTCCGATAGCAATGAAATATTTTCTCCAGCAGCTAGTCCTAGAATATTGAATTTGTTACTGAAATTCTTAATAACTTGCAGTGTTTGTGTTCCAATTGATCCAGTAGATCCTAAAATTACGATATTTTTCAAGAATTGTCCTTATCTAATTTATTCTTATAAAATAATGCATTATCAACAGACTAAATAAAATTGAGTCTAATCTATCTAAAATCCCGCCGTGTCCAGGCAAAATAGAACTAGTGTCTTTTAAATGGGACATTCTTTTGATTCTAGAAATAGATATATCTCCTAATTGACCTGCTATTACAATTGATAGTGTAAGAATATAGTAAATTGGGATTGATGTAACGAAATTAATTAAATCGAAGTAGAACAAAAAGGTTGATAGGATTAAAGATAAAATTGTTCCACCAATTAGTCCTTCCCAAGTTTTGTTCGGGCTAATTGAAGGTATCAGTTTGTGTGTCCCAAAGAGTTTTCCAAAAGTTAATGCAAAAGTGTCAAATGTGAAAACTATTAAAAACATAAAAACAAATTTTTCTAAACCTAAGTTACTTTGCATTAGTAATGGAGCATATAGTAGGAATCCTGCTGGGATAAAAATTGGTAGTAGTATGCTTAAAACATAATGTAATTTAGAATACTTCATTATGTTTGGCATCAATACAAGTAGTAGAAATGCTAGTAATGTAATTCCAGAAAAATAGTATGTGGATAAGGTGTCGTAAAAATAGCTACTACTTACTAGTACAACGGATATTGGAATCGTTAAAAGATTTTGTGTTTTAACACCATATTTTCCAATAATTTTATTGATTTCCCAACTGCTAATTCCAGAAGTTAAAGCAGTTGCGAAGGTCAAGTATAAAATGTTGAACTGGGATCCAGCCCAAACTACTAAGATGAATAATGGCAAAATTACGCAAGCAGTAATTATTCTTGTTGGAATGGAAGAATATTTAAACAGATTCAACATTGAAATTAAGAAGTATTTCCAAATCTTCTTTGCCTAGATTTGAAATCATTTAAAGCATCTACAATTTCACTTTCTCCGAAGTCAGGCCACAGTACAGAAGTAGAGTAAAATTCAGAATATATTGATTGCCATAAAAGAAAATTACTTAATCGCATTTCTCCAGCAGTTCTAATTATCAAATCTGGATCTGGGCAATCGTGAGTATACAGATAATTAGAAACCATGTTTTCATCTATCTCTTCCGGCGGAATTCCAGCGGATATAATTTTTTGAAATGCATTGATTATTTCAGCTCTGCCTCCGTAGTCAAATGCCAAATTAATTGTAAGTTTAGAATTTTCAGATGTTAGAGAAACTGCATCTGAAATGGACTTTTGAATTGAAGAATCTAGATTTCTTACGGAACCAATATGACGTATTCGATAGTTGTTTTCGTGCAATTTTTGAATTTCGGTTTTAATTGAGCTCTTTAATATTTGCATAATTGCAGAAACTTCCTTACTCGGTCTATTCCAATTTTCTGTAGAAAAAGCAAATAACGTAATATATTGGACTCCAAACTTAGAAAAGATATCTGCTACAGCACGGATATTTTGTGTTCCTGCTCTATGCCCAAAACTTCGGGGGCGATTTTTTAATGAGGCCCACCTACCATTTCCATCCATTATAATTGCGACATGCTGTGGTATAGAATTTGCATCGGAGGACATTGGTTAAATATCTACTAAACAGCCATAATTTCTGTTTCTTTGTTGGCTTTAATTTCGAGAATATCTTTTGAAAATGCATCAGTGATTTCTTGAATTTTTGATTGACCGTTTCTGGAGTCATCTTGAGAAATATCTCCATCTTTCTCTAGCTCTCGCAGTGAAGATATTGCATCTCTTCTAATATTTCTAATTGCCACATTTCCATCTTCAATTTTTCCTCCAACCATTTTAACTAGTTCCTTTCGGCGTTCCTCAGTCAGTTCCGGAATAGTTATCCTCAAAGCTTGGCCATCATTTGTCGGGTTCAGACCTAATTCAGACGATAAAATTGCTCGTTCGATGTCAGGGATAGATTGTTTGTCCCAAGGCTGAATCATTATTAGTCTAGCTTCGGGAATTGTTATTGAGGAAAGATGGGAAAGTTGAGTAGGACTTCCATAATAATCAACAATTATATTTTCTACTAATGCAGAGTTAGCACGTCCGGTTCTTACTGTCTGCAAGTCATTTTGTAAAGAATTTACTGATTTCTGCATCCGTGAATTTGTGTCTTCAAGTATATTATTAATGTCTGACATATTATCCTCCGTGAAACAAGATTCTAAGTAGTTGTAACTAAAGTTCCAGTAATTTCACCTTGAACAATTTTTTGTATATTACCTTTCTTAAACATGTCAAAAACAATCATTGGCAAGTTGTTGTCCATACATAATGATAAGGCGGTAGTATCCATGATTTGTAGTCTTTTTTCAATTGCCTGAATATAAGTTATTCTATCAATTTTTTTGGCATTTTTTGAGGTTGAAGGATCTGAATCATATATTCCATCAACATTGTTTTTTGCCATCAACAGAAGATCTGCTTCTATTTCTACAGCTCTGAGAGCTGCTGCTGTATCTGTTGTCATGAACGGGTTACCTGTACCAGCTGCGAAAATGACTACTCTATTTCTTTCTAAGTGTCTAATAGCTCGTCTTCGAATATATGGTTCAGCTATTTCTCTTGTATCAATTGCAGTCATTGTTCTAGTGGGTACCTGAAAGTCTCTTTCCAACATGTCTTGTAATGTAACTGCATTTATCATAGTAGCCAACATTCCAGCATAGTCAGCAGTTGCTCGGTCCATTCCTTGAGATTCGGCTTCAGAACCCCGCCAAATATTTCCACCACCTACACAGACTCCGACTTGAATACCTAATACTAGAATTTGCTTTATTTCAGACGCCACGTAACTTACTACGGTGGGATCTATGATTCCAGGGTTATTGCCTTTAAAAGATTCACCACTTAATTTCAGTAAAATACGGCGGTAGTGGGATTCGCCATTTTTCAATGTATTTATTCTCCCAATGCGTATCTAACAAACCTTCGAATTTGAATCTTTTCCCCAAGTTTTCCTGAAGCTTCATTTATAAGTTCGTTAATTGTCATTGATGGGTCTTTGATAAAAGGTTGTTTTATCAAACATTTTTCATCCGGAGTGACGTCTGATACATCAGGAGAGTCATTTTCGTCAATATGAGTGGGGTCCATTGCAGCTATTTGCATTGCAACACTATGCGCTAGTTCCTTGAAATCGTCTGTACGAGCCACAAAATCAGTTTCACAGTTGACTTCAACAATTGCAGCAATTCTACCACCGCTGTGAATGTATGTTTCTATGAGTCCCTGGTTAGTTTCACGATCAGCTCTTTTCGCGGCAGACGCAATACCTTTTTCCCTAAGAATTTCCACTGCTTTAGCCTGATCACCATTAGCATCAGAAAGTGCATTTTTAGAGTCCATTACTCCTGCACCTGTTAATTCTCTTAAAGCTTTAATATCATCGATTGTAATAGCCAATTTAACCTCTTAAAATAAAAATACTGTTATTCGGTAGATTCTGCCACTAAAGCTTCAGACATAAGTTCATTACCATCATCACTCTGAGCATTTTCAGCGTTTGCAGCAATCCTCGCATTTCTGCCTTCAATTATCCCATCAGCCATCTTGCCTGTCACTAGACGAATTGATCTAATAGCATCATCGTTTCCAGGAATAGGATAGTCAATCAAAGAAGGGTCACAGTCAGAATCTACTAATGCAATTATTGGTATCCCTATACGTTTTGCTTCAGCGACGGCTATTGATTCTTTTCCAATGTCAATGATAAATAATGCACCAGGCATTTCATTCATTGTCTTTATTCCTGAAAGGTATCTGTTAAGTTTTGATATTTTTTCTTCTAATTTGAGTGATTCTTTTTTCGTGAGGGCTTCAAATTCGCCTTTGTCACGTTTATCTTCTAGATCCATAAGGAATTCTTTTCTTGATTGAATTGTCTGGAAATTAGTTAGAGTACCACCCAACCATCTAGTATTTACATAGTATGAACCACTTCGTTGAGCTTCACTGATTATAGTATCCTGAGCTTGTTTTTTAGTTCCAACCATAAGAATAGGTTTCCCTTTTTCAGCAACTGATGTAACGAATTCAATTGCATCTTCAAGCAAACCAAGAGTCTTTTGAAGATCAATAATGTGAACGCCATTTCTATGAGTGAAAATATATTTTTTCATTCGAGGGTTCCATCTTCGACGCTGATGTCCGAAGTGAACTCCTGCTTCAAGCAGTGATTTCATGGTTACCTTAATTGGTTGAGGCTCCTCAGATTCTTTTGGAGAATCTATTTCTGATTGAGTCTCACTTTCTTCAGTTTTTGATTCAACATTATTTGCAGCTAAGTCAGTAGGATCAACTGAGGCCTCTGTTGTTTCTTCATTTGTGTCTGTAGATTCAACTTGACTTTGTGTTATTTCTTCATTTGAGTCCGAATTGTTTTCCGCCATGTAATCCTTCCCTAAAACTATTCTAATGTGTAGATCATTACCAAAATTCAACTGTCGTATTATAACACGCTAGTGAAGTTCTATCAATCTTTTTTGCCTTCCGCAGCCGGTGGTTGACGCCCTGAATAGCCGTATATATAATGCCTTCATGGGATATAGCTCAATTTGGAGAGTGCGGCGTTCGCAATGCCAAGGTTGGGGGTTCGATTCCCCCTATCTCCACGGTTAAACCTAATTGAAATAATTGAATAAGGATTGAAATGGAACATATTTCTGTAGATATATATGCTGATTTTGCCTGACCTTGGGTTTATAATGCTGCCGTTTGGTTGCATCGAGTGAAACAAGTTTACAAAGATAAACTTACAATACAATGGAAACATTTTTCTTTAGAGCAAAATGCATACAAAATAAAGACTTCTAAATCAAATCAAACGCTAGAATCGTTGTCATGGAAGGTTTGGAATCAAGAAGATGCAACCGGTTGCCGTTCTTTAGTGGCTGCAATTGTAAGTGAAGCAGTAAGAAAACAGGGTTCAGAACTTTTTGACAAGTTCCATTTAGCACTTTTAACAGCCAGGCATAATGACCCCCGAAGAGTCTCTCTGCAAAATTATCAAGAAATATTTGCCGTCGCGAATGAGGTTGGGGTAGATTTAGATAGATTAAAGTCTGATGTAACTGATGACTCAATTAGACAGATTATAGGAAAAGAACATGAATATGCTGACTCGTTAGGTGTTTTTGGTACGCCCACTTTTGTTTTTGATGACGGGGAAGTAGTCTTTTTAAAAACTTTCACTCCGGCTGCTGAAGATTCGGTTGCCGAATTCGAACATTTCTTAGGTGTTTCAAGACGCTCAAATATTGGGGAAATTAAACGTCCACAGCCTCCATGGCCTAAAGGTGTTATGGACTAAGTAGGTTAAGATATGGAAAAAACTCTTTTGTATACACATCCAGATTGCGACATATGTGTGACTGTAAAAATGGAACTGGCTGAAAAGAAAATTTCGTATGAAGAAATTGATTTGGCATTGAATCCTGATAGATGGAAAGAAGTTGAAGATCTTACTAGAGGAGATAGGATAACCCCTGTGCTGTTAAAGGATGGAGAAGTTACAATTGGCTATCATGGGATAGGTTGTAGTTTCTACGATTAACAATTCTTTTTAGTGGAAAAATAGTTTGAACCAAAGATTTCTAACCATTAGTTCTTTTTTGTGTTTAACCATTTCAGTTTTTATACTTTCATTATTATTATATATTTTGTTGTTCTTTCTGAATATTGAACAAACAATGTTAAACCCAAATTTTGTTTCTAAAACATACCATTCAGATGAAGCTAGAACTGATCGGGTTATTCAAGCTTTTTCTGATGATTTGGCCAAAAATCTACATGATTCATTCTTAGATGAAGAAGCTGAACATACAATAAATATTACAAAAGTAGAACTAAAAGAATCATTTTTGAGGATTATTAATTACTCATGGTTTAATACCCAAATAGAAACAAATATCAATATGGTTTTGAAGTTTTTAAATTATGAAACTGATGAATTGGAGATTCATTTCTCTCTATATGAATTAGTTAACCCTTTGCAAATTGAATTTAAAAGAATTTATCATCATTCCAGTTTTTATGATTATGTAATAGACAAGTTGTTTAATCAGTTCATAGAGCTAAGTGAACTATCAAATTTAAATAATAGTAATGCTGATAGTTTTCCTTATTCAGAATTTCGCCAGAATGATATTTGTAAAAATTGGTTTTCTGAAAATTATGAAAATACGGTTGATGAAGTTGCTGAATATTTGACTGATAATCAAAAACAACTTTATATTTTTTGGGATTTTACACAATGTTCAAATGAAATTGTAAGTCATGTTAAAAAATTAATTACTACAGAAACTATTAGTTTAGAATTACATACGCTTTTAATCGAAGAAATTCTAGTAGAAACTTTTGATAAAGAACCTTTAAATCCTATCATGATGGATTTAATAGTAGAAAGTCTCATTTTATCGAATGGTCATAATTGGGCTCAAATTCAAACCCAAAGAATTTTTGATGATATGAATCGTTTTTTAATTTTACGAGAAGACGACTATTATATTGATATTGTTATCTTGTCGAATAAAGAACTTTTTCGGAGTGTTTTAAATGAAAACTCCGTAAATAATTTGTCGTTAGAGTCCATTGATTTGATTGTTGAATCATTGTCAAATAATGTAAAAAAATCACCTTCAGAATTGTTAGATAAATTGAATCAATTAGACTACAATAGTCAGGAAATTATGGTTTTACTTGATTATGTTGCGCTAGAGGGGTTGGTGTTAGTTGATAGTTTAGAGCAAAATGACGAATTAATTTCTTATTTAAACTTTGCTCAAGATAGTGTAGTTAATGGATATAAATATAATTTGTTAGAGACATACAACAATCAAAACTTATTGAGGGAATCATTAAATATCTTTTATCAAGTAAAATCCAGGACAAATTTGATTGTTGCGGGAATATTTTTCATCTTATTAGTAAACTTTTTTGTTCTTAGGTCTTTAAAATATTGCTCAGATCAGATGATGAAACTTCTGGTATTCATACTAGCAGTATTGTTGTGTACGCTTCTATTTGCTGTTTCTATGTGGGATTTTGTGTTTTTAAATATGTTTCAAAACCTAAAGGTGGTTTTTGGTAATAATTTGATCTCACCTATTGGTTTGGAGTTTACTTTTCAAGTTTTTGTAAAAGAAATCTTTGATGTAGTATTAATTGGGTTTAAAGAATTTCATAATCGTATTTTGCTTGAGTTGTCATTTTTGATTGTCTTTGTATCTTTACTTGTAGTATTAAGGAAAACTTTTACACCGTTTCGATTAGTCAGGATATTCAGCAAATGCTTCCATTAAGCCTTGTTTGTTTTTCGCAACACGTATAGCAAAATTATATAAATCGACTTTTAGAGCTATTTCTAGGTCTTCAGGGTGGAAGTGTGGTTGGTCAGGGTCGGCAAACTTTTGTGCCTCTTTACTGTCCAAAATTAATTTCCTAATAGGTTCAGAATCCGGTTTTAAACCTAGAAGCATATTCCGAATGTACATCGCACAAATTTCATCTTCGTCGGTTCTTTCTTTTGCTGACCAACCCATAGCAACAAGACTAATTAAATTCTCATCAGACTTTTTAATGACTCTTGCGGTAGCAAAAGCGTTTACTAATGAAGCAACATAGATACTAGAAGCGTTCTGAGCAGATATTACTCCAACAGTTCCTGCACGAGTTGATTGGATAATGGTTTTACCTCTAACATCAGCGTTAGAGATCTCATGCGGTGAATTGCCGAAATCAAATCCAGTTGGTTTTATTCCATCTACTTCACCAACGCATATCTGACCGATTCCCTGCTTTTTTAATTTGATGGCTTCGGAAATATCTGCGACAAAAATCAGCTTTTTCGCTCCCTTAGAAAATAAAATGGGAGCAGTAGTGAAAGCACGAAAAACATCTATAATTACAGCAGTTCCTACGGCATTTTCCGCACCTGTGAGTAAACTTTCAAATTTAATAATCATTTAAATCCTCTCGGTTCAAATTAATTTATTTGGAAGTGTGAACAAAACATCTTCATGAGCGCCTTGGACAGTTTCTACTTCTTCTGGAGCTAAGAATTCTATTACATTTTTGACTAATATTTCAGGAGTAGATGCACCTGATGTTACACCAATTATTTCAACATCATTGAACCAATTGGAATCTATTTCTGCAGGAGTATTGATTAGATAAGCGGGGATTCCAAAAGATTGAGCAACTTCTCTAAGTCGATTACAGTTTGAACTATTGGGTGCTCCGATGACTAATACCAATTCGACTTGTTTGGCAATAGTTTTGATGGCTTCTTGTCGGTTAGTTGTTGCATAACATAGGTCATTTCTTACAATTACATCTGAAAACTTTTCTTGAATTTTGCTTATACTATTTTGTGTGTCATCTACAGAAAGTGTTGTTTGGGTTAGGACAGTAATT
>MDTE01068971.1_pt1 | contig 78101 bp, 58 predicted proteins | sample 811231 | NCBI WGS metagenome assembly MDTE01 (sample SAMN05326651, study PRJNA326480) | marine metagenome | isolation source: seawater | place: Indian Ocean: Red Sea | collected 2010 | reverse complement strand
TACAGTAGAGTAGATCGCTATTGTAGGGTTTTATCATCTCTTGATGATATAGACTTCAATTCATCCCGACCCTATTTTCAATTTACGAAACGGTAATTAACTTTATTAAATCTTCCGATTCTTTTAAATTCCTTTAATGAAATAGGAGGTATAGAATATGAAATTTATCCAAACAATAAAAAAAGTAGAAACTGTGATCCTTGGTGAAAGAAAGCCAAAGAACCATTGGAAAAAATATCGGAAAACAAAGTCTTAGAAAAACTTGATTATTGCGGGATTTTCTTTTTTTTATCTATTTTTTTGTAAATTGATGGGTGTTCAGATGAAAAACCACCTAATTATATCCGTACTACTTTTTTCTTCAGGGTTTACCCAGAATAGTGGTGATAGTGTAATCTTTTTCCAAAATGAAAACTATATTGGGGACTTAATCGCTGGTAAAAAAGAAGGGAAAGGGACCTTTACTTATCCTAATGGTGACACCTATATTGGTGAATTCAAAAATAATTTATTTCACGGTCAAGGTATTCTTTATTTTACTGGCGGGGAACGCTATGAAGGTGAATGGATAAATGGAAAAAAAGAAGGTCAGGGGACTTATTTTTATCTCTTTGGAAAAACCTATAAAGGCAGTTGGAAAAATGATCAAAAAGACGGCTATGGTACCTACACCTACCAATTTGGCGAGAGTTATGAAGGTGAATGGAAAAATGATATTCAGGAAGGTCAGGGCACTTTTAATGATACCAATGGAAATATCTATATGGGAGATTGGGTAGATGGAGATATGGAAGGTACTGGAATTTATATTTTTAGCGGGGGTAATATATATGAAGGTGAATTTTTAGCTGGTAAAAAACATGGGAAGGGAACTTTTAAATATGCCAACGGGGATAAATATGTAGGAGAGTTTGAAGATGGTCATATGGAAGGCCGGGGTATTTATACGTTTCAAAATGGTAATATTTATGAGGGTGAATGGGAAAATGATATGAGTACCGGCATGGGACTTTATACCTTTAAAAATGGAAATTCCTATAAAGGTATGTTTAAAGATGGTAAAAGAGATGGAAGGGGTACATTCGTTTACTCAGATGGTGAAAAATATGTAGGAGAATTTGAAGCTGGTAAAAAAGCTGGACAGGGAATTTATACATATAAAGACGGTCAAATATATAAAGGTTCATTCTGGGATGGTCAAAAAAATGGGAAGGGGGCATTAACTTATCCAAATGGCAATACATTTGTAGGTGAATGGAAAAATGATCTGCAGGAAGGATATGGTGTGTTCACCTATGCGAAGGGCGGGAAATATGAAGGTAATTGGAAATATGGTAGAGAAAATGGTCAAGGTACTTTTGATTACCCGAATGGAGATTATTACAAAGGTGATTTCAAAAATGGCAAAATGGACGGTGTGGGGGTCTATATTTTTAGTAATGGAAATAAATATGAAGGGCAATGGAAAGATGATAAAATGACAGGTCAGGGTATTTTCATACTAAAACATGGTGATAGGTACGAGGGATCTTTCACCAATGGTAAATTAAATGGTCAAGGTACATTTTTTTCATCGAGAGGCGATATCTATAGCGGGCAGTATGTGGATGGGAAAATGTATGGTAAAGGTATATTCACATTCGCAAGTGGAAATGAATATATTGGTTATTGGAAAGATGATAAAATGGATGGATACGGAACATTTAATTTTCTAAATGGTGATATTTATGATGGTCAATATTCGCAGGGAAAAATGAATGGCCATGGCATTTATATGTACAAGAACGGTGATAAATACGATGGTCATTGGAAAAATGATAAGAAGAATGGACTTGGACTTTTTTCTTACGAAAATGGAGATCTATATGAAGGTGAATATGTAGATAACATGATGACAGGTCTGGGCAAGTATACATTTAAAGATGGTTCTTATTATGATGGTGAATGGTTCAATAACAAAATGTTGGGTTATGGAACATATTTATATCCAAATGGAGAAAAATATTCTGGAAATTGGGCTAATGAAAAAAGAAATGGGCAAGGGACTTTTTATTATAAAAACCAAGATGTCTATGATGGTAATTGGATCAATGATAGCCGTGAGGGGAAGGGCATATTAACCTTTTCCAATGGCGAGAGTTATGAAGGTGAATTCAAAAATAATAATTTATCCGGTAAAGGTAAGTACACGTTTAGTAATGGTGATATTTATGATGGAGATTGGAAAAAAAAGGAAAGAACTGGTCAAGGAAGGCTCACCTATACCAATGGTAACTCTTATAAAGGTCAATTCTTAAATGGAGAATTAAATGGGAGAGGCTTAATGACTTATGAGAACGGTGATACCTATGAAGGAACTTGGAAAAATAATAAAAAGAGTGGAAGGGGAAATTATTTATACGCAAACAAAGACAAATATAAAGGTTATTGGAAAAATGATCAAAAAGATGGTTGGGGATCCATGATATATTTAAATGGGGAACGTTACGATGGAGATTGGAAAGAAGATCAAGCCCACGGACAGGGAACTTTTTATTACATCACAGGAGAAAAATATAAAGGGTCGTGGGTTAATAATAAAAGAGAAGGTCGTGGAATCTTAACCAATAAAAATGGAGACCGTTATTTTGGAGATTGGAAAAACGATCAAATTAATGGTAGCGGAACTTTTATTTCTACAAACGGCGATAAATACGAAGGTGAGTGGGAAAATCATAAGCGTAATGGCGTGGGAGTCATTATTTATGCTAACGGTGACCGTTACAATGGATCATGGAAGTATGGGGAAAAAACCGGACAAGGGGTCTTTCGATACAATGATGGTGACCAGTATGAAGGTGACTGGAAAAATGATAAACAGGATGGGATAGGTAAATATATTTATTCTAACGGAGATATTTATGAAGGAGAATATTCGCAAGGTATGATGCAAGGCTGGGGAACTTATTTTCATTCCAGCGGGAATATTTATAAAGGTTATTGGGAAAATGATAAAAAAGAAGGTCAGGGTACTTTTACATATACTAATGGTGAAGAATATGATGGTCAATGGAGTAATGACCAAATGACTGGTTTAGGCACATACACTTATTTAAACGGTGATTTTTATGTTGGCAATTTAAAAGTTGGGAAAAGAGAAGGATTTGGTAGCATCACTTTTGCCAATGGGGAAAAATATGAAGGAATATGGAAAAAAGATAAGATGGTTGGCGAAGGGAAGTATTATTATCAAAATGGTGATATCTATGAAGGTGAATGGGAAAATGACCGCAGGCATGGAAATGGTTTACTTACCTATGATAATGGAAATACTTATGATGGCAAATGGAAAAATGGCAAGCGATATGGTGAAGGAATAATTAAGAATATAGTTGATGGATATGAATATTCAGGTACGTGGGTTAATGACCAAAAAAATGGAAAAGGCATATATTTATCTACGGTAGGAGACCAATACGAGGGTAATTTTAAAAATGGAGAGATGGAAGGAGATGGTATTTATATTTTTAATAGCGGGAACATTTATGAGGGTGAATTTTTGGCTGGAAAAAAATATGGAAAAGGTTTACTTAAATATGCTAATGGGGACAAATATGAAGGTCAATTCCAGAATGATTTTATGGAAGGCCGTGGTAAATATACATTTCAAAATGGTGATATTTATGAAGGTGAATGGAAAAATAATAAGAAAGATGGTAAGGGAAGCATTAGTTTTATAGATGGTGAAGAATATGATGGTGAATGGACTGATGACGAAATTGCAGGAATAGGAACATTCTCCTATTATAATGGAGATATATATATAGGGAATTGGAATGAAGGTAAAAGAGAAGGATTTGGAGAAATAACTTTTGCAAGTGGTGAAAAATATGAAGGATCTTGGGAAGGTGATAAAATGACCGGTATTGGTAAGTATTATTATTTAAATGGTGATTTTTATGTTGGAGAATGGAAAAATAACCAAAGGCATGGGAATGGTTCATTAACGTATAAAAACGGAAATATCTATGAAGGGGAATGGTTAAATGGAAAAAGAAATGGTGAGGGAATACTCAAGAACATAATAGATGGATTTGAGTATTCAGGTAATTGGACAGACGATCAAAGAAATGGAAAGGGTCTGTATATTTCTACATTTGGCGACCAGTATGACGGAGATTTTAAAAATGGAAGAATGGAAGGGAATGGTAAATTTTTATCTTCAGTTGGAGATCTATATGAGGGTGAATGGAAAAATGATAGAATGAATGGGTATGGGACTCTGACAGAAAATGATGGTGGAAAGTATGTAGGTGAATTTAAAGATGATTCATTTTTTGGAACTGGTTCAATGACATATCCTAATGGAAATCTATACGAGGGTGAATGGAAAAATGGAAAGTATTATGGTCAAGGTATATTGAAGTATTATGATGGATCATTCTATAGGGGAAATTGGAAAGATGGTAAAATGTCAGGAAACGGTTATTATTCCTATTCTAATGGGAATCGCTATGAAGGAATGTTCTCTAATAATCAGAAAAATGGAAAAGGTAAGTTCATTTATTCAAATGGCAATAAATATGTAGGTGTGTTTAAAAATGACAAAATGGAAGGCATAGGCACGTTCACTTATACCAATGGAAATCGCTATGAAGGAGAGTTTAAAGAAGGAAAAATGGAAGGAAAGGGAACTTTTATTAATGCAGAAGGGAAAAAAACTGAAGGTGTATGGAAAAATGGGAAACCACTAAAATGGTAAAGTCCTTACCTAAAAAAATTAAATCAATCTTGACTATTATATGCCAAAAATATTTTTCATAATAATTGCATTATTTATACTAAAAAGCTGTACTATTTTTGATAAACCGGAAATTGACATTTCTCCAAACCAGTGGACAGGGAAAAAGATTTATTTTGTTGATTTAGATGATGACTACAAAAAGACAGCAGCTTTCAATAGAGTCTGGTCTAAACTATATGCTAAGAGATTTCATCCTTACCACCGTTTACAGCATAAACAGTTTACAATTATTGGGACTTATGAGACTTGGAAAAATGATTATTTGATCATTCAAGATGGGAAAGGCCGTCTATTCAAAAAACTTTTTAATTTTCAAGTAGGTGATAAGCCTAACTTTCCAAGTTATATACTTTTCCATGATATTTTAGATTCAGCTAATGCCATGATAGGTAAAACGATTTGGTTGAACAATACATTGGATTTTAAAGGTTTTTACTCATTCGCTGATTATGAATTTAAAAGATTTGAATCGGTAATTGTGGTGGATGTTCATCAATATCAAAACAGTAATCAGGATTATCCAATTTGGCTGAAAGTAAAAGCAAAAAATGGCTTGGAAGGGTTTGTCCGATTTAATGGAAAGGAGGGGCGAATTGGTATTCAAGATCATTATTACACATCTGATCCACTACCAAGAGAATGGGAAAAAAAAGTAATTGAGCTGATACAAAATAGAAAGATAAAATTAGGTATGACAGAAAGGCAATTGCGTTTAGCTATTGGCAACCCCGATGAGTTGCATCATACATCCAGCCGCCATGGACTAAGTAAACAATGGGTTTATGGAACAAATATGGGTGAAAGGACTTATTATCAATTTGAAAATGGCAAATTGATATTTGTGAATGAATAGAATTGTAAATGATGAGTGGGTTAATATTATTATGATTCTAAGGAAGCAATCAATTTTCAGATTATTTATTGCATTGTTAGCCTTTACTTCTTTTCCTGCGCTAGCCGAACAATTTGATTCCTTATCCTATTATGAAAAGTTTGCTTTAGCAGCCCAAAATTATGAGGTAGGTAGGTTTCGATTAGCTGAAAAGCAGTTTTCATCCATTTTAATTCATGATAGGGATTATCGCGATCCAGCATCGCAGCTTATGTTAGCTAAAACTCAATATCGACAGGAAAAATGGGCCGAAGCGGCTCGATCTACGAAATCAATATTTTTGAATTTTCCGGGGTCTCCCTATCAATATTTTTCTTTAATTCTCATGGGAGATATTGCTTTATCGCAAGGTAAAATTAATCAGGCGTATCAAAAATATCTATCTGTTCGTCCATGGATAAGTGATTCATTGTATTTAGCTGAAATAGATCAGCGTATTATTAATTGTATTGGCGGTGGGCTAAAGGAAGAAAAAGTCGAGGGACTTTTATTTAAGGAGAATAATGATATTAACAGATCCATCATTAATCTTTCACGGGGTTATTTAGCATGGAAAAATGGTAATAATTATGATTTAACCTTAGCATTGAATGGTGTTGATTTGAATCAATTACCTATGAGTTTTGAGTTCATCTTCTCGAAATTGAGAAATATAAGTTTTACAGCACAATCTGAGCCAATTACCATTGCAGTAATACTGCCTCTAACTGGTCCAAATAAAGAGTTGGGGTACTCATATCTTTTGGGACTTGCTGAATTTTTAGAGAATGATTCTAGCGCCCATTCAATGAGATTCCTTATTTATGATACAGAAGGTAATGGTGCTAATGCGTTAAAAATAGTAAAAGCTCTGCAGACAAATCATTTAATCGCTGGAATTTTAGGACCGCTAACCAATGAAGAAGTTTTATCAATAGCAGGGATTAATTCTACCTTACCTATTCTGGTACCAAAATCCAGCTCATTGGAGATCTCTCAAATAGCACCGCACCTTTTCTTTTTATCCCCTTCATCAAAGACTATCGCACAGCGTACTGCACAATTAATGATAAATGAATTAGGATTTAAAAATATTGCAGTTTTATCTCCGGGTGAAGGGAAATCTAAGCTTATGACAGATTATTTTCTGGAAGAATGTTATCAATTAGGAGTAAATCCTGTCGCAGTAGAGTGGTATATAGAAAATCCAGATAATATATCCAGACAATTTCAATCAATCAGGCGCACTGCTTGGAAATTACTTCCTGAAAAAGATCCCCATGAAGATGCATTGAGTTTGGTTATTGATAGTCTAGATGCACTTTTTGATGTGGATGTAGGAGATTTTTTTGAATTACCTACAGAAGAAGAAAAAATGGACAAGAAGGATTCTTCAAAAGTTATTTTAGAAACAATAAATGCAATATATATCCCAATTCGGAGTGATGAGCTCATTTATGTTGGAACTCAATTTCCAGTATATAACTTAAAAACAACCTTATTTGGTAATCAAAATTGGTTGGATATGGAAATTTTGAATCAGGAATTAATTGGTCCTCACGTACAGGGAATGGTCATTGTATCGGATGTGAATTCTAATCTGTCTGAACAATTCGAGGATTTGTTTATTAACTATCATGCTTTAGCTTTGGATCATGCTACATTCTTACACTCAATCGTAAGTATAGGAATTACAACTCGTCGCCAATTGATGGATAAACTTAGAAATAGCGATGGATTTAATGGTAGGTATACATCAATTCGGTTTAAAGGTAAAAATTGGAATGAAAATGGTTCAACCATGATTTTAAAATATATGGGTCAATCTGTGGAAAATATTGGTGTCTACTATGGAAATATATTCAATACGGAAAATGAATGAGATACTCAGGTTTGTTAGATTTTTCTCACCATCTCTCCAATCAAAATATTCTTGCTGTTTTTTCGGATAAAACATTTCCCGCAGACGGTTTGGAGGGCAGAAAAAATTTTGCTATCCATTCAGGATTTGACCAAAATTCCCTCATCATACCAAAACAAACCCATTCAATAAATGTCACTTGTGTAAATAACCCGGGTAAAGTTTTAAATACCGATGGTGTATTTACGATGGTTCCTACTTTGACATGTTCATTACAGGTTGCTGATTGTTTACCAATTTATTTTTCTCATAGCTCAAAAGATATTTATGGATTGGTTCATGCAGGATGGCGTGGATTAGTTAATGGTATAATAGAAGAATCTGCAATTTTATTAAAACAGATGAATATTCCACTAATTAATATGGAAATATTGATCGGACCTTCTATTCAAAAATGCTGTTTTGAAGTTAATGATGATGTGATTAATCAATTTGATTCAAAATTTATCCTTAAAAAAAATAATGGAAAATTTCAGATTGACCTACAAAAATTCGCGATATGGAAATTGATAGATATGGGTTTTAATTCAAAAAACATAATGAATATCCAAGATTGTACCTTTTGTAATTCAAGCAATTATCATTCTTATCGGCGAAATGGGAAAAAAGCAGGGCGAATGATTGGTTTGATTGGGATTAATTCAAATTAACATCAATTATTAACTTTACTAGCTTTGAAAACTCAAAATTAAATTCTAAAAAATTTTTTGACTTATGACACTCATTGAAGCAATAATACTGGGTATTATTCAGGGATTTACCGAATTCTTACCTATCAGTAGCTCAGGGCATTTAGTGTTGGGGCAAGCTATTTTAGATATTGATCAACCTGGAAATGAATTTGAAATACTAGTCCATTTAGGCACACTGGCTAGTGTAATAGTAGTCTTTTACAATGATATAACTGGTTTAATGTTTTCTATAAAAGAAAAAAGTACTCAGAAATTCATTTTATTCATTTTATTGGGTACCGTTCCTGCTGTTATTATTGGATTAGGTATGAAGGTGTTCATTAATAATCTATTTGAAAATGTTACGGTAGTGGGTTTAGCACTAATGTTCACTGGAGTTATACTTTATGGATCATCATTTATTAAAAGAAAAAATAAAGACCATAGTTTTATTAGTTCGATCCTTATTGGTTGTGCACAAGCAATTGCAATTATTCCTGGCATCTCCAGAAGCGGAATGACAATTAGTGCAGCTCTTTTTCTTGGTTTATCATCCAAAGAGTCAGCTCGTTTTTCATTTTTATTGGCAATTCCGGCCATTACTGGAGCAGGCCTATTAATTGCACTTGATTTAGATAGGGCTTTTCCGCTAACAGGGATAGTATCAATGGCCGCCTTTTTTAGTTCATTTATAATTGGTATATTAGCTTTAAAGTGGCTCTTAGGTTGGTTAGAACAAGGTAAATTTCATTATTTTGGTTTTTATTGCTTTGGAGTTGGGCTTTTAACATTGTTGATTTAAAATGGATTTAATTGGTATCATTTTTATTCTATACCTTGGACTTCTCTTGGGTGTAGGTGTTTGGACTTTCAAATTTAATAAAACACAAGAAGATTATCTACTGGCGGGACGAAAACTTGGACCATGGGTAACAGCATTCTCTGAGCGAGCATCAGGAGAATCTGCATGGTTGTTGCTTGCTTTACCGGGAGCTGCTATTTCTATTGGTTTAGGTGAATCTTGGACAGTAATTGGTATTATTTTAGGTATTAGTGCTTCCTGGCTAATTATTGCCGAAAAACTTAGAGAAGAGACTGAAAAGTACAATGCACTAACGATTCCGGAATATCTTCACCGGCGTTTTAATGATACCAGCAATATAATTCGATTGTTTTCAGCAATTATTATTGCATTCTTTTTTATGTTTTACGTATCAGCTCAGTTTCATGCTTCAGGTAAGGTATTGAATTCACTCTTTAGATTGGATCCAATTATGGGTATATCTATTGGAGCTGCAGTTATTATATTATACACTTTAATGGGTGGCTTTTATGCCGTAGCATGGACTGACCTTCTACAAGGTATTTTGATGCTTGGGACTTTAGTTATTTTGCCTATCGCTGGATTTCTTGAATTGTCAGGATCTGAAAAATCAATACCAGTTAGTTTGTCTATAGCAGATCAAGTATTTCATAATAATAATGATTCATATTTTATGGGTAAGAGAGGTATAGCTGCATTTATAACAGCATTAGGTGGTCTAAGTTGGGGGCTTGGCTATTTAGGACAGCCTCATCTTGTTATTCGATATATGGCTATTCGTAGTTCAAAGGAAATAAAAATAGCACGTAATATTGCGATTGCCTGGGCATTACCCGGGGTTACAGGTGCATTTTTGGTAGGAATTGTTGCACTCTTGTATTTTGGACCTGAATATTTCCAAGCTGTAGATCCTGAACAGTCTATGCCGCTTCTTGCTAGTCAATTACTCCACCCAATTCTTGCAGGATTATTCATTTCCGGTGCAGTAGCTGCAATGATGTCAACAGCTGATTCCCAGTTATTAGTATCAACTTCAGCTTTAACGGAAGATTTAGGTGTGGGTTTTACTGCAAAAGAAAAAAAAATAACAGCAGTAACGAACAGTAGAATCTTCACTGTTATTTTAGGACTCATTGCTTACGGTATTGCAATATTCTCACAATATACTGGGAAAACAATCTTTGGAGTTGTTAGTTATGCCTGGAGTGGTTTGGGTTCTGCCTTTGGCCCAGCCTTGGTTTTGACACTTTGGTGGGAGAAAACAACAAGAAAAGGTGTTATCGCTGGGTTATTAGTTGGGTTCCTTACGACTATTATTTGGGCAAATATTCCTGTACTAAGGGGACTAGTTACAGAAAGGCTTAGCAGTTTTATCCTTGCTTTTCTTGCAGTCTATATTGTGAGCTTAGAAACACAAAATGAAAGTTAAAGACGCAATCAATGATCTAAAATCTGGTTTATTAAAACCTATTTACTTTTTAAAAGGCGGTGATCAATTTCTTCAATCTTTTTTTATCGATAAAATTTCCAGATACTTTTTTAATGATCAGCCAGAAAATAAATACTTTTTAGTTCCTGATGAGATAAAAGGTAAGGAAATCATTGATCGGTTAACTATAACTGATCTTTTTGCAACAAAAACATTATTTATTTTAAAAAACCCGCAACAATTAAAAGGAAAAGTGAATGATGATTTATTAGAATATTGCAAATTCCCCAATGAAAACAATATTCTGGTTTTAACGAACGATGATTGGACGAAAAAAGCAGCTTTTTTAACTCAAATAGAAAAATTACTTGACCCAATAGATGTTCAAACACCTTTTTCTTCAAAATTAAAAAAATGGGCAAACTATTTTTTTAAAGAAAGACAGAAATCAGTTCATCCTACTATCATAAATATCACAGTAGAAATGGCTGGAGATTCATTAATGCATCTACAGAATGAAATTGATAAAATATGTCTTTGGGTTGGAGATAGAGATGATATTACGCTAAATGACATTGAAAAATTTTCAGGATGGAAAAGAGAATATCAACGCTGGGAATTTTTATTAGCATTCGGAGAAAAGGATTATGAAAGAACCCTATCTTTGGGAAAAACTATCATTACATCCAATGATTCTATGATTTCATTGATTTATCCTCTAACTGCCATGTTTCAGGAGATGTTATATGTAAAAATGAAAAATGGAACTTTCACTGATTCAAGAAGTTATATGCCTATACCGCCATCAGTAAAAAAGAAGATTCCACAATTTTCAAAAGGATTTTCTCGAAAAAAATTGGAATTCGCTTTAAACCAATTAGGGCAAATTGATAAAAGGAAAAAAACAACTATTAGTTCAGATGAGACAGAACTTATCCAATTTATCGGACATGTCATTGGATAAACAAAATTCACCCTTTGTTTATACCGATGAACAATTAATCAGTCGTTTCCAGTCTGGCGATGAAAGAGCATACATTGAACTTGTGAATCGTTATCGAGACAGGTTGATTAATTTTGTATATCAGTTTTTAGGAGATTTTGAACAGTCAGAAGATGTAGTGCAGGACACAATGTTAAAATTATACCAGAAGAAACATTATTACCGGGAAATAGCAAAATTTTCAACTTGGATTTACACGATAGCACGAAATTTAGCTAACACAGAACTCAGAAAACGGAAAAGGCGGAAAACTACTCTATTGAGTCAAATGACGAGGGAAGAAAAAGACTATGATTTACCGGCAATCCAACCTGAAACCGGACAGGAATTACAGAACGAATTCGCTGAAAAACGGATTCAAAAAGCCATACAGGAATTGCCTGAGCATTTTAGGACAGTAATCATATTACGTGATATTCAGGAACTTTCTTATGATGATATCAGTAGTATTATTGGTGTTCCGTTGGGGACAGTAAAATCAAGAATTAATAGGGCTCGTTTGCAATTGCAGGCTGATCTGAAATACTTAAGATAAACAGGAGTAAAACCTATCGATGAATCGCTATCAATTTGAAGATTTAATCTCTGAATATATTGAAAATCAACTTTCCATCAAAAAAAGGAAAGAGTTTGAAGCTTATCTGGAAGTAAATCCGGATTGTAAGGAACAAATAGAATCAGTTAAAGAAAATATGGCTCAAATGAGAGCTATTCCTAAAGTATCTGCTGCATCTGATTTTAATGAGAAACTATTAGAAAAAATTCGAATAGGTTCTGGGGAATTAAGTCCTTCTGGCCCTTTCCAATATACTATTTTAGGGTTTAAACCCATGCATGCTTCCTTAATGACTGGATTGGTTATAGCCTTTCTTTTTATTTCCGCTCAGCTTTTTTCACCTTACCAAGCTGTACCTATTCAATCAAAACTTTATACAGAAGATAAAATATCACCATTATCAAATCCCAGTTTAGAAAATATCAATATAACTAAACCGACTCTGGATTTAGCTGAAGTTGAAGAAGATTCAACTCTTAATAAAAATAAAAAGAAATCCCAGAAAGATTTTTCAAAGAAAATTCAATTTGTGAATGATTGATTTTTGATTGAATCACCAAACAGGTTTTAATCCCCGTCTAAACTTGCTAACTTTATTGACGGGGATTTTTGTATTTTGACTTCAATGAATAATCTGACTCCATTTACAAGGATGTTAACAGCATTTTGCTTGTTACTCTTTATTTTCGTATTTCTCCCCGAATCACTTTCAGAGCTATCTAATATTCTAAAATATATTTTGTTAATTGGGATTATAATAGTTCTAATGATGTACAATCAGGTTTTGGGCTCATTATCAAATCAAGAATCTGTTTCGGAAGAATTAGAATCAGGTTCTAGAGTGGAAGATTCATATTATTCGAAAAGTATGTCAACGTCAGAACTTTATGATAATTTGCAATCATTAGTCTTATCTACGACTAGAGCTACTAATCCAAAATTTGATTCTGCAATTTTTATGATTGACCCAGGAGCTCAGGAATTTACTTTGCAGCGTGCCAATTCAGATGATTTTTCTAATTCGATTCCCATTTCCAATCAAGTGGTTAAATCCATTCTTCAAAAAAATAAGATAGTTTATCAGAAAGATACTGTAGAATCTTGGAATCAAATTTTTGAATCCAAGCCGTGGCGGGGAAGTGAGTGTGTTATTGGGAGTTCAATCACTCTAAATGATTCAGTTGCAGGGTTTGTTATTACTCGAATTGAACATTTCTCTGAAATAACGGATAATAATAAAGCTGTTTTAGAAACTTTAGGGGATTTTATTTCCTTTGGTATAGAAAGTCTGGAATCTCTAGAAAAAAACATTTTAAAAGATGAAAATAAGTCTCGCATTTTAGAGATGGTTTCTGATTTGAATTTCAAATCTGACGAATCACAGATCATGAACCATTTTAAAAATTTAATTCGTACATTTTTCCAATATTCCCGATTAACAATTTCTTTAAAAAATGAAGTTGGTATTAACTCTACGATAAAAGTAGTTGATGGTATAAAAGATGCTTATTTAGTTGGAGCTGAATTCCCAACAAATGGCAGTCTACATGGGTTACCAGCGGTAAGTGGTGAAATGATCCTGACACAAAACTGGAAAGAGAAATATACAAATCTATCTCGCTTTAGTAATGATGAAAGTGAAACAGAATTTTATTCTGTAATGGGAGTTCCAATTATTATTCAAGGTGAAAATCGTGGCTCTTTAATATTAGAACGATTGACAAATATACCTTTTGCAGAATCAGATCAACAAACCTGTAAATTGATTGGTCAAGTATTGGGTTCTGCATTGCACTGGGTAGTTGAATATGAAAAAATATACCAGAATGCAACACATGATGGGCTTTCTGGTTTGTTAAACCACCAGACATTTAAAGAGAGGTTTGCAGAAGAGATAGAAAGGGCAAAACGGTTTCAACATCATATGGCCTTTATGATCTTTGACTTGGATAAATTTAAGCGAATTAATGATACGTTAGGTCATCCATACGGAGATTATGTGATTCAAAGAACCGCAAATATCCTAACTGAAAATGTGCGTACAGTAGATTCAGTTGCCCGTTATGGTGGTGAAGAATTTGCAATTATTTTAATTAATACCACGCCTGAAATGGGAATGGTTGTTGGACAGAGGATTGTTGATAATATTGCTGATTATCCATTCTCAATGAATGGCCAAGATGTACAAATGACCATTTCTTGTGGTATGGCAATGTATCCAACGCATTCAGAAAATATGAAAGAATTAATTGACCTTGCTGATCAGACCATGTATAAAACAAAACAAAATGGTGGAAATGGGATATCATTATATTCATTGAACCAAGCTGAAAATGAAGACTAAAAATTTAATAACATTAACTCTATGTACTTTTATGTTGTTAAGGGTAGATGCTGCCCAGGCGAAAGAAAAGGCCCTTCATCATTTCATGCAGGGTGAATTTTTAATGAATCAAGGGAATTATGCCTTAGCTGTCTTAGAATTTCAAGATGCGATTGAACTAGACCCAAATGCTCCAACGATCCATGTATCCATTGCTGATGCATATCGTCGTCTTGGGAAAGGAAAAAGATCAGAAGATCACTTGAAAATTGCGCTTGAACTTGATCCTCAGGAAATTGAAGCAAGGGAAATGTTGGGACAACTTTATATTGCTCAAAAGAAGATTTTAGATGCCCAAACAATCTTTAAAGAACTGCATGAATTATACCCTGATAATATAGACTATATATTTATGTTGGCAGATCTTGCGCAATTACAAAAGAATTGGGATGACGCAATAGATTTTTACATCCAAAGCTATCAGATTAATTCTATGGCTGTAAATGCTTTAGAACAAGCACTCCAGATTGCCTTAACGACTAATAGTTTTGATCGAGCCGAAGAGGTTTGTGAGCTATTATTGGAAGATGATCCAGATAATTTGAAGTTTCTTGAAACAATGCGAGATCTAACGTTATTCAGTCAAAAATATGAAATTACACTTGAATTCGTAAAAAGAATTGAAAAGGTAAATGGAACTACTTTAGAGTTGTTAATTCAAAAAAGTGCTCTCTATGAAGAGCTAGGAAAATTGGATATGGCATTAAACATAATGTATGAAGCTTTAGAATTGGATAGCATTAATGCAGATATTTTGCACAGGCTTGTGGCTCTTTTAATGGATAATAATGACCACCAGAATGCTATTTTATATAATCAAAAATTTGTTGACAGGTATCCAGATGACCCTAGAGGGTTTATTAACAATGCTCTCATGGCTCTAACAGGAAAAAACCCAGGAGATGCTATTTTGGCTTTAAGTCCTCATGTGGATCGATTCCCCCAAGATTTTACTATTCAATATTTGATAGGAACAGCATATTATCAGTTGAAAGATTACCAAAATGCAGAAATTTATCTCTCTAAGGCATTGAACCTTTTTCCGGAATCCAGAAATACAAAACATAATTTGGCCCTCATTTATGACTCCATTGGGAAATGGGAACTTTCAGATAGGCTCTATATGGAATTAATAGCCACAGACAGTACAGATGCTCAAGCATTTAATAATTATGCTTACAGTTTAGTAGAGCGGGAAGAAGATATTGAGTTTGCTTTGGAACTTGCAAAAAATGCAATTCGTTTATCACCAAACTCGGCACCGTACCTTGATACAATTGGATGGATTTATTTCAAAATGGATCATTTTGATGAAGCTATAAAGTATATTAGAGAATCTCTTAATCTTGATCAGGAGAATTCAACAATCCAGGAGCATATGAATGAAGTGCTAAGGGCAATGTCTGCTAAAACTATTCCAAAAGTACAGCAGGTTGAAAAACAGGATTGAATGGTACGAACCATTTTTATTTTCGTGATTTACCTTATAGGATGCGGTGGACCTGTTACTGAAATAGCACCAGCACTTCAATCAAAAAATTATCCAAATCTTTTCGATAAATATGTTTCATGCAGTGGAAGGGGTAAAATTGATTTGTATGGTCCAATTAGTGGATCAATGTCTTTTTTGTATATGTCTCAAAGAGATAGCTCCTTTTTCCAGTTTAAAGATCCCTTAGGGAGGAAAGTTGTACTCATGTGGATTACCCCTCATAGTGTTTCTGCCAGAAATCTAATTGAAAATAAGCAATATACATATGATAAGATCCTTGAATTTTTTCCATTTTTACAGATTGTAGAGCCAAATGATATCACTAAATTTTTGTGGGGTATTCAACCTGATTATCTCGAAAAATTAAATTATGTTGATAGATCCGATTCAGTGAATATTGTACTTGAATTTGATTATGGTCATTTAGAAACTGAGAATCACGAACTGGTTAAAGTAAAATTTCATGATGGAAATTCAAACCAAACAGTTACAATCAAAATTAAGAAACGGATTCGAGATCAATCTCATATTGATATGAATAAATTATGGAATTTTCAACACAGCTAATATGAATGTTTCCGTAATTATTCCTGTTTTTAATGAAAAAGAATCCTTGCCTGATTTAGTTCTAGAATTGAACTCTAGTTTGGCATCTTATAATACCTGGGAAGTAATTTTTGTAGATGATGGTTCATCTGATGGTTCAACAGAATGGATTACAAATCATTGTGAATCGAATCAAAATTTTAAACTTATTCAGTTTTATCGAAATTATGGAAAGGCTGCCGCACTTGCTGAAGGCTTTAAGTTAGCAGCTGGTGATTACATCATTACTATGGACGCTGATTTACAGGACGATCCAGCAGAGATACTAAACTTAATTACTAAGTTAGAAGAAGGATGGGATCTAGTTTCTGGTTGGAAAAAGACCCGATTAGATCCATTGAATAAACGTTTTCCATCTAAAATTTTTAATTTTGTAACCCGATTTATGACTGGTGTCAAGATACATGACTTTAATTGTGGTTTGAAGGGCTATAAAAAAGCTGTGGTAAAGAGTATTGATGTTTACGGTGGGAGGCACAGATATATTCCTGCATTGGCTGGACAACAAAAGTTTAGGGTAACAGAAATAGTTGTAAACCATCGTGCACGAAAATATGGAGAAACAAAGTATGGCGGTTCACGTATGGTTCATGGTTTCTTCGACCTCATAACAATTCTTTTTTTGAATAAGTATACCCAGCGTCCCCTGCACTTGTTTGGGCTATTTGGATTGATTTTTATTTTAATTGGATTAGGGGCAGAATCTTTGGCACTATATAAGAAATTTGTGCTGAATTCTACTTTTCAGAAACATTTTGCTTTAATTACTTTTGGATCAATGTCCTTTATACTAGGCCTTTGGTTTTTTTCCATTGGTTTAATCGGTGAAATGATTGCTGTCTCACAACAGGAAAGAGAAGATCGAGTTAGGCGTTTTATTTCTAAAGATTAATTATGTCCGGATCAGACCCGATAATCAGTATTATTACTCCTTCTTTTAATCGAGCTGATGAACTAGAGCATCTTTATAACTCATTGAGTCAACAGACTGTAGAATTTAGTTTATTTGAATTTATTATATCAGATGATGGTTCAACTGATAATACCAAAGAATTAATAGAGAATTGGCAGAAGGAATCACCATTTCATATCAAATATATTACTCAGGGAAACCAGGGTCCGGGCGCTGCCAGAAATCATGGTCTTGAATATGCTGATGGAAAATTAATCCTATTTATTGATTCAGATTGTGAAGCACATCCGGACTGGGTAAAAACAATTTATCGTGAATTTCAGCAAGATTCCTTTGATGCCTGTGGTGGCCCTGATCGAGCAAAAGATGATTTTACATCACTGCAAAAAGCAATTGATTTCTCAATGACATCTTTTTTTACAACTGGTGGTATGCGAGGTCATAGTGAAAAAATGATGGCTAATTTTTTCCCTAGGACCCATAATATGGGTATTAAGAGGGAAATATATGAAAATATAGGTGGATTTGGAGAATTGAGACATGGACAGGATATTGAATTCAGTAACCGGATACGGAATTCCAATGCACGAATCAAATTTTTAATTGATGCAGTAGTTTATCATCGAAGAAGAAGTTCAATAAAACAATTTTTTAAACAAGTATTTAATTGGGGTGTTGCCAGGGTCAATTTGGGGAAAATTGATTCCAAAATGTTAGAGCCAATCCACTTTTTACCTTCATTGGCTACTTTATTGGTATTTAGCATCATAATTGGTACTATTTACTACCAATTTCCATTACTCAAATTAACTCTTTTCTTTTTAATGCCACTGGTACTATTAGCAATCTTCGGAGCAAAAAATAAAAAGGATTTAAAAGTTTTTCTGTTCCTCTTTCTTATAATTCCAGCTCAAATCTTTGGGTATGGTATCGGGTTTATTTTAAATTATTTAAACCGTAATATAATGAAACGTGATAAATGGACTGGCTTTACAAAAAATTACTATAAGAAATGAAAAATGTATTAATTATCTCATATTATTGGCCACCAAGTGGTGGTCCAGGAGTTCAGAGGGTCCTAAAATTCTGTAAGTATTTACCAAAATATGGGTGGAATCCTATAGTATTAACTGTAAAAGATGGGGATTTTCCACTAAAAGACTCTTCTTTAAATTCAACTTTGAAGAATAGTAATATATATTTTTCTAAATCCTATTCATTTCACAAGATAGTTAATTTTTTATCGAAAAAAAAGCACACTCCATCTCATCAGTTAACAAAGTCAAAAGGAGAAGGGTACATTTCAAAATTATCTAGGTGGATCAGATTAAACTTAATTATACCAGATGGAAGAGTGGGTTGGTATCCAAATGCTATAAAAGTAGGATCTCAAATAATATATAAACGAAATATTAAAGTTATATTTTCAACAGCTCCACCATTTACTACCCATTTGATAGGGATGTCTTTGTCCAATAGATCTGGAATTCCATTTGTTGCAGATTTCAGAGATCCTTGGACAGATTATCATTATTATGAAAATAATAGGCTACTAATAACGGATAAGTTGGATAAATATCTTGAAAAAAAAGTAATAAAAACTGCAGATCTAATTACGACAGCTCATAAAACAATGGGCGATAATTTTGTGGATGATTATGCTGTGATTTTCAACGGCTATGATGAAGATGATTTTAAAAAGACCGTAGAAAAAGATAAAGATAAAATAGTTATAAGTCATATAGGTACTCTAAGTCAAAAACAAAATCCTACTTATTTTTTTGATGCAGTTCATAAATTAAATGAAATGGGAAAAATATATCATATTGATTTAATTGGAAGTGTACATCCTGACATAGCTAATGAGATTAATATAAAAGGTTACAATTATTTCATAAATATAAAAAAATATTTACCTCATGATATAGCAATAGAAAAAATGTGTAAATCTCATTTTTTGTTATTGATTATCAATAATGCAAAAAAAAATATGGGTTTAATTAATGCAAAAATATTTGAATATATCAGATCAGGCTCTAAAATAATTTTGATTGGTCCAGAGGGAGGTGATTCAGAAAAGATAATTAAAAATACAAATTCAGGATTTTGTTTTAATTATAATGAAAAAAAAGGTTTTGAGAAAATTTTAACAGCTGACTACAATCTTGAACCAAAAAATTACAAAAAATATAGTAGAGAAATTTTATCTAAAGAATTAGCAAATAGACTTAACCAAATTCATGCGGAAAAAAAATAAAGAATTTTCAGACCTCTCATTGAGAGATGTAAAAGCTTATATCAAAAATAAACGTTATAAGATAAAAAGAGATATATCAAATTTTTCCGAATTACCGTCTTTAATGTTTGATGAGATGTGTCCAGTTTTTTTTGTATCAACCGGTAGAAGCGGTAGCGAGCTATTAGTTAAATTATTTAGGAAAGTCAAAGCTGGTGCTGTTTACCATGAACCATCTCCTAGAATGTTCCTCGGTTCAAAATTAGCTTATGAGATAGGTGATGGTCATCTTGAGTCACTGAAGATGTCATTTTTAAACGCTCGATTTGAATTACTTCGTACAGCATTTCTAAATGATAAAATGTATATAGAAACAAATAATCGAGTAACCTTTTTTATGGATGCTATAGCTGATATTTTTCCAAAGTCTAAGTTTATACATATTGTTAGGCATCCTGGAGGTTTTGTTAGAAGTGGTCTAAGAAGAAATTATTATGAGGGTGCCGAAACCGATTTTGGTAGAATCATTCCAAGGAAAGAGAGTAAGATGATTAAAAAATGGTCTAAAATGTCTCAAATAGAAAAAATTTCTTGGCTATGGAATGAGACGAATTCATTTATTGAACAGAAAAAAAATCGATTAAATAATCAAAGAGTTTTAACAATACGTTCCAATGATTTGTTTACAGACCCAAGTATTTTTCAAACCATTTGTGAATTTCTAAACTGCCCGGTATTAAGTCAAAGATTAACTAAAAAGATTTTAAAAAAACCAGTTAATTTTCAAAAGAAAGGTCAAATTGGGGAATGGCATACTTGGCCAAAATATGAAATAGAATTATTAGAAAAATGGACACCACTGGGAAAGGTGTACGGTTTCTGGCCAAATGATAAAATCGATTAAAAAATTATTTTTTAAAAGTGAATTTAATAGAAATGTATTAAAACTAATTTCAGGTTCTGCAATTTCAAATGTAATTAATTTTTTAGCAATTCCAATTTTGTGTAGAATTTATTCTGTTGAAGAATTTGGCTATTTTCAATTACTTTTTTCAATGATAACTATTTTGGGGGTCATTTCTTGTTTAAAATACGAAATGACATTAACATTGACCCAAAATCAAAAAGAATCTGATAATTTATTTTTTGCATCCGTTTCGATTTTAATAATTTTTTCGATCATTTTATTTTTTATTGTAAAAGTTTTTGGCGAAATCACATTATCCTTTTTTAATGCCAACCATTTAAACAATTACATATACTGGATTTGTCCCGGAGTATTTTCCTTAGGGCTTTATGAATTGTTGAATTATGTATTTATGCGGAAAAAAGCTTTTGGAAAAATGGCAAAGTTTAGGTTTGTACAAGTTTTATTAATTCAATTAACAGCCATAGCATTTGGTATAATTACCAGCGGTTTTGAAAAACTTTTATTTAGTTTTATTTTAGGAAATCTGATAGTATCTACTTTTATGATCTTTAAATCAGACATTCAATTTCAAAATTTTGATTTGAATCTGATAATCAAACTACTTAATAAATTTAAAAAGTTCCCAATTGTAAATATGCCAATGGCACTTTTAAACACATTTTCGATGCAATTACCAGTTTTTATATTATCAACCTATTTTAATGCAGAGGTTATTGGGTTTTATATGATGGCAAATAGGATATTAACGACTCCTATGCAATTAATAAGTAGGTCTGTTGGCAGAGTTTATTATAAGGAGGCATCTGATGCATTTTCTGGGAGTAAAGAAAAACTAAAAACTATTTTTAAAAATACAGTTTCTAAAATTGCAAAAATTGGACTTCTTCCTGTATTAGTTATTATTCCTTTTGCACCCATTTTAACAAAACTATTACTAGGAAATCAATGGGAAATGACCGGTATATTTATGCAAATTATGATGCCATGGATTTATTTTCAATTTATTAATTTACCTGTTAGTACTACTTTTTCAATTATTAACCGACAAGAAATCGGATTAATTTTAATAATTATTTCAATTATACTTCGGTATACTGCCATGGTAACCTGGAGTGAAACGCCTATCCAGCAAATCACGGTTTTAACTATTGTCGCCTCTTTATTTTACATAACATACATTTATTCATCTTTTATATTGTTAAGGGAAAAAATATGAAAAAAATTGTTGGATTTTTAATTTACTACATAGGGTTTACAAAAATATATTTTTTAAATCATTATCTTAGACACAGATATTTAAACCAAGCAAAAAAAGTTGGTAAAAATGTAAAAATTAATGGTGTTATAAAACTCACAGGCCTGGATGAATTAGAGATCGGTGAAAATGTTCATATTGGAGAAAATGCATTTTTTCGAGCAGAAGGTGGACTTGTTATAGGTGATAATACTCATTTTGCAAGAAATGTAACGATATACACCCATAGCCATAATTATGAAGGCAAATACCTGCCTTATGATGATACATTTAATTATAAAAAAGTAACCATTGGTAATAATGTATGGGTTGGAATAAATGTAACCATATTACCTGGATCTACTATTGGTGATGGCGCAATAATTGGTGCAGGATCCACAATAGTGGGACATATTCCTTCCATGTCTATCTATGGTGCTGCAAAAGCATCTAAAATTAAATCAAGAAATGAGTTGCATTATAAAAAATTAGAATCAAATAAAAAATTTGGAGGTGTAAACGGAGTAAAATATGAAAAATAAATTATGGTATTTAATTCCAACCATTTGTTTTTTATTTCTACACAGGTTAATATTATTTAATGAACTGCCAGAATCAAATGATTTAATTGCTCATAAACCTATTGCTAATTGGGTTGAAACAGTCACTGAATTTCCTCAGTGGTTTCCAAATCTTTTTTCAGGTATGCCGTCTTATGGTGGTTACGTCTATACGCCTGGAGACCCCACCAAATCTATATTAAAATTTTTCTTTTTCAATCGTGGATTGATGATATGGTTTTATTTGACAATAGGTGGACTTGGGATGTTTTTCTTTTTAAAAAGATCAAAAATTTCAACTATAGCAGCAGTTTTTGCTGGTATTATTTTCTGTTTAACACCTTATTCATTTGGTTTAATAAATGCTGGACATTTTAAAAAGCTATACGCAATAGCTATTATTCCCTGGGTACTAATGAGCTCTTTTCAGGTGATTGAAAGACCATCCTTAAAACATATCTTATTTTTATCTTTAGTAACAGCATTACAGCTATGGTTAAATCATCCACAAATAGTTTATTACACATGGATGGTTATTGGTTTCTACTGGATTTGGACCTTGGGCTATTCAGCCAAAGAAAAATTATTTTCATTAAAGGAGAGTGGTAGGCAGATAAGTGGTATCTTAGTAGGACTGTTTCTTGCATTATTGATGGTTTCTGATCCATATATGGATATTTATGAGTTTCAAAAACATTCGAACCGTGGTGCTAAATCCGTTTTAGATCAAACAGGGCAAACCGAATCTGGTACGGATTGGAATTATGCTACTCAATGGTCATTTCATCCAAAGGAAACGATTTCTTTTCTGTTCCCATACCATTATGGATTACAAAATTCTCAGGATTTAAAACATGGTGCCTATTGGGGCTTTATGCCGTTTACTCAATCCACTCATTATTTAGGACTTGTAGTAGTTATTTTTGCATTATTAGGTGCTTTACTCAAAAAACCTGATAAAGAAGAATTATTTTATTGGAGCACTACAATCTTAATACTGTTAACAGGTTTTGGTTCCTTTTTTCCAATTTTGTTTAAACCTTTTTTTGAATATTTTCCATTTTTTTCAAAATTTCGAGTCCCTTCTATGATATACGCTCTGCTAGCGATTACATTTCCTATTTTAGCAGCTAAGGGTTTTGAAACTTTCATAATAAATGCAGAAAAAAAGTATACTTTTAAAAAAGCAATATATATAGCAGGAGGAGTTGGAATATTATCTATTTTATTTTTAATACTTGGGGATTCAATATTTAATTTTACTACTTTAAAGGATGGGAGATATAATCCTTCTATCATTGCACAATTGAAAATAGCCAGAATCGAATTATTCCAAAAAGGACTTATATTGGCATTTGTTGTGAGTCTTTCATCCTTGGGGCTTATTTGGGGATACATTCGTAAGAAGTTTAATAAACAAATCTTTGGGTATTTATTGATCGGACTTACAATATTTGATTTGTGGATCATCAACAACGAATTTCTTCATCTAAAACCAGCAAAAAATATAGATCGTTTGTTTCAGGAAAATACTGTAATAGACTATCTCAAAAAGGATTATGATCATTATAGGATATTTCCAGCAGATGCGTTGAATTCAAATGTGTACGGTTATTGGAATATTGAAAGTATTGGTGGTTATCGCCCTGTCAAACTTCGTAATTATCAGGATCTGATGGATGCTAAAGGTTTCAGTCGTACACATATTTTGGATATGCTGAATGTGAAATATGTAATAACACGGAAAAAGATCAATAATCCTAATTTTGAATCTATTGAAAATATCCCTGGTATATACAAAAATAATAATGTTCTTCCTAAAGCATGGTTAGTTGGAAATATTAAAGTGGTATCTACTCAAAGAGAATCTTTAATGGAAACATTACTTAAAAGTTTTAAACCTTCTCAATCTGCCATTGTTTTGAATTACAATGGTGCTGAAGTTTCTGAAAATGTTGTAGGTAAAGTTCATGTAGTATCTAAAGAAGAGAATAGAATCAGTTTAAAGTGCGAGACTGAAACAGGAGGCTTACTTGTCCTTTCAGAAATTTACTATAAGCCTGGATGGCGTGCTTTTATCAATGGAAATGAGACAACTATTTATCAAACTAATCATGTTCTCCGTTCAATTTTTGTTCCATCAGGAGACTCTGATGTATTATTTGAGTATAATAGTAAAAAATGGGAAAATACGCGCCGATTATCCCGCATATCATTTTTGACTGTGCTGTTATTATTTGGATTACTGTTTTGGAAAGAACGGAAAAAATAGATGTTATAATGAATCTTTATAAACATACGGGCAACATCAAAGCTGGTTTATTCATCTTGGGAATTATCCTTGTTATTGGTCTACTTTCCTATACTCAAATTTTAGTAAATGAATTACGAAATGATAATCGTGAAATAGTTAGGCTTTATGCAGAAATAATTGCTAACACTGTTCAGGATGATAATGATGCCAATCTGGATTTTGTTTTCGATCATATCATCAAAAAGGTAAAGTTTCCTCTGATACAAACCGACAGCAATCACAACATACAGATGTGGAAAAATCTCTCCGATAATCTAAAGACTCCAAAAGACAGACAAAAATTCATGGCTGCGATGGATAAATTAAATGAGCCAATACCCCTTACTTATAAAGATGAAAATGTGGGTGAAATTACATTTGGATTTCTTCATTATGGTGATTCATCAATTGTGCAAAAGCTTCAGTGGTGGAGCTATATTGAAATTATTGCAATTGGACTTTTTATATTTCTCGGATTTACAGGTTTTACTTTTATTCGAAACAATGAAAAGCGGCATATTTGGGTTGGTATGGCCCGTGAAACTGCCCACCAATTAGGAACACCAGTATCTGCTCTTCTAGGTTGGGTAGATTGGCTTAAAGATCACCCGGAAAAAACAGAAGATTTGATACCTGAAATTGAAGCCGATCTTCAACGCCTAGAACAGATTGGTCGTCGTTTTAGCAAAATGGGTTCACAGACAGAAATGGAGGAATTTGATCTTTCAGAAAGATTGGAGCGTGTTTTGAATTATTTAAAAAAGCGTTTGCCTTCGCTTGGTAAAAAAGTAGAATTAATCAATGATATCCAGATGGGGATTAAAATTATTGCAAATGGATCTTTACTTACTTGGTCAATTGAAAACTTAATACGAAATGGGATAGATGCTATTGATAGGAAAGATGGTAAAGTGGAAATTTCTCTCCGTGAGAAAAGTGATGCTGTAGTAATACGAATTCAAGATAATGGGAAGGGAATTCCCAAAAAAGATTGGAAAAATATCTTTCGACCTGGATTTAGTACAAAACAAACTGGATGGGGTTTGGGACTCTCACTTTCTTCCAGAATAATAGAAGATATACATACTGGTACAATTCAAGTAATTGAATCATCACAAGGGAAGGGTACAGTTATAGATGTAACCCTTTTGAAATAGATATTTTAGAAAATTAATATTAGTTTTTAATCTTTAACTTTATTGATGCTAAAATGAATAAAAAGATGGAATGTTGATCATCAAAAATTATTTTAAAGCGCCTATTCAGAAATTTCTTAGGTATAAAGCTAAATCATCAATACAACAGCTCTCATTACACAATTCTGAAAAAATAAGAGCGATAGGAAATGCGCTATCTGAGACACTCTCTAATTCCTTATCTCCTAAAGAATTAGAATTTATAAATTTAGTTGAGAAACGGCGATTATTACTCCTTAGTACTGAAAAAAAGATTTCTGTAATTGATTATGGAGCAGGAAAATCTAGATTAAATAGGACAAAAGAAGAGATGGAAAATGGCATTGAATCATCTCTGAAGATTTCTGATATTTGTAGAGCTAGTAAACAATCTTTTTGGGCAACTTTTCTTTTTAAATTAGTTCGAAAGTTAAAACCAGTTTCTTGTGTGGAACTCGGTTCATGTGTTGGCATTTCTGCATCTTATCAAGCTGCTGCACTCAAGATTAATGGTAAAGGTAACTTAGTTACACTTGAAGGCTCTCCTGAAGTTGCAAAAATTGCGCAAGAAACGCTTGAAGTGATGAAACTTAAAGAAGCATCAGTTGTTACTGGCCCATTTCATAAAACATTATCTAATGTACTAGAGACTTCAAAGCCTATTGATTTCTTTTTCAATGATGGGCATCATGACCACAATGCAGTTATAAATTACTTTATTAAATCACTCCCAAATCTTTCAAATGAAGCAGTCATTATCTTTGATGATATCTCCTGGTCTTCAGGTATGAGAAAGGCATGGACTCAAATAGAAAACGACGAGCGAGTTTCTACTTCTATTGATCTCAGAGATATTGGAATTGTATTGATTGGAAACAAATCGGCAACAAAAGATAAATTCAGAATACCATTAAAATGAATAGAAAGATGCCAAACCTTTAGGTTTTATCCCAAATAGGCAGTTTGATCTTTCCCATAGCCTTATATTAATACTAAAACTGGATTATTAAATATTTAAAGAATTTATGGAAGGGATTGGGTTCTATTAGTAGAAAAGGTAATTTCTACACTAATTATTAAAGGGAATAAATGAATTATTTATATGCAGCAGCGCAACCAGGACAGGGCGGTGGTTTAGCCGCATTTCTACCTTTCATCCTGATTATGTTCATTATTTATTTTTTAATGATTCGGCCTCAGACAAAACGACAAAAAGAAAAAGAAATTATGCGGGAAGGATTAAAAAAGGGTAACAAAATCATCACTATGGGCGGTATATATGGAACAGTGCAAGGATTTAAAGAAAAAGGCCGTTTGGCGGTCATTAAAATTGATAATAATACGAATATGACAATCAATAAAACTGCCATTGTAGGTTTAGCTGATAAAGTAAAAGATGGGGAGTTAGAACAGGCCTAATGGCTATGATGGAAATTGTTCATTACGGAGATCCAATTCTCCGAAAAAAATGTAAACCATTTCAGGATTTTTCTAGATTGGAAACCATTTTAGAGGATATGTTTGATTCCATGTATGAAGCCGACGGAATTGGTTTAGCGGCTAACCAGATTGGGTTTGATATGAATTTATTTATTATCGATGTAACTCATACAGAGGAAGCGGAAGTACCTCATGTTTTTATTAATGGAGATATTGTTAAAAAAGTTGGAGAAGATGGCATATTTCAAGAAGGTTGTTTATCTATGCCTGGAATTGCCTTGGATGTTTTGAGACCCGAAAAAGTAATCCTGAAATATCAAACTCCAGATCAAAAATGGCATGAAGATGAATTTGGAGGGTTATTATCGCGAGCTATTCAACATGAAATGGACCATTTAAATGGTGTTTTTATTATTGATCGTGTTGGTGAAGTCGAACGGATTCAGTACCAAAATGAATTAAAAGAATTAGAAAAAAAATCAAAAATACGCCAAAAAAATCGTTCAATTCAAAAGGGGTTTGTGCTTTAATTTTTTTAAACAGACTGATTCAGGAGCTATTTAATGCGAATTGTTTTTATGGGTAACCCTCAATTTGCTATTCCAACCCTGAAAAAACTACAAGAATCTAATTACGAAGTAGTTGGTGTTGTGTCTAATCCACCCAAGCATATTGGGAGAGGCCGGAAGTTGCAGTCTACTGCAGTCGGAAAATATGCTAAGAATAATGACCTCAACTTGATTGAAGTTGAATCACTGAAATCAACTAATATCTATAGAAAATTAGTTTCATTAAATCCAGATATATTTGTAGTAGTTGCCTATCGAATCCTACCACAATCGTTGATTAAAATTCCCAAGTTTGGTGCGGTCAATCTTCATGCTTCTTTGCTACCTAAATATAGGGGCCCAGGGCCGATACAGTGGGCACTTATGAATGGGGATGAATCAACGGGTGTGACTATTTTTCAAATCTCAAAAAAAGTGGATACAGGAGCAATTCTATTTCAAAAAGAGTTCAATATTGAGCTTAATGATAATTTCTTCACATTAGGACAAAGATTATGCAATAAAGGAGCATCTTTAATGATAGATACTTTAAAAGGGATTAAAGATGGGTCAATAAAACCAATTTCTCAAAATCATAGTAATGCATCAAGAGCACCAAAAATTACGAAAGAAATGACTATAATTGATTGGACTTGGCCAGCAAAAAAGATCCACAATTGGATACGAGGTTTAACACCATTTCCTGGAATGTTTACTAAATGGAATGGTAAAAGACTTCGTATTTTCAATACAAAGATTGTGAATGAAAATGACATTATGTACACAGGAAAAATTTTTACAATCAGTAACAACGAAATTTCAGTAAGTACTGGAAAACATCTTTTAGCATTTTCAGAGGTCCAATTAGAAGGTAAAAAACGAATGAATGTCTCAGAATTTATGAAAGGAAACCGATTTTATGTAGGAGATCAACTAGGCAAATGAATTCAAATGCACGGTTTTTATCTGTAAAAATTCAGAATCGTTTTGAAAAAAAAAAAAGAGAAGTTAAGTATAGTTAGAAACAAAATTTTTTCTCAATTCAAACCTGACTTAATTTCAAAATCTAGGTCAATGATCCTTACCAGTGAGATAATTCGGCTTAAAGATAGGCTGGATCTTTTCATCGAGTATATAACCGGAAAAAAGTTGAAATATCTAGACCCGTCTTTGCATTCTATTCTGAGAATCGGATATTTTGAGATTCTTTATGATCAAAATATACCAAATTATGCTGCAGTTAATTCTGCTGTCAGTTTGACAAAGTCAATCTTAAATCGAAAAGCATCAGGGTTTACAAATGCTGCCTTGAGAAATTTGATTAGAACTATTGAAAGAAAAACTGAATGGGAAAGACAGTTAAGAAAAGACCCGAGGTGGTATTCACTTCCAAATTGGCTGTATGAGAAGTGGACAGATCGATTTGGAAAAAAAGAATTTGACAAACTGGCAAAAGCATTCGATCGAGCTCCCAATACATATATTAGGGTTGATATTTCCCAAAAAGAACTAATTGATATCCAAAAAGAACTAGCAGAATCAGATATCAAAACTGATAAATTTTTCAATACTTTTTTAAAGGTGAAATCTGGTTCCGGAAAAATCTTATCAACAGAACTTTTTAAAACTGGACAAATTTCTATTCAGGATCCTGCAGCAGGTGCAGTTGTTGATTTTTTAGATCCACAGCCTGGTGATACTGTACTGGATGTTTGTGCTGCACCGGGAACCAAGTCGCTATATATCGCAGAAAAAGTAGGCGATTTAGGAAAAGTATTGGCAACAGACTTTGATAATAAAAGAGTCAACTTCGGGAAAAATGATCTAAATCGTCATAATCGATCAAATATCATATGGTCTCTTAAAGATGCTAGAAAGGATGAGTTCCCAAAATCAGATAAAATTTTAATCGATGCACCATGCAGTGGTACTGGTGTATTGGGTCGGAAACCTGATATACGTTGGCGTCGTAAACTCCAGGATATCAAAAACTTAGCAAAGTTACAATTTCAAATCCTAGAGCATATGGCAAATTATCTGCATTCAGGTGGAATCTTGGTCTATGCTACTTGTTCTTTAGAACCTGAAGAGAATTGGAACGTAATTAAAGACTTCCTTAATTTAAACGCTGATTTCCAATTAATACCGGGACCATCTAGTCTTCCAAAAGCATGGATTAATGAAAAGGGATGTTTTCAAACTTTACCCCATGTCCATGGCGTTGATGGGATGTTTTCAGCAAAAATTAAAAGATTGTAATGAAAAAATATACTAGTTACCTTATCATTTTTGGAAGTCTGAGTTTCACTGTCATCCTTCTTTTTGATTTTGTACTGATGCCAGGCTATATACGCAAAGGTGCTGGTCGATATATGATCAACGTGACGGGAAAATCTTTATTACAGGCAGAAAAAGTATTGTCTTCAGAAGGTTACAAGAGTCTAGTCTCAGATACATTATACACTGCATCTTACGAAGCAGGAACAATCATAGATCAATATCCAACTCCAAATACAAAAGTAAAAAAAGGTCGTACTGTTAGGCTCAAAATTGCCCATCCGGAAAAAATGGTATCTATACCTGATCTAATTGGGCGTTCCTTAAGAAGTGCAGAATTGGTACTTAATCAGACGGGATTGGAGATTGATACTGTCTATGAGGAGTATAACTCAGATGTACCACTAGGAAATGTGACTTGGCAATATCCAAAGGGTGGCGATTTATTAAATAAGGGAATGGGACTTCACTTGACTATTAGTTTAGGGGTGCCACCAAATTTTTTCCAAGTACCTAATTTATTTGGTTTGAGTAAGAAAAAAGCTGTTATAGATATTGAAAAAGCGGGTTTCCGTCTTGGAAAAATATTTTACCGACAAAATGAAGATCTAATTCCTTACACAGTATTAGATCAGTCTATTCCGGCTGAAACAGTTTTAGAAAAACCATCAAAGATAGACCTCACAGTCAGTGTATTGGATATGCAGGATATTTTCAACCAGATGATTGACAAGTGAAGTCCAAACTATCAATAGAAATTTCACGAAAAGTACTTCATTTGTCTGCTTCATTTATCCCACTAGGATATCTATTCTTTATAGAGAACCGTGAATTGATGATTTTTATTTTAGGCACTATAAGTTTAATATCTATTCTTTTGGAAATTTTCCGCAGGGAATGGGATTTCATTAAATCTATTTTTGAGAGATTTTTTCAATTTATGATGCGAACCAAAGAGAGCAAAGGTAGCATCACAGGTGCAACATGGCTTTTATTTGGCTCCACCCTTACAATTTTTTTATTTCCAAAATATATTGCAATTCCTGCATTACTATTTTTAACCGTCGGTGATACATTTTCTGCTATTGTAGGAAAATCCCTGCCCATTGGCCTAATAAGAGAAAAATCCTTATCTGGAACATTGGCGGGAATAATAACATCCAGTATCGCGGGGTTATGCTTCAATACAATAGTACCAGCAGAAATTATAATTCTCGGTGCCATCGGTGCAATGTTGATTGAATTGGCTCCAATCCCTTTGAATGACAACCTGACTATACCTTTAACTGGTGGCATTATCATGACCTATGGAATGGTAATATGACTTTTTTATCTCCTTCTGCTCTCTGGTTTTTAGCAGCAGTCAGCCTCCCAATTATTATTCATTTTTTAAGCCATTTGCGAATTAATAAAGTAGAATTCAGCACTATCCAATTTATTAAACAGCTGAAAACCAGTTCTATTCGTAAAATCAAGCTACAGAAAATTATTTTAATGATATTAAGAGTATTAGCTATTGTCTGTTTGATTTTTATGATGGCGAAGCCGGTTACAAAGGGATTCATATCTGGATGGCTGGCTGCAGAACAAGATGCAAGGCTTGTTATTGTAATTGATAACTCTGCCAGCATGAATGTAAAAGATGGTGATCAAACATTTCTGGAAAAATCGAAAAATGAAGCAAGAACTCTGATCCCAATTTTTAATGAAGATACTAGGATTACCTTAGCTCAAACTTGTCCACCAGAGATTTTATTTCAGGGTTCATCCCATAATCCTGATTTTGAGAAAAGTATAAATTCAATTGAAACAACAGTGATACATGATGAGCTCTGGGGAAAAATAAACAAACTATTAGCATCAGATGATAATGGAGAATCTGTAAAAGAATGTATTATATTTAGTGATTTTATGTATAAACCTGATTCTTCATTTCTGGAAGGAGTTTCGGGATTGAAAGATTGGAAATTCTATTTGGTTGAACCAGGGACTGTGTATGATAACTTATCCATAAAGTCAGTAGCATCACTTAATCGAATAAAAACCCTTAGCCAATTAGTAAAGTTAAATACTAGAATAGAGAATTCAGGTCAACTTCCAAAACCTAATATTCCTCTGGAATTATTATTTAATAACCATCGAGTAGGCCAGGTTGTTTCAGAATTTAAACCAGGTAAGGAAAAAGAATTTCTTTTCCAGGCATACCCATCGCAGATGGGTATAGTCCATGGCAAAATTCAATTGCCGAAAGATGATTATGAATTAGATAATCGCTGGTATTTGTCAATGCCGATAATGGAACAAATTCGATGTGGAATTATCGGATCGAATAATGATGATATAGCTATTTTTGAAATGGTTCTTCGTGCTATCGATCCTAATAATGAATTCTTATCAATCGATTCAAGATTACAACCATCCATAAATCGTTTATTCCTAGATGATATAGATGTTGCCATTATTCATAACCCTAAAAGTATTACGGAATCAGGAGTGGAAGATTTAGAAAAATTTCTAAAATTAGGAGGAGGTGTTATTTGGTTCCAGGGAGATGATGATAAAAACAATTTCCATATTAATTTATTCAATAATATTGGTTTTCCAGTCCCTGAAATAATGATAAATGCTGGTCAGGGATTTTTCTTTACAGAGATTGCAGGTGACCATTCAGATATCTTTCAGGATCTGCAGGTAAGAAATATGAAAAACGAATTACCTGAAGTATTCACTTATTTAAACGTCAAGTCAAATTTGAAGCAAAAGAATCATTGGACCCTGAATAATGGGGATCCTCTATTAATGGAATTTTCAAAGGGAAGTGGAAAAATATTTTATTTTTCAACTTTACTTGATTTACGTTGGAATGATCTGGCCATTCGCGGTATGCTGGTTCCCTTAATGTATCGTTTGTTGGTATTAACAGGAACGGACGAAATCAACACTTCTTCAGTTCAAATAAATTCTCCTAAATGGATTTCTATTAAAGAAAGTAGCCTTCGGAATAAATGGGAAGTGGTTTCACCTTCTGGTAAAATAGAAATGATTGCACCTGATTATGATAAAGAAGGAATCCTGATCACAACCACGGATGAATTGGGTATTTACAGCGTTTTTTCAAACGGTGAATTATTTTCTTCTTTTCCAACACGGCTTCACGGATTGGAATATATCAAACGACGAATTTCAGAAGAAGAACTGGAACCTATTTTGTCATCAAATCAGACTAAATGGTTAACAATGAAAGGAAACTTTGCACAAGTCTTTAGTGAAACAAGACATGGTAAATCTCTATGGAAAATTTTCTTAACATTGGCAATTATGCTTTTACTTGCTGAAACAATAATTGGACGGCCTGAACTTTTCAAAATGAAATCGGACGAAAAATGATAAATCGAGAACAGGTGGAGCAAGAAAGAGCACTCTTAGTAGGAGTGGTTCAGCCGGGCATGACGGATGAGATAATTCATGAACATTTGGATGAGTTAGAATTGTTGGCAGATACAGCAGGTGCACAAATTGAGGGACGAATTACGCAGAGAATATCAAAGATTAACCCGGCGACATTTATAGGAAGGGGGAAAGCAGATCAAATTATAAATCAGGCAAAAGAATTGGGTGTGAAACTTATATTTTTTGATAATGAATTAAGTCCCGCACAAATAAAGAATTATCATAAAATGTCGGAAAAAATAAAAGTTTTGGATCGTAGCGGTCTTATTCTGGATATTTTTCAAAAACGTGCTCGTACAAAGGAAGCCCGGACACAGGTTGATTTAGCCTATTTTGAATATTTACTCCCTCGATTAACTAGACAATGGACTCATCTAGAGCGTCAAATGGGAGGAATAGGAACGCGCGCTGGAATGGGAGAAACTCAGATTTAGATTGATAGGAGATTAATCCGAACTCGTATTACAAAGTTGAAAAAAGAATTAGTACGAATTGAAAAGGAACGGGAAACCCAAAGCTCCCGCAGGAAGTCAGAATTCCGTGTTTCATTGGTGGGCTATACCAATGCAGGAAAATCAACATTATTTAAAGCTTTAACTGGCTCCAATGTATATATTCAAAATCAATTATTTGCTACATTGGATACAACGATACGCCAGTTGAATCTTGATGATTCCCACCAAATTTTATTGAGTGATACAGTTGGTTTTATCCGGAAGTTGCCTCACAATCTTGTTGCTTCTTTTAAAAGTACTTTAAAAGAAGTTTTAGAGGCTGATTTAATCTTAATGGTCTTAGATATATCTTCTCCGCAAATTAAAGATCATGTGGATACGATTATAAATGTGCTTAAGGATATGGGAGCAATGGATATTCCAATTATTCCTATTTTAAATAAAGTTGATTTGATTTCAGATAATAATATGATTGAAAAACGTCAGCGACAATTTCCAAAATCTGTAACAATTTCGGCTCAGGAACATTTACGATTATCAGAACTTCGATCAAGGATTTTAGGGAAAATGGAAGAAAGTTTTCAAACTATTGATGTGAAATTCTCTTACGATCACGGTAAATCAATTGCTCAGGCTCAGGAAGGTGTAGAAGTATTGGAAAGAGAATATGAAGAAAGTGGGGTCAAATTAAAAATTAGAGGAAGTAGAACCCGGATAAATCAAATTTTAGCTAATGCAAATTAAAAAGAAACGGGTAAATTGTTTTTTGGGACCATTCTTTGTTTATTGAACGGAGGGAGCCTCTCGAAGACAGCAAACTTCCTTTACCATGCACGCGCAAGGAAGGCCTGTTTTTTGACATCGAAGTACAGCACCCAATTATTAGTTATAGATCCAAAAAATTCAGAATCTACCCGTAAGGCTTTCAAAAATCTAAACGAAATTATTAATGATTTTTAATGGATAAAACTATTTCATTGGAATAGACAGTTGATCTTCAGTTTCCGCAATAATAACAGCAATGGTTGCATCACCAGTGACATTGATGGTTGTTCTAAGCATATCCAAAATACGGTCTACACCTAAAATTAAAGCAATTCCCGCACTAGGCACGCCCACAGCTTCTAGAATTATAACCAACATTATGATTCCTGCACCCGGCACAGCTGCTGTGCCAATGGATGCTAAAACTGCAGTAAGAATAATAGTTAATTGAGCACCAAGATCTAAATCCATACCGACAGCCTGGGCAATAAAAACAGCAGCCACAGCCTGATACAATGCTGTACCATCCATATTAATTGTTGCTCCTAGGGGCAGTACGAAAGATGAAACTTCTTCAGAGACTCCAAGTTCTTCTTCACATCTTTCCATTGTGACCGGCAATGTTGCACCGCTGGAACTAGTTGAAAAAGCTAATAGCTGAGCCGGGGCCATTCCTTGGAAAAATGTGGAAACCGGCATACTGCTAAAAATTTTTAACAACCCTAAATAGGTTACACCGGCATGAATAAAGAGTCCGATGATAACGGAAAACATATAAAAACCAAGGGCACCTAATAATTCTAATACCTGCCCCAAATCATTTCCGGCAACTTTATTAATTGTTTGCGCAATGAGAGCAAATACACCAAATGGGGCTAAAATCATAATGAAGTCTACCAGCTTTATAACAACATCATTCAACCCTTTGAAAAAATCCAAAACTGGTTTTCCCTTTTCACTGGGAATTTGGATCAACCCGATCCCAACAAAAATTGCAACAAAAACTACCTGAAGCATATTTCGGTTTGAAGAAGCAGAAGAAAAGAAATTATTAGGTACCATATCAACAATAGGCTGGAGTGGGCCACGGTCTTTTACTTGTTGTGCTTTCCCAGTACGAGCAGAGGCATCTTTTTCATAGGTTTGTTCGAGTTTATTCTTCATTTGTTGTGGAACTTTATCTCCTGGCTGGATAATATTCACTGATACCAGCCCCAAAATAACTGCAACAGCAGTTGTACCAATGTAAATTCCGATTGATTTGCCACCGATCCTGCTCAGTTTTTTTAAATCAGATAAGGAAGCTACTCCAGTAATCAATGAAGCCAAAACCAAAGGAACTGCGATTAGTTTTAATAGATTTATAAAAATTGTTCCAAACGGTGCGATCCAATCTGATGTAAATGCTCCCCAGCCAGAACTAGCAGCTAGTATTCCATACAACAATCCTAAGGCCAGTCCGATAATTATTTGCCAGTGCAGTGCAAATTTTTTCATGGTTTATCTTTTCCTTTTTTGATGTTAGCATACGTTTCATAATAAGCGTCACCGGCATCCTTAATGTTAGAGATTACTGTACTTTTCTTGTTATTTAAACCAGACTTAAATAATCTATGCAGAACAGTATCAAAAAGATCCTGAATGTGAGCCAGTGTAGAACCCAACTGTTTTGAAAATGATTTACCCATTGATATATTTTAGTGCTAACTCAATACTGTTGGTGGGTCGTCTACAGGAAAAATCTTCGCAAATGTAAAAAGTGGGTAAATCATTCATCATCACATGATTTTTTGTCCACGGTGCAACATGGATGAGCCCATCAGGATCAGATATATCTTTGAATAAAACTACCTTGTTCGGTGAATAATTTTTACCAAGCGTCTGCATCAAATTTTCAATTTCAGGATCATTCGAATTTCCCACAAAAACGACTTCCTTGGGTTTTTTTATATCGAACATAAAGCCGGTGAGCATAGCAGTAAATCCGGTAGGTGATTTTTTTGCAGGATCTGTAAAGGCTTTGAGTGTTTTATGCGCGATTTCAGCCCAATGCATATTCCCCGTAATTTTACTTAATCTGAATAAATTCATGACAGCAGTAGAGTTTCCTGATGGAATGGCCCCATCAAAACTATCCTTTGCACGGACTAAAAGTTTTTCAGCATCTTTACTACCAATAAAAAACCCCCCTTTTTCATCAGAAAAATCTTCTACCATGATTTTAGTCAGATCTACTGCAGAAGATAAATAATTAGCATTAAAATTCGTTTCATAAAGATTGAGAAGACCCCAAGTCATAAAGGCATAATCATCTAAATGTGGAGAGAGCCCTGCTTTACCCAAGCGTGACCTTTTCATTAATCGTCCATTTTTTTTCTTCAATGTAGTTAATATAAACTGTGCTGACTTTTCAGCAGCTTTGGTATAAGTATCATTATTTAAAATACGGCCTCCCATAGAAAGCGCAGCAATCATTAATCCATTCCAGTCTGTGAGAATTTTATCATCTTTCAAAGGGTGAATTCTTTTTTCACGTTCAGTAAAAAGCTTTTTACGTGATTCTAAAATAAAAGCATCTAATTCACCTAAATTCATACCAACAGATTTAGCTAAAACTTCCTTTTCTTCAGAGTAATAGGGAATATTTTTTCCGGTTGTTTGGCCGGTAGCTTCATCGTGAAAATTCCCTACTGCTTCAAAACCGTATATTTTTGCCATTTTCCTGCCATCTGCTTCACCTAAAACTTCAATGAATTGCTCTTCTGTCCAGATATAGAATGTCCCTTCTTCACCTTCACTGTCTGCATCTTCAGCAGAATAAAATCCACCTTCTTTATCTGTCATATCACGGAGAACGTAAGTAAATATTTCTTCAGCTACATCCGCATATTCAGTTTTTCCTGTTAGTTGAAACGCTTCAAGGTAGGCCATAGAGAGCATTGCCTGGTCATAGAGCATTTTCTCAAAGTGGGGAAGGAGCCATCGTTTATCGGTGGAATAGCGGTGAAACCCAAGACCAATATGGTCAAACATACCGCCCATGCGCATGTGATGAAGTGTTTTTTCAACCATATTAATGGCCGTTTTATTTTCATACAACTTTCCATAACGTAATAAGAATATTAGATTGTGAGGAGATGGAAATTTCGGGGCCCTTCCAAACCCACCAAAATCAGGATCAAATTTAGAAGAATTTTCTGTTAAGGCCTTATTTATCATTTCTTCATCCCATTCATCCCCAGGCTGCGAAGTATTAATCTTTTGAAGATAATTTTTGACCTTTTCTGTAGTTTTGCTGATCTCGCCTTGTTTGGTATTCCAGGCATTTGCAAGACTGGGTATTAATTGTAGCATTCCAGGGCGTTTCCCGCGGCCGTCTTTGGGGAAATAAGTTCCTGCAAAAAAAGGCTCCTTATTTGGTGTCATGACTACCGTAAGCGGCCAACCGCCACGTCCGGTCATGGCCTGGCAAACGGACATATATAGATGATCTACTTCCGGCATTTCTTCACGATCAACTTTAATATTTATAAAATTTTCATTCATTAATTGAGCAACAGTGGAATCTTCAAAGGATTCATGTTCCATGACGTGGCACCAATGACATGTGGAGTAGCCAATAGAAAGGAAAATTGGTTTATTCTCTGCTTTTGCTTTTTCGAATGCTGCATCCCCCCATGGGTACCAGTCTACAGGATTAGAAGCATGTTGGAGTAGATAGGGGCTTTGGGATTCAGCCAGACGATTCTGGTGAGTTTTTATCTTAGTCATGGTTTTACCATCGCAGTTCCAAAAAAGAATTAAACTGCTAAAAATTAGAATTAATTTTTTCATTGTTCATAGAATCAAGGCGTGGAAATTAATGATTAATTGACATTAATTCTTTAAATGTATCTTAATCCGAATCTAATTTAGAAGTCTATGACATACTTAACAGGCATCCTTATCTATCTTTTTGCACTAGTTGCTGTGGGCATTTATAAGGTTCATTATGTAAAAGATAGTGAAGATTTTATGGTAGCAGGACGGACACTCCCTTGGTATGTATTGGTTGGAACTCTATTAGCCACCTGGATGGGGAGTGGCTCATTATTCAGCGGTGCTGGACTTGGTTATCGCAACGGTCTTGCATGCCTATGGTCAAGTGGAGGTGCATGGCTGGGTATTACCTTGATTTATTTCATTACTCGGAGGATTCGGAATTTTGGTAAAGTAACAGTCCCTGATATTTTCGAAGCCAGGTATGGTCAAATACCTGCTATGTTGGCAACATTCACCACAGTTATAGCCTATACTACGATCGTTTCTTATCAATTCCGCGGTGGTGGTAAAGTTTTATCCATGGTTTCAAATGGTATGGTCTCTTTGGAAACAGGTATCTTAATTACAGCTGTATTTGCAATTTCCTACACTGTATTGGCAGGAATGTTTTCTGTAGTTTATACAGATGTAGTTAATGGTATCCTTATGATCATTGGTACTGTAGGGGCACTTATTTTTCTTTATTTTAAAATTGGTGGAATTTCCGAGATCATTTCTATTGCACAGCCAGCAGGAAAGTGGCAGCTATTTGGTAACTGGGGGCTGGAACGAACCGGTGATGTTTCTGGGCCAATGATAGCAATCAGTTTTTTCGTTCCGACCATGCTACTTTTAATGGGTGATGCAAACATGTATCAAAGAATTTTTAGCGCAAGGGATGTAGGGGCGGCTAAAAAGGCAGTATTTTTCTGGATTTTTGGTGTGATTATTTTAGAATCAGTTATTGGCATGCTAGGACTTACCGGTGCTGTTGCTGCAAGTAAAGGCATTATTCCTGACCTTGTTGCAGTAGCTCAGATAGAAATCACCAATCCAACTGCCGATGCTATGTTAGAAGCAAGGCAGGTAGGCAGTGAATCGGTTATTCCGGCTATTGCTCGCTATGCAGATTTACCCATTATTTTGGGCCTTATTTTGGTTTCCACTATGATGGCTATCATTGTTTCAACAGCGGATTCATTTCTACTTATCCCAGCAACCAATCTAACTCGGGATGTATATTTAAGGCATATAAACCCGAATGCTACTGAAAAGCAGGTTCTATTTATGAGTCGCATCCTTGTTCTAATACTTGGTATTGTTGCATTTCTATTGGTGAGCCAGTTCAAGACCATACTAAATGCAGCATTTACAGCTTATAATATTTATGGTACATCAATTACCCCTGCTCTTCTGGCAGCGTTTCTCTGGAAACGTGCTACCAAGGAAGGTGCGATTGCATCTATACTTACTGGTTCAACAATAACAATTTTATGGACCTATTTTTTACCCGGTTGGGAAGGATTCAACAATATGCATCCCTTTTTACAAGAACTGACTTATCCTGCAGCTGGATTATCTTTTTTAGCTTTAGTGGTATTTAGTCTGCTAACATCTGCACCAACGCCAGAATCTTTAGAACCCTTTTTTAATGACAGTGATCAAAAAAATCATAAAAAATAGAATCTATTTTGAATATATTTATTGAAGATTGTTCTTGGTTAGTCCTAAAAATTCATTCTTGTTCTAAATATCTGCGGTAATATTCAAATGTTTTCCCAGTCCCCTGCCAGTTTTCAGTACTGTCTATGATTTTGATTGCTCCAGCTAAATTTGATGCAACACCATATTTTACATGCCCGGTGATATATATTATATTTTTCTGCTTTTTTACCCAGTTCAAATAAACCCGTTTAAGCATTTTCGCATAACCGTTCCCCTTAAATTTACTTTGAATAACAAATGCATAGGTATATATTGTATTTTGTTTTCCAAAATTCATATCCAATCGTGCCCATGGTTCAAGACTCAAGACTTCTAAAGGAACACCAATTATATAGCCAATAATTTTATCTTGAAAACGGGCAATAAAGGGGAGAGACTCTATTCGGTTAAAATATTTCTGGATAGTATTAACTGTTAGAATAGCTCTGGTGCCATATTCTTCCGCTAAAGATTTAGAAATATGGATTAGGGGATGAAAATCTTTTTCTCCGATACTTTTTATGCGTTCAATTTGGAAAGGTCCACTAGAAGCAATGATCGTACTACGAGATTCAGATTCAGGTCGAAAGTCTAGCCCATCCATGTATGAAGTTTATGATTGATAGGTGAAATTTGTAAATCAGAAGATGATGATAATTAACTATTGAAAAATTTGTATAATATTCGCTTAATTCAAATTGTAGGTGTTAATTAACTCTGGGTAAATTGCGAGGCTATGGATACCTTTAATTCTTATCTTAAATCTTTAACAGAAGAGAGAAAATCCTGGCTATGTGTCGGATTAGATATTTATCCTGAAGCCATAGGATCTGATCAACTCTCCGATTTAAAAGCGCATACTCTCAAGGTAATTGATGCAACTCGAAATTTTGCTATTGCTTACAAGCCTAATTTTGCTTTCTTTGAACGTTGGGGTTCAAATGGCTTCGCCTGGTTGGAAGAAACGGTATCCTATATTGGTAATAATCACATCAAAATTGCAGATGCGAAACGAGGAGATATAGGTAATACAGCAAACCAGTATGCAGAAAGTATTTTTAACCATTTTGGGTTTGATGCAGTGACTTTAAACCCCTATATGGGAAAAGACAGTGTTCAGCCTTTTATCCAATACCCAGAAAAAGGTGCTTTTATTTTGTGCCGTACTTCAAACCCATCTGCATCAGATTTTCAAAATGGTATAACAGAGCAAGTTCCATTGTTTGAAAAAGTTGCATATTGGGCCAATGACTTAAATATTAATGATAACATTGGTCTGGTTGTAGGTGCCACAGCGACTGAAGAGTTATCCAAAGTTAGAAAAATCTCACCGGATTTGTCGTTACTGATTCCTGGAGTAGGTGTTCAGGGAGGTAATATGGAAACCAGTCTTAAGATCAGTAACCAAACGGGTGTAGGATTAATCAATATTTCCAGATCTATCAACTTTGCAGGTAATATGTCTTCAGCAGATATTTTCAATATTGCAGAAGATTATGTCGAAAGTATGAGACAAGTTCTTCATTATGATTGAACGAGAACAAATTATCAGTATATTTAAATCAACAGAAGCATTGCTGGAGGGTCATTTTGTTTTAACATCCGGTCGTCATAGTGATTCTTATTTTCAATGTGCTAAAGTTTTGCAGCACCCTGAATACTTAACAGCATTTTCAATAATTATTGCAGATGAATTTGAATCGTTGCAGCCTGAAGTTGTTATTTCGCCTGCAATCGGTGGTGTTGTGCTGGGAACCGAAGTCGGAACTCAATTAGGTTGTAGAACTATATTTGCTGAGCGGAAAAAAGATAAAATGACCTTACGTAGAGGCTTTAAAATTGAAAGAGATGAGAAGGTATTGGTTATTGAAGATGTTGTAACGACAGGCGGTTCTGTAAAAGAAGTTATGGAACTAGTAAAAAAGCAAGGCGGGAACATTATTGGTGTAGGCGTGTTGGTAGATCGAAGCAATGGTTCTATAGAGTTACATGAAAATCAATATTCAATAATACAAATGAATGCCGTCACTTACGGGGAAGATGAAGTCCCCGAAGAATTGGCTGGGATTCCAATGCAAAAACCAGGGAGTAGTTACTAAAAATGAAAAGTAATTTAAAGTTTCTATTATTCATTTATATAATCATTGGTGGCTGTACAGTTTCAACAAATGATTTAAAAATTTCAAATGTTTCTGGAACAACTTTTGAAATTTTTGATGGAGAAGAAGTCGAAGTGAAGATAGATATTAGCAGTGATATACCAATTAAGAAACCCCTATTATTATCCGTTACATCCGGTAGCAATAATAAGGACTTTAAATTTGGTGAAGCAATCTCTATACGTCTAAATAAACAGACAAAACTATCTACAGTATTGAATTTTAAGCCAAACCAATCCGGTGTTTACACTATTTCAATTGATGGGTTTGAAGGTGACCCTAATTACAAAAATAACAAAAAGGAAATAAATATAATGGTCTCAGAGGAATTAGCAGTAATTACAACACAGTATGGAGATATGGTTGTAGACTTTTTTGATGAATCCGCACCTAAACACGTCGAAAGTTTTAAACTTCATGCCAAAAATGGATATTATAATGGTACAATTTTTCACAGAGTAATTCCAGGCTTTGTTATTCAGGGTGGAGATCCAAATACTAAAGACCCCACTAAAAAAGAAACCTATGGAATAGGCGGTCATGCAGCAAAATATTTTGGTGTTGGGGATGAAAAAAACCAAGAAACGTGGGATCTTCCTGCAGAATTCAGCAATCTAAAACATAAACACGGTATTTTATCTATGGCACGATCGTCCAGTCCAAACAGCGCTGGAAGCCAATTTTTTATCTGTGCGGGAGATGTGCCACACCTAGATGGACAATATACGGTTTTTGGCCAGGTGATTGAGGGCAATAAGGTCATCGATCAAATTGTAAATTTACCCCGAGATGATAGAGATAACCCTTACCAAAGAGTAGAAATGAACGTCCGTCTAGAGACCCGGGAAAAATGACTCTATCAGCCCTTCTTACCACTTGAAAATAAAAATGAGACTGATATTTTTTCTCGTAATTCTTTACGGCAATCTTTTTGCACAGTCAAATCCAGTTACCGTTACAGCCGAGATGGAAGGAGAGATACGTGCTGGTGAAGTAGCAAAAATTTCTATTACTGTTTCAATGGATGAAGAATGGTATCTTTACTCTATATACAAAAAAAGTGAAGGTCCACTACCAACAGAAATTAATGTTTTTGGAGAAAGTGTTGAACTTGTGGGTAGGATCATTGAGCCGGAACCAAAAAAAGAATGGGACAAAGGTTTTGAAACATTTTCTTATTTTCATACTAGTGGTGCCAAATTTCTTGTACCTGTCAAAATTAATTCTTCTCTTGAACCAGGTATACATAATGTAAACCTTGATTTTTACTATATGGTTTGTAATGATCGGATGTGTTATCCACCTACAACAAAGTCTATGACTGTTCCAATTACAGTTGTCGCAGGTGAAGCAAAAAATACTATATTAGAAACAAGCTCTATAATATCTAATTCAGATGAGAATAACAGTTATGTTAGCAGCCTTTTAAGCTTGTTTTTTCTTGCTGTAGGTGGCGCAGTTTTGAGTTGGGTTATGCCCTGTGTCTATCCCATGATTCCAATTATCATATCATTTTTTGGTAAAATGTCTGAAGAAAAATACATAGGCCGGAATACAATAGCATTTTTTTATGGTTTAGGTATTGCTGGAACTTTCATTATTATTGGACTGTTGGTTGGATTCCTTTCCTGGGGAGTTAGTGACGTTGCTGCCCAATCAAAATACGCGAATATTGGGAATTTCATCGCTACCAATTCCTGGATCAATCTTGGGTTGGGTATTTTATTCATTTTTTTTGCATTATGGATGTTTGGTATTATTAATGTAAATGTAGCTGGTAAACTGATTAATAAGACAGATCAAGCAGGACAATCAGCAAAAAGTGCATATTTGGGTTCGCTTTTATTGGGAGTTACATTTTCAATTACTAGTTTTAGTTGTACTGTGCCTGTAGTGGGAACATTATTAGTTGTAGCGGCTAGCGGTAACGCTGGCGGTTTAATTACAAGTTTTTATGGAATGAGCGTTTACGGTCTCGTCTTTGGTGCGCCTTTCATAGCCTTATCCATGTTCCCAAAAGCATTGGACAGGCTGCCGCGATCTGGCACCTGGATGGAGACATTGAAAATTATTTTTGGATTCATCGAAATTGCTGCTGCAATCAAATTTCTATGGGTGCCTGATTTAGAATGGGAGCTTGGACTGTTACCACGAAATGTAGTCCTTGCATTATTTATTGTTATTGGAATTCTGCAAATTGGTTATTTATTGGGCCTTTTTACAATTGGTTCAGCAGAAAAAATAAAACCATTCCAAATTGGTAAGGGTCGTTTCGTTGGGATTATTTTAACTGGAATAGTCTTATTCCCTATTGGAATGTCCTTAGCTTCACCGCCCACCTATCACTATACAAAGATGCCCCGTCTAATGGATGAATTTATTGAAGCATTGGTACCTCCCCCACCAACTGAAGATGATATTGCGAGAAATGAAGGATGGTACGTGCAAAATTATGAAGATGCACTTGCGAAAGCAAAACAGGAAGCAAAACCATTATTCATTGATTTTACAGGTGTTTACTGTGCAAACTGTCGTGTTATGGAGCGTCGGGTTTTTCCAACAGAACCAGTTATGGAGCAATTAGATAAAATGATATTGACTCGTCTTTACGTTGATAAAAAAGATTCATTGAGTGCTACTTATGCTCGTTTGCAGTTTGAACGATACAAGCAGGCAACGCAACCTTATTATGTAATATTGGATCCTGAAGATGAATATACGTTGGCCGATACTGGCGGGTACATTCCCAAAGGTTTTGAGGATTTCCTACTTACCGGTGTTCAAGCATTCGATGAAAGAAGAAACTATAAATAAAATTGATATAGATATATGTTTAAACAAATTTTATCCTTTATTCTTTTTTTAACATTTTTTGTTATTGGTTGTGGCAATAGCAATGCCCAACAAAATGGGAAAAAAATAAAAAATAAGCCTGCTGAGAGAGTATTAGATAAGGCTACAACTAAAAAGAATAATTCGGTTCTTGCCCCGAACTTTACTTTAGCTGACCTGGAAGGAAATTGGGTATCTTTAGCGGATATGAAAGGTAAGGTAGTATTGCTTAACTTTTGGGGGACTTGGTGTGGTCCATGTCGGGTAGAGATCCCTACATTCATCAATCTAGTGGAAAAATACCATAAAGAAGGGCTTGAAATTGTGGGTGTCACATTGACTTCTGGACCACCAGAAAACATACAGGCTTTTGCTGATAAATGGGGTATTAACTATACATTATTAACTGATATTGAAGGGAATGAAACTCAGTTTGTTACTGCAAAATATGGTCAAGTAACAGGTCAGAGAATAAATGGGATACCCACAACGTTTATTATTGATCGGGAGGGGTTAATTCAAAAAAAATATGTAGGCCCAAGACCAGAAAGTGTATTTGCTAAAGATCTCCAGCCATTTCTTTAAATTAATAGATTAAGGAAATTCACTCTAAATTATTTCATGAAATATTTATTAATTTTAGTTTATCCTATAATCTTGTTCACCCGATTAATTGCAGATCCGCTTGATGGATATTGGCAACAAAAAGTCGATTATGAAATGGATATCACTCTCATTGACTCTGCACAGCAATTGACAGGTTTTTCTAAGATCCGCTATACAAATAACTCTCCTGATACTTTAGATAGGATTTATATGCACCTTTACCCGAACGCGTTTCAATTAAATTCAGTAAAATATCGTGAATATATAGGAAATGCGGGGCGTGCTTCGCGAGCAAAATATTTTAAAGATCGATTAGATGGATTCACCAGTAAAATTGAAATACATGATTTCAATATCGCACAAAAGAAAAAACCGATACTGAAAGAATATTCCATTGATGATACTATTCTCAAAGCAATTTTATTGCAAAAATTAGCTCCCAATGAATCCATTAGAATAGATATAAGGTGGACACATCATATAGGTGAAATGGTGGAACGGGCTGGTTACTACAGAGGGCAGTACAATATGGCTCAATGGTATCCTAAACTGGTTGTCTATGATCAAGATGGCTGGCATGCAAATGTTTTCCATGCCGAAGGTGAATTTTATGGTGAATTTGGAGATTTTAATGTCAAGTTTGATTTACCTAAAACATTCATTATTGCTGCATCAGGCATTGTAACAAACGGTGATCCTGGGTGGGAGTCAGTGAAAGTGGACACATCTTTAGATTATGATATTTGGATTGATATATTTGATTCAACATATGTAGAGCCGGATTCAACTGAAAGAAGAAATGTAACTTTCCTTGCTGAAAACGTACATGATTTTGCTTGGGTTGCATCTAGAAATTTTCTGTATGAAGGTGGAAAATATGAAAATATTGATGTTCATGTACTGTATGATAAAGATCGAGGTGATAAGTGGACCAAAGTAGTATTAGAACGGTCTATCAATGCCATGGCTTGGCTAGAAGAAAAATTTGGAGAATATCCCTACCCGCAGGTCACCACTACTGATCGTATGAAACCCGGTGGGATGGAATACCCTATGCTAGTTATGAACGGAAGAGATGATGAAGGGTTGATTGTGCATGAGTACGGTCATATCTACTTCTATGGAATACTCGCAAATGATGAAGTAGATGAAGCATGGTTAGATGAAGGATTTACTACAACACAAACAACTCACTATTTGATGGAGCGCTATGGCAATCAGGGTTTTGATTTATCTCTTTATGACGATTATGAGAAATTTCCAAAAAAATATTGGCCATTAGAAAATGACTTACATTCGGATCAGTGGCGAGTAATACGGTTTATGCGCAGTGGCCATGATGAAAATATCAGCCGTCCTTCGCATCTTTTTAATAATGGTTTTGCTTATGGTCGGAATGCCTATACAAAGCCCGCATTGATGTTAACAGAGCTAAAATACTTTTTAGGAGATTCAGTTTATTATGCTGCCCTACAGCATTATTATAATAAATGGAAACTGAAACATGTTAATGAAGAGCGATTTGTGGAAGCAGTTGAAGAATTTACAGGGCAAGAACTAGATTGGTTTTTTGATGCCTGGCTTCATACCACGCATCACTTGGATTATGGAATTAAATCGTTTAATAAATCGCAGAACAAAAATGGAAGTTGGACAATCGAGCTAGGCATTGATTGTATAGGAAAAAGATTTATTCCGCTTTTGGTTGAAACTACATTTAAAGATAGTACAAAAGACCGTCGCTGGTGGGAAAATCATCTCTGGCGTTATGAAGATACATTTATTTACACAGTGGATAAAAAACCCGTTAAGGTTACAATTGATCCTGATGTCCAAACGGTAGACTTAGACTATCGTAATAATACCACTGCTATGAAAAGGAAGATTCTTTTTGATTGGCCAGGACTATGGTATAATCCGCGAGATGAATATGTAATTCGCTGGATTCCAAATTTTTATTACCAAGAAAAAACCATTGGTCTTGCGCCCGGTATTACGCTGGATTATGATTATGGGCAATATGAAGGAACCACTATACGTGCAAATTACGGCTTAGAGTCAAAAGAATTATTCTGGTACATAGGTGGGTGGCGCGAACCTGTTCATTATTTCCCTAGAACTACTTTTCACTTCTGGGCATTTAATAGACCAGGCGTGAAGGAGATAGGAGGCGAAATTGAGAAAAAATGGAACAGAGCTTATGGTAGGACACCTACTCATAATTTTTCTCTAGGGTTTTATGTTCAGCCTGAATATAACCGTACATATGCAAAGAAATTAGGCTACAACTCTGATGGTAAACTTGGTGTAGGATATATAGATTGGTCATCAAAAATAGGTTCCTTCAGCTTTAGTATAAATGGAGCTTCCAGTTTGGGTAATTTATCAGACTGGAATTTTACTCGGATGACAACTACCGCATATTTTTCACAATCTTTCAAAAAATTCAGCTTTAATAACAGATTCATTATGGGGAAAATTTGGGCTGGTAGTAGTGGTGTGCCAGGTCAGGAAGGTTATAACATTGAAGGGAATAGCTCAAGTGACCTTCTTAGAAAAAATTATTTGGTGGACCAATTCTATGGAATAGAAATCTTTGATGGTGATTCATTAATTAGTCATTATCATATGCCTGGAGAAGGTAATATCCGTGGTTTTGTTAGTGAAAATAGAAGGGGTGCTGATGCGTTGATTGCTCAATCATCTGAATTAAGCATATCACAGTCATTTTATAAAATAAATTTTCAATTCACAATATTTGGTGATGTAGGAATATTTTGGGATAAAAATAGAGCTATATGGCGGCCTATTGATAACCCCAGTAAATATTTTGAAAGAGTATTGGGTGATTTAGGGTTGGGAACAAGAATAAAAACTAAATTATTTGAGAAAGATCTTTTTCTTAGAGTTGATTTACCATTTTTTATTTATGATGATGGAGTTATAAGAATTGAAAAAAATAATTGGATTTTTAGTTTTCAACGTAGCCTATAACTAAAGAATTCATTTAGTTTAAAAAAATTCTGTAGTACTAATTGCATTTATATGATTGCTTTGATGCCATATTTGTAGTTCTTTAATATAAAAATGATTGAATTCAAGACGAGAGTCACTAAATTTACATATACAAAGTTCACGATTATATTGAACCAACTACTTAATTTCAATTGATTATAATCAGGAGACATTATTGTGCTTAAGAATTTTTCATACTATTCTTTACTTATCATATTTAGCGTTTCGCTTTTTGCACAAGATCCACCTACATATCTGTCAGCTGTTGAAGGCGATGAAGAAGTTACATTATATTGGGAAATTCCTGGAGTGCAAATATCTGAAGGTGAAACATGCGCATCACCAATTCAGGGTGGAACGATTACTGATGGGTTTACTGAAACCTTCAATGGATCAACAGCCACTTTTGAAAATGATTACGTAAATGGCTTCTCAGCAAATGGCCCAGACGTAGTATATGAGTTTTTTGTAGATGGAAATCTTGATGTTAATTTTTCACTTTGCGGTAATACTTGGGACACTTACTTAATTCTTTTTGGCTCTAACTGTGAAACTCAAGTTGCATTTGATGATGATGGTTGTGAAACAGGTCTCCAATCTGAGATTAGTGGAACAGGACTTTCAGGTACTTATTTTTTAATTGTAGACGGATATGGTACCACGTCTTTTGGAGAATATAATTTGATAGTTAGTGCCACAGCATCTAATAGAACTTCTGATGCATTCCGGCCTGGTATCACAGATTTAAATAAATTAAACAACCAAACAGAATTACAAAATATTAATAAATATGAAGTATATGGAACAACAGAATCGCATCAAGAGCCAGCTCCATCTATCGTACATCCAGATTACTCTCGTAACTCAAGGTCCGTACCAGTCACGATTGAGTGTGATGGAGGCTCTTGGCAGACGGAAGTGACTTGGGAAATATTTGATGAATCTGGAACAATTGTTGCTTCAGGCGGAGCTCCATACTTAGAGACTGCATCACTAGATCATGGCGTTTACAGTGTCAATGGTTATGATTCATGGGGTGATGGTTGGAATGGTAACAGCTTAATTGTAACAAATGCTAGTAACGAAGAAGAATATTTAAATTGGACAATTGAAACTGGTGAAACAGGAACTACTACTTTTGAAGTAGATACAACAGTTGTAGCTGGTGATTTAATTGGCTACAATGCCTATGTTGATGGCGCTCAACATAATAGTAGTATCATACAACTCAGAAATTATTCTGTTGATGGTCTTACAAATAATGTGACCTATGAACTTGGTGTGAGTGCTGTATACTTTGTTAATGAAAATGAAACTGATGAAAGTGAAATAATTACAGTTAGTGCTTCACCTACTTTCTTATATGGTGATATTACCGGAGTTATTACAGATCCAAATGGATCAACCTTGGATAGTGTAGTTGTTTCTTCTGGAGACTTTTCTGATACAACAGATCAAAATGGTACCTATACCCTCTGGAATTTAAACACTGGATCTCAGACTGTCACCTTATCACGTTTTGGTTTTTCAACCGTCAGTATAGATACATTAGTGTTGGCACAAGCTGAACCCACTATATTAGATGTTATGCTTTCGCCTGATATGCCAAAGCCTGCAGGCCTTGAAGGGACACCGCTTGATGAACAGGTTTATCTTGAGTGGCGTACACCCGGAGATGGTGAAGAATTAACAATTCAATATGATGATGGGATCCTATCTACTGCATTCTACTTTTTTGATACTTATGAGGATGGATTTGCCCATGGAATGCGTTTTGATGTAGGTGGTGGTTTTGATGTTTTAGGCGCATCCATAAAAATATTATCTGAAGGTGATGAATTCTGGCCATGGCCAGATGCCACACACGGTCCAGTAAGGATATTAATATTTGATGATAATAATGGTTACCCTGGTAACCTATTGCACGATGAAGAATCAATTGCGGAAGATGGGTGGGCCACGATCTATCCAGATTTATCAGGATTAGATGGTGCGGTCTATGTTCTTGTTTCGCATTCCACTGGTTGGACGGACCTAGAGGGGTTTGGTGTTGATGCAAGTGTTGATTATGCTGAAAATATGATAACACTTTATGATGGTGAATGGAACTATGGTGACTATTTAGGCTATGGGGGTGATTATATGATGGCAGTACATGTAATGTCCTATGGTGGAGGTGTAAGAACTTTATCTTCAGTTGATAATACTCCCCCTATTGATTACAACTCTACCAATATTAATGCATCCTTAATGGCTAGTACCAGTAATCTAACACCAATAAATTTTTCAAGTGAACCTACACATCCTGTTTTTATTTCGCCAATTAACATATTTGATAATCGTGATAATGAATTACTTGAATATAGAGTATATGAAATTGATTCTAATGGAGATGAAACATTTTTAGTTGCCACAGTAGATACTTTTGCCACTGTTGATGCTAGTCCGAACTATTTAGAGTATTGTTATAATGTAAGAGCATTCTGGGATACTGGAGATCCATCTGATGGAGGATATGGTCAATTGGAATCTAGAGCATCCAATACAATCTGTGCAGTCCCCTTTACCTATGGTGATGCTGATTTTGATAGTGATGTAGACATTTCTGATGTGTTATCAGCCATAGACTTTATTCTAGAACAGGAAATACCGTCAGAAGACCAAACTCGTAATTGTGACCTCAATAATGATGAAGAAATAAATATTGCTGATATTATAATGATGATAGATATTATTTTTGGCGGAATGGGAAGAACATTAGGTTTTGATCCATCCGAATTGGCATATATTGATCTAAAAACTGATTTTAATAATTCTAAATTAGGTTTTGATATTGAATATAGTAGTCCGGTTCGTGGTATTGAATTTGAATTAGAATATGATCCAGATTTAGTAAAGGTATTGTCACCGTCACTATCGGTTTTACAGGAAAATGTAATGGTTTCTTTCACTGAAAAAGAAGATGGTAAAATAAAAGTTATAGCTGCAAATCTACGAGGTGGCAGCATTAATGGAAAAAATAATTCTTACTTATTAATTCCGGTAGAATTCATTGGAGACAAACAAGATGTTACGCATATATCATTAGGCGGTAATAAGATCGCTGGTGTAGATGGACAATTAATTGAAACAGTGTCCAGAACGACTTCATCAGAAGTCAAGGTTATTCCCGATGAATTTGTGCTACACCAGAATTTTCCGAATCCATTTAACCCTTCCACTGAAATCAGATTTGATTTGCCGGAAGCTAGTGTTGTTAATCTGACTATTTTTAATATTTTGGGGCAAAAGATTCGGACTCTATCCAATACGGAGTTGACTCCAGGTTATCATACTCTAGTCTGGGATGGTACCAGTGATAATGGTAGCCAAGTTGCAACCGGAATGTATTTTTTCGCAATTCAAACTGATAAATATCAATCCACAAAGAAAATGCTATTTTTAAAGTGATATTTTTTTAGTTCACTTAAAAAGCCCTTTCGATAAAATGAGAGGGCTTTTTTATTTTTTTGGAACTACCTTGCCCACTTAAGCATAGAAGAAAAAAATATAATAAACACAATGAGAAGACTATTTAAAATTATTTTTTTTATATCGGCTATTTTTGCTCAGAACTCTGTCGTAAAACAATTCAGCAAAGCTTTTGCAGATGTTGCAGAAAAAGCTAAACCTGCTGTTGTAACAATTATTACTGATAAGATAGTTTCTTTAGATCAATACGATGATTTCGGATTTTTCTTTTATTCGCCAAACCAACCCAGACAGAAGGAATTCAAAACAAATGCACTTGGTTCAGGTGTAATTATTAATGCTGAAAAAGGTTATATCCTTACAAATAATCATGTTGTTGCTGATATGGATGAAATTCATGTTCGATTAATTGATAAACGTGAATTTGATGCAAAAATAATAGGCACTGATCCCAAAACTGATTTAGCTGTTTTACAAATCAATGCTACTGAACTACAACAACTGCAAATGGGAGATTCAGAAGAGGTTCGTGTAGGTGAATGGGTAATGGCTGTAGGAAGTCCATTCTCTGAAAATTTAAGTCACACTGTTACCACAGGAATCGTTTCTGCATTAGGAAGAAGTAATATTATGAATCCCCAGAGCTATGAGGATTTTATTCAGACTGATGCAGCCATTAACCCTGGAAATAGCGGAGGTGCCTTACTAAATATGGAAGGAGAATTAATTGGGATTAACACTGCCATTGCTACAGGTGGATATGGCCGATCAAATAGAGGCGTGGGTTTTGCAATTCCTTCCAGCATGGCAAATAGAGTCATGTCAGATCTTATTGATAAAGGGTTTGTAACTCGATCTTGGCTAGGTGTAATCATAGATGAATTAACCCACGAAACAGCAGAACTACTTAACACTGGTACACTAGATGGAGCTTTGATAACAGACGTTTTAAGCGAAAGTCCTGCTGATAATGGAGGGATACAGGAAGGAGATGTGATCGTTGAATTTAGTGGGAAGAAGATTATAGGACCGGCAAATTTAAAAAATGTTGTTTCTCTTACAGCGCCAGAGACCAGTAATGATGTAAAAGTCATTAGAAATGGTTCACCAAAAGTCCTAACTGTAATTTTGCAAGAGTTACCTGAAAATCCTATGAAATTAGCCATTCGAGGCAGATTTAATTCAGAAGACTTTGGTTTTGAATTAAAACCAATCGATCAGTCATTAATTAAAAAATATGATTTAGAGCAGGAAAAAGCTCTTGTTGTAACTGGGATTGATCCATCAGGTGAAGCTTATGAGAAAGGTATCCGTGAGGGTGACATCATTAAAAGAGTTGGTACGGATAAAGTAACATCAGTCAGTGATTTTCAACGATTAGCTGATCAATCTAGATCAAAGGGCGCTATACTTGTATTGGTTAAAAAAAATCAGGGTAACTCACGATTCTATACACTAAAGTTTTAATTATAAACGTTATCTCTTTGAGGAGTATTTTAATTATAAAACATCCGTGACTAACGGGGCACAATTGAGATAATTTCACGGTCATATTTTTACTTATTTAAATTAGTTTATGACTATTCGAAAAATAGATACAAAGATTGATTTCATCGCTGCCGAACATGATGTCCTTGAATTTTGGGAACACAATAGTATTTTCGAAAAGCGGCGGGAGTTGAACGCAGGCAAACCTAAATGGAGTTTTATCGATGGACCAATCACTGCAAATAATCCGATGGGAGTTCATCATGCTTGGGGTCGAACGTTAAAAGATATTTATAACCGATATAAATCTATGGATGGCTACGAATTAAGATATCAGAATGGTTTTGATTGTCAAGGATTATGGGTCGAGGTAGAAGTAGAAAAGGATTTGGGCGTAAAATCAAAGCGTGAAGTAGAAGAGATTGGCATTGAAAAATTTGTAAATATGTGTAAAGACCGAGTAAAAAAATATTCGGATATTCAGACAGAACAATCTAAACGTCTTGGTTATTGGATGGACTGGGATAATTCTTATTTCACTATGTCTGATGAAAATAACTACACAATTTGGTCCTTTTTAAAAAAACTATGGACAGAAGGTAAAGTTTATCGGGGAACAGATGTAGTCCCCTGGAGCGGGAGATCTGGTTCATCTTATTCCCAAATGGAAATTATAGAAGGACGTAAACTTGTATCTCACAAATCTGTTTTTGTTCGTTTCCCTATCAAGGATCGTAAAAATGAATATCTATTGGTTTGGACAACTACACCATGGACCCTTACTTCAAATGTAGTGGTAGGTGTGAATACAAATCTAGATTATGTAAAAATACAAGCACAAGATGGTTCTGTCTATTATTTTGCTCAAGATAACTTAGAATTCAAGCGGTTAGAAAAACAGTTTAAAGAAAAGAAACAGTGGATCGAAGGTGTTCCTAAGTTAAAAACCATCGCCCAAATTTTTAAAGAACGTGGTGGCTATAAAGAATGCGGTACTATAAAAGGATTAGAACTAGTAGGATGGGAATATGTAGGGCCATTTGATGATTTAGAAGCTCAACATGAGCCAGGTGGATATCCATTTGTTAATGAAGCCCTAGAAGATAAAGGAATAACCTCTGCTATGCTTCATCGTGTTGTAGACCCTGGAAAGGATAGTATGGGGAAAGATATTGTTGTGGCAGGTGAAGGAACGGGAATAGTGCATATGGCACCCGGTTGCGGTGATATTGACCATAAGATTGGTAAAAAACTTGACTTAGTAAATATTGCTCCTCTTGATGCAGAATCAAAGTTTATAAATAAGTTTGGATGGCTGACAGGAAAGATAGCCACGGAAAAATCAACTACTGAAGCAATTATTGACCATTTAAAGAAAAAAGGGTTTCTTGTCCATATGGAGGACTATCCCCATGTATATCCACATTGCTGGCGGTCTGGAGATGAGTTAGTTTTTCGCTTGGTAGATGAGTGGTACATTAATATGGATTGGAGAGAAAAAATTAAAAAAATTGTTGATGATATTAACTGGATTCCAGCTTGGGGACGAGAACGGGAACATGAATGGCTGGATAATATGGGTGATTGGATGATTTCTAAAAAACGGTTCTGGGGTCTTGCTCTACCAATTTGGACTTTTGAAGATGGCTCATTTTTTATTATTGGTTCCAAAAAAGAATTAAAAGAGCTAGCAGTAGAAGGCTGGCAAGAATTTGAACAACATTCACCTCATCGCCCTTGGATAGATAAAGTGAAGATTAAACATCCTGAAACAGGATTAATAGGGACGCGTATTCAGGATGTAGGGAACCCGTGGCTGGATGCAGGGATAGTTCCATTCTCCACTTTAAAATATAGTACTGACAAACAATATTGGAAAAAGTGGTTCCCTGCTGATTTTGTGACTGAATGTTTCCCTGGGCAATTTAGAAATTGGTTTTATTCTCTTTTAGCTATGGCTGCGGAATTAGAAGGACAAGCGCCTTTCAAAACCTTGCTGGGGCATGCTCTGGTAAAAGATGAAACTGGTCGAGATATGCATAAAAGTTGGGGTAATGCAATCTGGTTTGATGATGCTGCTGAAAAAATGGGTGTGGATGTCATGCGCTGGATGTATGCCCTACAAAATGTAGAACATAATTTATTATTCGGGTATAAAGCTGCTGATGAAGTTCGTAAAAAATTAATCACACTTTGGAATGTATATTCTTTTTATGCAACCTATGCTTCAGTAGATGGTTTTAATCCTGAAGAACATCCGCTTTCGGAATGTTGCCTGACCATTTTAGATAAGTGGATATTAGCCAAGACACATTTACTGATTAAAACAGGGCGGGTATCTTTAGATGAATTTCGGGTTGACCATTTTATGAAATCTTTCGAAATATTTTTAGAGGAACTATCTAACTGGTATGTACGGAGAAACCGGAGGCGTTTTTGGAAGTCTGAAGATGATGATGACAAGAATGCTGCATATGCTACACTTTACCATGTGCTAAAAATTATCATAAAAGCAATTTCGCCAATTTTGCCCTTTGTATCCGAAACAATCTATCAAAATCTAGTCAGAAATTCAGAAAAAGATTCTAAACAAAGTGTACATATTTGTGATTATCCAATACCAGATGAAATTTTTATTGATTTGGATTTAATCCGTAATGTGGATGCTCTAAAGAAATTAGTTGAATTAGGTAGGTCAGCAAGAAATCAATCCAATCAAAAAATTCGACAGCCATTGGCAAAAGCATCTTATGCTATGGAAAGTGATGTCATAGCTGCTTTTGTTGAAGAAAATAAAGATATAATTCTTGATGAACTAAATGTGAAATCAATTGAACGATTAACAAAAGCAGGACAACTTATTTCCTATAATATAAAACCAAACCTAAGATCTTTGGGGCAGAAATACGGAAAAGGTCTGGCTGAAATTAAACAATTATTAGATAATAGCGATGCAGGTGATCTTGTAAAGCAGATTCAAATATACCATAAAATAAATTTCAACGATGGTGAATTTGTATTGAACCGTGATGATATTTTTATTGAAACAATAGCTGAAGAGGGTTTTGTAGCAGCCAGTGATAGTGGAATTACAGTTGGAATTTCATTGGAATTAACTGAAGATTTGATTTTAGAAGGATTAGTAAGAGATTTGGTACGAACTGTTCAGAAAATGAGAAAAGATGCAGGGTTTGCAGTTGAAGATCGCATAAAAATTTCTTGGGATTTAGATGGTCAAATTGCTAGAGCATTAGGTAAATTCGAGGAATACTTTCAGAATGAAACATTAACAAATACGATTATGGAAAAACTTTCCAATCCAGATTATTCAGGATCCTTTGAGATAACAGATAAAACCTATAGTATAAATTTAAAAAGAATGTAAAAGGACATTCGCATGCCAATAAAATCATATTCCAAAGTAAAACTAGAAAAATTCAGAAAAAGTATAGAATCTAAATTAACAGATGTTGCCCATGAAATGGATGATATCAAGGATACATTAGACACAAATACACGAGGTACAGCCAGTCTATCTCAAGAATCTGTTTATAGTGTTCACATGGCTGATGCAGGAACGGATTCTTATGAGCGGGAAAAAGGATTCCATTTTATGAATCGTGAATCGGATTATTATAAATCCCTTACTAAAGCATTAGAACGGATAAATGATGGAACTTTTGGAATTTGTAAAATCTGTGAAAATTTGATTCCAGAGGAACGAATGTTGGAAGTTCCCAATGCAACGAAATGTGTTCAATGTAAAGAAAATGAAAAACTGAATCTATCTTAAAAAATTATGGGCCTAATTGGGCTAATCATAGCCATCGTCTCTCTAGATATTTGGTCTAAGTGGGCGATTAAATCTTCACTTAAACTATACCAATCAAAACCTGTCATTCAGGACTTTTTTCATTTAACATACGTTACAAATGAAGGTATGGCATTTGGATTGACATTTCCAGGAGGTAAACTTGTTTTACTGTCTATGGTTATTCTATTGACCGGATTTATTATTGGTTTCCTATGGAAAGAACGTAACGGCCATCCACTTGTCAAATATGGATTAGCACTAATATTAAGTGGTGCATTTGGTAATTTATTAGATCGCATCATGTATGGTAAGGTTGTGGATTTCCTAGATTTTATGATCGGTGATTTTCACTGGTATATTTTTAATGTTGCTGATTCTTCTGTCACTATTGGAATGTCTCTCTTCATTTATCATTCTATTGTCCTAGATAAAGAAAATTCATCTGAAGAAACTATAACTTGATTTCATTCAAGATTCAACAAGAACAAGATATTGGATTAAGGTTGGATAGATTTCTAGTATCTCGCTTACCAGATTATTCCCGTTCAAAAATCCAAGCCTGGATTAAATCTGGTTCTATCTTAGTTAATGGGGAAATGAGAAAAACAGGTTATTCCTTGGAAATAAATGATTCTATTCTTGTACAAATTGACGGACCAAAAATCCAATCGGATAATTTGGTGCCGGAATCCATGGATTTGGATATTCTTTATGAAGATGAATTTATCGCAGTAATTAATAAACCAGCAAAAATGATAGTTCACCCTGGGATAGGAAATTCATCGGGAACTCTGGTTAATGGTTTACTATATTATTTTAAGAAGCTCTCCAATATAAATGGTCAATTCCGACCAGGTATTGTTCATCGTTTAGATGGTGATACATCTGGGGTAATATTAATCGCTAAATCAAATCAAGCACATGCTTTTATTGCAAATCAGTTTCAAACTCGGTCTGTTACTAAAAATTATACAGCCATAGTTTGGGGAACACTAATGGAAGATGAAGGTGAAATAGATAATCCTATTGGTAGAAAAGGAAATGATCCTACATCATACACAATATCAAAAAATGGTAAAAATGCAATTACTCAATTTAAGGTTTTATCCCGCTTCAGACATTTATCAAAAGTTTCTTTTTCTCCAAAAACGGGACGAACACATCAAATTCGAGTCCATTCAGCTTATTTAGGATTTCCCATATTCGGAGATGAAAAATATGGAGGTGGTTTAAAAAAGACTCGTGGATTTCTTCCAGAATTCACAAAATTTTATCAAAAAGAATTAAATAAGTTTAATCGACATGCGCTACATGCATCTAGAATAGAGTTTATACACCCTGAGTCAAAAAAGCATGTTGTTTATGAAGCACCTTTGCCACAAGAATTTTTAAATTTAAACATGGCAATTGAGTTATATTATGACGGATAACGGTCCAAATAACATTTTGAAATTTTTAGACTATCTTCAATATGAGCGTGGATATTCTTCCTATACAGTATCTGCATATAAACGTGATCTAGATCAGTTTATGACTTTTTTACATAACTATAAATATCAAATGTATTCAGATTTTGCTGAGATTGACAAACAAGCAATTAGGCATTTTATTAGTAGTGAATATGAAAGGAAGGATAATAGGCCAGGTAGAAAAAATGATCCAATTAAACCAAGAACTATTGCTAGAGAGATAGCAACTATTAAATCATTTTTTAAGTATTTGGTTCAGGCTGAAGTGATATCGTATAATCCCGCATCACACATAAAAACCCCGAAATTTGAAAAACGTATTCCCACTTTTATTCAGACTGGTAAAATTGATACGCTTATGCAAATGCCTGATGAAACCAGATTGATTGGTCTTAGAGATAGGGCTATTTTAGAGTTATTTTATGCTACTGGTATTCGATTAAGTGAATTGGTAGGTCTCAATATAGATTCAGTAAATACCAATAAAAACACTATTAAAGTGCTAGGGAAAGGGAATAAAGAGCGGATTGTCCCATTTGGTAAACCAGCAAGATCAGCTTTGGATTCTTATTTGAAGAAAAGGAAAATAAGTTGGTCAGCCCCCTTAAAGAGTCCCCTTTTTTGTGCAAGAGGAGAGAAAAGAATCTCCGTAAGAACAGTCCAACAAAGAATAAAAATATATTTAAAGCGTCTATTAGGTGGTAAAGAAGGATCTAACCCCCATACTTTACGCCATACTTTCGGTACTCATTTATTAGACAATGATGCAGATATACGTTCTATTCAAGAACTAATGGGTCATAGCAGTATTTCTACAACACAGATATATACAAAAGTAAATCCGCAAAAAATGAAAGAAATTTATAAAAAAAGCCACCCACATGCATCTTAAGGGCATCAATAATAGATGAAAATATCAGGAAATGATCTTGGTCTAGATAAACTAGGTTTTAATAATCTAAAGAATGTTTACAGAAATTTATCTGTGAAAACTATGGTTAGCGATATTGTTAATAACGGAGAAGGTGTAGTTGGTTTAAGGGGTGCAGCGATGGTTGATACAGGAATTTATACTGGTCGATCCCCGCAGGATAAATATATTGTAGATGAGCCTAGTTCAGTAGACAAAATATGGTGGGGCCCTATCAATAGAAAAATATCTGAAGATATTTTTAATAAATTATATGATAAGGTGATTAATTTTTACAATACTTCCGATGATAGTAAAAGCTATGTTTTCGATGGATACGCAGGTGCGGATCCAAATTATTCTCTTAGTGTACGTTTTATTGCCAAGAAAGCCTGGCAGGCACATTTTGTCCATAATATGTTTATTCGTCCGAAAAACGGTGAATTAAACGGCTTTGATCCTGGGTTTACTATTATAAATGCATCGGATGTAACAAATGATGATTATGAAGCATTAGGCATGAATTCTGAAACTTTCATTTTATTTCATTTAGGTCGAAGATTAGCAATTATCGGAGGGACAGAATACGGTGGTGAAATGAAAAAAGGAATTTTTTCTGTTTTACACTATATGCTTCCCCAAAAAGGTGTCTTGTCAATGCATTGCTCCGCAAATGTATTTGAAAATGGGGATAACCCTGCGATTTTTTTCGGATTATCCGGTACAGGTAAGACTACCTTATCAACCGAGCCTAGTCGTCCTTTGATTGGCGATGATGAGCATGGCTGGTCAGATGATGGTATATTTAATTTCGAAGGTGGTTGTTATGCAAAAGTAATCAATCTAAATCCTGAAGATGAGCCGGATATTTATAATGCAATTAGGGAAGGTGCGCTACTGGAAAATGTCGTTTATGATCCTGAAACAAAGCAGATTGATTTCAACGATAATTCAAAAACTGATAATACGAGAGTTTCCTATCCATTAAACCATATTGATAATTCTGTTTATGGAAAAGGTCAGCCAAGTATGGCGGGACATCCCCAGAAAATAATTTTTCTAACCTGTGATGCCTATGGTGTTTTACCGCCTGTGGCAAAGTTATCAGCAGATCAGGCCATGTATCACTTTATTAGTGGGTACACTGCAAAAGTGGCAGGGACAGAACGTGGAATTACAGAACCTACAGCGACTTTTTCACCTTGCTTTGGCGGACCATTTTTGACACTGCACCCGCTCAGATATGCCAGATTATTAAAAGAAAAAATGGAACAATTTACCGTGGATGTTTATTTAGTAAATACAGGTTGGGTAGGTGCAAATGCGAAATCCGGAGCTAAACGTTTCAGTCTACCTGACACAAGGGAGATTATCAATAATATTCTTAATGGTGAAATTGAAAAATCAGACTTTGAGATAGATAAATATTTTGGAATCCAAATTCCAATTACATTAGGAGATGTCAATTCAAAATTATTAAATCCAATTCGTACATGGGCCAATATAGATGATTACCATAGATCAGCAAAAGAATTGGTAAAGAAATTTCAATCAAATTATAAAAAATATGATTTAGGTGATGATGTGATCCTAAATGCAGGCCCTTCATTAAAAAATCATACATAGAAAAAACAAATTATAAGTATTATTTAAAAATATTTGAATACTTAAGACAGTTTTCATAATTTCATCAAGTCGTGATTTGCACCGTATTGCCGCGACATAAAATAAACGCTAAAAAGGTTCTAAATTTAGAAGCCGGACTTAGCACCGGTTTTTTTTATGCAAAAAATAAAAAATATATTAAAAAATAAAATCCTAACTCTTGATGGTGCCATGGGAACTATGGTGCAATCTTATGAGCTAAGTGAAAAGGATTTCCGTGGTGAAATATTCCAAAATCATCCGTGTGATTTAAAGGGGAATAATGATTTACTATCTTTGACGCAACCAGATATTGTAAAAGAGATACATGAATCTTATTTAACTGCAGGTGCAGATTTGATTGAAACCAATACATTTAATTCAACGCGTATTTCCCAAGCTGATTATCAAATGGAAGATTTAGTCTATAATATGAATAAAGCAGCAGCCAAAATTGCCCGATCAGTTGCGGATGAATTCACTGCAATGGATCCTGAAAAACCACGTTTTGTCTGTGGTGCTTTAGGGCCTACAAATAAAACAGCTTCTATGAGTCCGGATGTCTCAAATCCAGGTTTTAGAAATGTGACTTTTAATGAGTTAGTTGATTCTTATTTTGAACAATCTAAGGGTTTAATTGATGGCGGTGTTCATTTATTATTGATCGAAACTGTATTTGATACTCTGAATTGTAAAGCAGCACTTTTTGCAATTCAAAATTTATACGAAGAAATAGGGGAAGAGATACCAGTCATTGTTTCAGGAACAATTACTGATGCCAGTGGACGTCTCTTATCAGGGCAAACGGTTGATGCATTTTGGAATTCAATTCGGCATGCTGACCTTCTTGCAGTAGGCTTGAATTGTGCTCTCGGAGCAGAACAAATACGTCCCTATATAGATGCCCTTTCTAAGATTGCGGATACTAATATAATGGTTTATCCAAACGCTGGACTACCCAATGAATTCGGAGAATATGACGAGACCCCAGATCAAATGTCAAATTTTCTCCAAGAATTTGCAGAATCAGGTTTAGTGAATATTATTGGTGGATGCTGCGGAACAACACCAGATCATATTGCAGCCTTTTCAAACTCTGTCCAAGATATAAAACCAAGAAAAATACCGAAAACTGAACCCTATACAAAATTAAGCGGCTTGGAGCCTTTAGTAATTCGACCTGAATCTAATTTTATCAATGTGGGAGAACGTACCAATGTGACAGGATCGGAACGATTCCGCCTACTCATTAAAGAAAATCAATATGAAGAAGCACTCTCCGTTGCTAGGCAGCAAGTAGAAAATGGGGCACAAATAATTGATGTGAACATGGATGATGGCCTAATTGATTCAGAACAAGCAATGGAAGATTTTTTACGTTTAATTGCATCTGAACCGGAAATATCCAAAGTTCCCATTATGATTGATTCTTCAAAATGGACTGTGATTGAAACAGGTTTAAAAAATATACAGGGAAAAGGAGTAGTTAACTCTATCTCATTAAAAGAAGGTGAAGACGAATTTATCCACCATGCAAAAATAATAAAAAAATATGGTGCTTCTGTAATTGTTATGGCCTTTGATGAAAAAGGTCAGGCCGATACCTACAAGCGTAAGGTGGATATTTGTGAACGAGCTTATAATATTTTAACTGAAAAGGTTGGGTTAAAACCAGAAGATATCATATTTGATCCAAATATTTTTGCAGTAGCAACTGGCATTAAAGAACATAATCAGTACGGGAAAGCATTTATAGATGCTGCAAAAACAATTAGAGATAAAATGCCCGGTGTCCACATCAGCGGTGGTGTCAGCAACCTGTCTTTTTCTTTTCGGGGAAATAATCCTGTGCGGGAAGCTATGCATTCCTGTTTCTTATATCATGCAATCCAGAATGGTATGGATATGGGGATAGTCAATGCAGGTCAGTTGGTTGTTTATGATGATATCGATTCTGACTTAAGAGAATCTATTGAAGATGTTTTATTTGATCGCCGTATCGATTCTACGGATAGGTTAGTCGAATTGGCTGAAAATTACCGAGCAAAGAAAAAGCAGAAAATTCAAGATATTGCTTGGCGATCCTTACCTGTTAAAGAAAGGTTGTCTTATTCATTGGTGGAAGGGATCGATAAATATATTGAAGCTGATACTGAAGAAGCACGTGATCAGTTGGAAAAACCAATTCAGGTTATAGAAGGGCCCCTTATGGATGGTATGAATAGGGTAGGAGATCTTTTTGGAGCCGGAAAAATGTTTTTACCCCAAGTGGTGAAATCTGCTCGGGTAATGAAAAAAGCTGTGGCGTATTTGGTGCCATTTATCGAAAAGGAAAAAGAATCAAAAGGTTTGGAAGATTTAACAAATGGTACGATTGTTTTAGCTACTGTTAAAGGAGATGTACACGATATTGGTAAAAATATTGTTGGAGTAGTTCTAGGCTGTAATGGCTATAAAATTGTGGACTTAGGGGTTATGGTCCCAGCAGATAAGATTTTATCAACCGCCATAGAATTAAATGCGGATTTAATCGGATTATCAGGTCTCATTACTCCAAGTTTGGATGAAATGGTACATGTTGCATCTGAAATGAGAAGGAAAAATTTTACAACTCCTCTTCTAATAGGAGGTGCTACAACTAGTAAAAAACATACAGCTATAAAAATAGAAGAAAAATATCCAAAATCTGTTTTTCATGTTCTAGATGCAAGTAGATGCGTGGGAGTGGTGGGCCAATTATTAAAACCCGAACAAAAAGAATTACTTATCCAAAAAACCACAGATGATTATAATTCAATACGTGAGAAATTCTATCAGAATCAACAAACAATTAAAAAAATAAATATAAAAGAAGCACGTTCAAGAAAACCAAATCTTAAATATAAACCTTATCAGCCAAACTCAATTGGTAGAAAAACTGTAAAAAATATTTCTCTTAAGGAACTAGCTAGTTATATTGATTGGACACCTTTTTTTCATGCTTGGGAATTAAAAGGTATATATCCTGGAATTCTAAATGATGCTAAAAAAGGTTCAGAAGCTCAAAAATTATTTGATGATGCTCAAAGATTACTCTCGGAATTAATAGATTATGAATCTTTAACAGTTAAAATGATCTTCGGCATTTTTCCGGCAAAATCAGAAAATGAAAATATCGTTCTCTATGAAGATAATATAACATTTAATTATCCACGTCAGCTTATTAATAAAGGTAAACAGCCTAATTATTGTTTAGCAGATTTCATTTCTTCTGAAGGGAGCGATCACCTAGGAGTATTCACTGTAACTGCTGGACATGGATTGAAAAAACTTGTAGAAAAGTATGAGTCTAATCACGATGATTATAGTTCTATTATGGTGAAATTAATAGCAGATCGCTTTGCAGAAGCAAGTGCTGAGTGGTTACATGAGAAAATTCGAAAAGAATACTGGGGTTTTGCTAAGGATGAAAAGTTTTCCCATGATGAATTAATAAAAGAGAAATACATTGGCATTCGACCGGCACCGGGATACCCGGCTTGTCCTGACCATACAGAAAAAGATAAAATTTGGAAACTGTTGGATGTTGAGAATATGATCGGTGTTACTCTCACAGAAACGAGAGCTATGTGGCCTACCGCATCTGTTTGCGGATGGATATTTTCCCATCCTGAATCACGTTATTTCAGCGTATTAAAAAATAAATAATAATATATGAGAATTAGAGATAAAGTAAAAAAACCGAAAAGACCTGTAGTTGCATATGAAATCCTACCACCAAGGGAAAAGGACGGCACGTTGAATTCCTATGCAGAGATTATCAGTTCATTGCTATCCCAAACTCATATAGATGCCATCAATATTCCGGAAGTTCATGATGAAAATAGTAGAGGAGATAGACCTGTCTCCAGTCAAAAACGCGGCGAGCCAAGAGAATTTGGCCGAATGATGCAAGATATTGTTGGAATTGAAGCGATTGTAAATCGGGTCGTTGTTCATGAGCCACTTGACATTCAATTAAAATGGATGGAACAAACTAATAAGGAATTTGAGATAGAAAATATGATTATTGTTGGCGGTGAATCTAGTTCGATTAAATACCCTGGACCGTCTGTAAACGAAATGCTAAGTGCTATTTCAAGTGATTTTAATTCAAATGGTGGTGATATATTCTGTGGAGGTATTGCTATTCCAAGTCGGGTTAAAGAATCGATGAATTTGATCAAAAAAACAAATCATGGATCAGAGTTTTTTACTACCCAGGTCTTATATGACTCTGCCAAGGTCATAAAAATGATAGATTTTTACCAAAAACAATGTGATGAATCAAAAACATTTCCGAGAAGGATTTTACTAAGTTTTGCCCCAGTTTCATCGCAAAAAAATATTGATTTTTTAAAATGGTTGGGCGTGGAAATCCCTGCTGAAACAGAGCGATATCTACAGGGTAGACCTGGATCAATGACTGAAAGATCTCTAGATGTAGCCATTGAAGTGCTAAATGATACTCTTAATTTTATTTCTACGAATGATTTAAAGGTGCCTATAGGGTTGAATGTAGAACACATTATGTCATATAACTTTCAATCTTCCGTTGAAATGTTACAAGAATTAGCAAGGATCTACAGAGAATTTTGTATAAAAACAAAGCAGTATTAGTGAATGAATAATAGTAATTTTCTGCCCAATTCTATTTTTTTTTCTCACCAAACCATTAACAATTAAAGGAAGTTCAATTGAGTCAATTTTTATTTACGTCCGAATCTGTCACGGAAGGACATCCTGACAAAGCCTGCGATGCAATATCAGATGCTATTCTAGATGATATTTTAGCAAAGGATCCTAATGCACATGTAGCGTGTGAAACTTTGGCGACAAAAGGAGTCATAGTAGTATCTGGAGAAGTCCGAACTGAAGGTGTTGCAGAAGTAGAAAAAGTTGTAAAAAATACAATTTGTGATATTGGTTACCATGAAGGTAACAGCGGAGTAGATCCTGAGAAAGTAAAAGTTATATCCATGCTCCACGAACAAAGCCCTGAAATTGCCCAGGGAGTTGACTCTGAAAATTTATCAGAACAGGGTGCAGGGGATCAGGGATTGATGTTTGGGTATGCCTGTACAGAAACACCAGAATTGATGCCCTTGCCGATTCAAATCGCTCATCGATTAACCGAAAGGTTAACTAAACTTCGAAAAAGTATGACTATTCCTTGGCTTCGACCAGATGGTAAATCTCAGGTCTCAGTTAATTATAAGAATGGTACGCCTGTTTCCATTGAAAATGTTGTCATCGCAACACAGCATGATGACATGATTAATGAATATGGTTCAGAAGAAAAAGAACTTAAATTTGTAAAGAATGAGGTATCCAAACATATCATTATGCCAGTCCTGGATGCTTATGGATATCCATATTCGGAAGATTTTATTGTAAATGGCACTGGAAGATTTGTCTATGGTGGCCCGTCTGCTGACACAGGACTTACTGGTAGAAAAATCATTGTAGACACTTATGGTGGTTATGCACCCCATGGTGGTGGTGCTTTTTCAGGTAAAGATCCATCTAAAGTAGATAGAAGTGCAACCTATATGGCACGCTATATAGCAAAAAATATAGTAGCTGCAGAATTAGCTGAACGATGTGAAATCCAATTATCATACAGTATTGGTGTAGCAGAACCAACATCATTTTATGTAAAAACTTTTGGTACAGGGAAAAAGAATGATGAAGAACTTACTGGACTTGCACGGGAAGTATTTCCGCTACGTCCAGGTGAAATAGTTGCACATTTAGATTTGAAAAAGCCAAGGTACAGACAAACTGCTGCCTATGGTCACTTTGGCCGCGAATTAGATGCTTTCACCTGGGAAAAAACTGACCTTGCCGATACACTTCGGTCCAAATTATAGAGGAAAATATGGTACAAACTTTAACACAACCTATCGTAGAATCTTTGCCATATAGGGTGAAGGATATAAATCTTGCTGAGGATGGCAGGAAGGCTATAGATATTGCAGAAAAAGAAATGCCTGGTTTAATGGCCACACGTACGAAATATGGGACAGAAAAACCATTAGCAGGGAAAAAGATAACAGGCTCTTTACATATGACTGTAGAAACAGCAGTCTTAATTGAATCCCTTGTTGAACTTGGTGCGGATGTTCGTTGGGCAAGCTGTAATATATTTTCAACTCAAGATCATGCAGCTGCTGTTATTGCAAAAGCAGGGGTACCTGTTTTTGCCTGGAAAGGAGAGACATTAGAAGAATATTGGTGGTGCACATTGCAGGCACTCACCTTTCCTGACGGTTTAGGGCCGGATTTAATTGTTGATGATGGTGGTGATGCAACATTATTAATTCATAAAGGTTTTGAACTGGAGAATTATTACACTAAATATAATGATACCCCTGAAATCACCACAGAAATTGAAGAAGAGCAAATTATAGAGAAATTACTTCGTGAAGTTTTAGAAAAGGATCCATGCCATTGGCATAATGTAGCAAAAAATATTATAGGTGTATCAGAAGAAACAACTACCGGTGTACATCGTTTGATCCAAATGGAAAAAGATGGACACTTGCTCTTTCCAGCCTACAATGTAAATGATTCTGTCACTAAATCCAAATTCGATAATATTTATGGTTGTCGTGAATCTTTAGCTGATGGGTTAAAAAGAGCTTTAGATGTGATGGTAGCAGGAAAAACAATTGTTGTATGTGGTTATGGTGATGTTGGCCGTGGTTGTGCCCAATCCATGCGTGGTTATGGTGCCAGAGTCCTAGTTACTGAAATCGACCCAATCTGTGCTTTGCAGGCGTCCATGGAAGGATTTGAAGTTACTACTGTAGAAAAAGCCTTAGATAAAGGTCATATTTTTGTTACAACTACTGGCAATAAGGATGTAATCACTAAAGAACATATGTTGGAAATGAAAGACCAGGCCATTGTATGTAATATCGGTCATTTTGATAATGAAATTCAGGTAAATGCATTAAACCATGACCATGATATAGATCGTGAAGTTATAAAACCACAGGTAGATCGATACACATTTAAAAATGGTCGACAAATTTTTATTCTGGCTGAAGGCCGGCTTGTTAATTTGGGTTGCGCTACAGGTCATCCAAGTTTTGTTATGTCCAATTCGTTTACAAATCAGGTATTAGCTCAAATTGCGCTTGCAAAAGATCAGCCTGAGATAGGTGTTTATATGCTTCCAAAAGAATTGGATGAAGAAGTTGCACGCCTTCATTTAGACCATTTAGGTGCTGAATTAACTGAGTTAACTGATGAACAGGCAGACTATATTGGAGTCCCAAAAGATGGTCCATATAAGCCAGATCATTATCGATATTAATATAAATTCAATAAAATCAATTATTAACCCCGCAATTTGTTGTGGGGTTTTTTGTTTTTGTTTCTCTCGAAATTATTCTACAAATTCGAGTGCGGAAGTCCAATAATATTGGCATAAAATGAAGGTAAATCCGAAACAATCCATATCTCGTTGGAAAACGGGATTTTTCCACGTATTTCTGACCATCTTTTTAATGGTAACAGTGGCGTGTGATTTTGATATTCCTGAAAAATTTGAAATGCCAACCTGGTATTTTGATCTCAAAATCCCCCTTGTGCAGACAAAATACCAGATGACCGATATTTCTAATGATACTGCGGGTATTTTTCTTACCGATGATTCACTTGGGTTCGAGATCATACAAGAAGGTGAAATGCCGGCAACAGAACTTCCTGCTTTACCACCTATTCCATTAGATCTAAATGAAGAAATTGCATCTCCAGAAATTCCAGGTATAGAAGTCGATATTGAATTACCTGTATTAGCAATTAAAGAAAAAATCAATGTTGTTGCCTATGACGTTTCCATCTATCAGGATACTGCCAAGCTATGTGAATGGATTACAGCCTATGATACTACAGTTTTTCCTCCAGAACCTTTTGATACACTCATATGTTTAATAGATAGCACCACAGGTGATACTATCGGCAAACCATTTTCCTTCCCTACAGACTCTGTCAGGCATATGACTGCCGAGAACTATAACACATTTGTTGTGGCTCTTTTTGATTCCGTAATGGGTTTATTGTCTACAGTACTCGATACAACAATTAATCTTGGACTTTCATCACTTCCACTCCCCGCAGATCCGCCAATTATTGCTAGTGTAGACAGATTATTAATTGGCGGGGATGAGACGAATAGTCTTTACAGTACACGATTTAAAAATAATACTGTGACAAACCTGGAAAATGTTTATTCATTTATGGTAACCGGAGACAGAGAATTAGATATTGGTTCATACGGTGATCCCAATCGAAGGGACAGTCTGGCATCTCACAATGAAATGCCTACTATAGCATACGGTGAAGAATATGATGCTACTACACCACTTGCAGGTGCTGGTTTGAGAAGCTTTTTGAAATTGGCAACCAATATGTCAATGGCACCAGCCACTGATATTGTAACCATTCCACCAGGGTCCTTATATGTTGATTTTAAATTAGCCTTTCAAATGTCAACTATTGACAGTATGGAAGTGACAACCAATCAGTATTCCTTATCAGACGGCTTGGAAATACCAGCAATGGAATTACCCGAGATGGATATGTCAGAATCTGGAATCAGCAAAATGGAAATATATCGAAATATCCTGAAATCAAATGCACCACAAAGTGAGAATAGATTTATTATCAGTGATTTGCAAAGTTCATTTCCGTTCCCATTAGATTTTGTGTTACAGTTTAAAAACTTTATTGATCCAACCGGAAGCGATTCTGTCTATGTGAAGAGAACCCTAACGAATCGCGATAGCCCTTATACAAAAATTACTGATATGAGAGGATGGTATCTTCAAAGCACAGAGCGGGACAATAATGGGGATGGATGGCCGGACAGTGCATTCAATAGTTTTGATTTTGTATTAGATATCGCCGTTCCAGAAACAACTACAACAATACCACTAGATGGCTCTCCATTGGGCAGTTTTGCAATGAGAATGGTACTTGACCAATTGTCTTTTGAGTCGATTGGTGCAAATTTGTATATGGAGATGCCTGCTGAACCCACTCAGCAAGAATTTCCTCCAGGTCTCAGCGGTGCTATTCCCACTGAAGCGTTAATTGAACTCATCTTCAAAAATCAGATCAGATTGCCAATAGAAATGAATATGGAATTCAAGGGGACGAATTCACTGGGTGAAATTGTTTATATGCCTGTGATTGTTGATACAATCGGGTTTCCTTTAACCAGTGCGTCTACAGATACAGCTATGACGATTATTGGATTAAGTAAACTGGGGACATCTATCACAATTTATGAATCCGTGGATGACAGTTTGCCTTCATTTCAGAAAATTAATACCCCTTGTGATACTTGTGCATCTATCATTGATCTTCTTGCTTCAAATCCAATTGAATTGGTTATAACACCTGAAGTTAAAGTTGATGGTCGTGGGTCCATTGAATCCGGGAAGGCAATTCGAGGGGGATTCCGAGTGACAATTCCATTTGTCTTACAATTAGAGCCTATGACTTTTATGGGTGGAACAGCCACTGCCATAGAAGAATTTGACCATGACACTCGTTATAAGATTCGAAATAGTCTGTTAGAAACAGAACTTGTATCCAATATCACCAACGCTTTGCCATTTGGAGCAGAAGTTTCTATTTTGTTAAGTAACGACTCTCTTTTCCCAACAGATACATCGTGGAAACAACTTGGCATTTTTCGAGATTCCTTGGCATCCAGAGGCATCCTTCAACAGACAGACAGTCTTTATATTATTCGAAAATGTGAAGACATTTCACCAGATAGCGGAAGAGTATACATTTTTAATGTACTCACAGACTACTCAGAGTGTTTTGATGGACTACCTTATATTGTGAAATATAATGCATCAGGTACAGATACAATTATTTCATATGTAGATACTTTATTTAAATTTATGTTACCGGATCCCGAAGCATATTATAGTGCTGACGATACAACTGGCTATCCAGAAGGCATGGTTGCAGTTCCCGGCTCTGGAGTATATGCTAGTACCATTGATACATCCCAAATATATTTATTAACTGATTACGGTAATCACTATACGATGCCAAGGTTCTATCTGCCTGGCACTGATTCTAGAGGCGTATTTTTATCGGTGGAAGATTATTTAGAAATCAGTTCTTTTATAACATTCCGACTTAGTAGTTCCGGTGCATTTGGCGGAGTCAACCCAGAATTAATTATCACTTATCCTAATGGCGGCCAAATACTATATACGGACCAGACATATGAAATCCTATGGGCAATTGGCGGATCCAGCAGTGAAAAAGTTGACCTGTATTATTCCATTGCAGGTGACTCCGCAACATACAAGTCATCAAATTGTTTATTAACAGATAATTGGACTTCAATTGCATTAGATCTAGATAATTTGGGATCTTACTCCTGGGATTTATCTACTACTGGCCTTGCTGAAACAGATTCTTTACGTTTAAAAATTGTTACATCTAATGGAAGTGCTTGTGATTTAAATGGTCACTATATAAAAATTAGAAATTCAACTCAATCAAACCGTTTCATGAGATCAAAGAATCCAAAACTTGGTTTAAGGTTAAATAGATGAGAAAAATTCTCGTAATTTTAATTTTATTTGGTTTTACTATACAGGCGCAGAGCAAAAGAGATCCCAGAATGGTTGGAATGGCAGGTGCATATACCACGGTTGCCAATGGTGTTTTTAGTGTAGGATTTAATCCGGGTATTATTGGTTTACAGCAAAATGATCCATTTTTAATTCAGGCGGCCCAACTTGATTTAGGTATATTGGGTAATTTTTTTTCCATCGAGAATATTGCACAATACAGTGGAGATACACTGAACACTGCAGATAAAAATGAATTATTTGACCAGATAGAAGTCTCTGATGGAATGGGGTTTTTTGTTGATTCACATATGCCATTTTTCAGTATTTCAAAAGGAAATATGGCATTTACATCCAATAATATTCTATTGCAAAATTATCGTTTGCCTATGGGTTTATTAGAATTGATGTTTTATGGAAATGCTCAGAAACCAACACTGGATCTTGAGTTTAATTATGAAATTGTTGGTTTGAATGAATACGGTTTTTCTTTTGGCATTCCATTTAAATCCATGTCCTGGGGTATAACGGCTAAATATCTTCAAGGATTATTTTATTTAGGGATTGATGAAGATTCTTCATCCGCAAGTTTAATTACGGATGATCTTGGGATTTATGGTTCCGGAAAATATATTATCCGACAAGGTGTTGGTGGCGCAGGATTTGGACTGGATATCGGTGTTATTTCTCGCCCATATAATGGTTGGCAATTTGGAGCGTCATTTATCAATCTAGTCGGGACAATAGCATGGAACCAAAATGACAGTGGTCAAGAACCATCCAGTGTCAATCCACTTACAAACAGATTCTACCCTTTCAAGTTTGGAGAAGATACTCTTGATCTTAATGAATCAATTTTATACACATTTTTAATAGACACAATAAGGGCTGATAAGTTAGGAAATGACTCATTATTTACCACTGAAACCGTATTTTTTGTTGATACACTTGCAGATGGTAAACGTCCAGAATTTAAAACACGATATCCGGCACTTTTTCGTTTAGGTGCATCGAGAAAAGTTGATAATTGGCTTTACGCCATGGATCTAGTTGCAGGGTTTGAAAATAAATATTACGCTCGCCAGCAATGGAAGTTAGCTGTTGCAGCGGAATGGACGAGAATTCCTGCTATTCCGATGCGGATTGGGTATTCTTGGGCAGGTGGTGAAATGAAAGAATTAGCCATGGGCTTTGGAATAAAAAAAGGGGTTGTAAATTTTGACTTAGGCTTTTCATTCCGAAATGGAATGTGGATTCATACTATGAAAGGATTTAATCTTTCCTTTGGGTTCTCATTCAGGGGTAAACCATCGGAAAAGCCTAAAGCAGAAGATGGGCCAACACCCAAATAAAATGAAATATTAATTAGGTTTTTGCTCGCCATAGCAGAATAATTCCTCCAATCAGAAATATAATATTACCAAGCCATGCTGAGAACAAAGGCTCTAAAACTCCTTTAAAGCCAAGTGATTGTCCAAACTTAATTAGGGCATAATAACCAAATATTACAAATACGCTGGATCCGGCTCCAAAAGAAAGACTGCTTTTTTCTTTTAAAACTACTAGGGGTATTCCAAAAAGAACAACAATCAAATTTGTAAATGCAAAGGAAACCTTTAAGTACCTTGTAACTTCCCATCGTACAGTATCTACGCCATTTTTTTTCAGCTCCACAATTCGGTCCGTTAATTTGTAATAATCCAATTCATCAGGCTTTCGTGCCTGTTGCTGGATCTCTTCAGGGTCAAACCCTAGGGTGAAAAGAGTATCACCGCTCCCAATCGCAACCTGGGTTTCAATACCATTTTCATTGAATTCTCTAATGGAGTAATCGGTTAGGGTCCATTTAGATGAATCACTATTCCAAACAATTTTTTTGCTATCAATTCTTTTTCGAATCCTAGATTGTCCTAAGTCAACCAATGTTAGGTCTATACCTTTGGAACGCTGAATATAGTATTTTGCTAAGGAAATATGCGTAGTAACATTCTTTTGTAGAAAAATATTTTTTAATGTATTTTTTAATTTATGCCTTGATTTTCGTTTTATGTAGTCACGGTCAATTTCAAATCGTTTTTCATTTCCATATGCAACCAATTTATTATCTAAAATGAAAGAACCGGCACTCATGAAAATTCCTGAAAAAAGCAGAGGCAGTGTAACTCGATATAAACTAATACCGGATGCTTTCATAGCTGTCCATTCATTCCGTTTTACAATTGATCCTAAGCTGAATACAGTGGCGATTAACATGGACATGGGGAGCCCAATACTCACAAACCAGGGTAGGGTGTATAGATAATATTGGAAAACAATATTACCAGTTACCTTATTATCCATAAACCGGTCTAGATTTTCAATCAAATCCACAATAACAAATATGGATACAAAACCTAGTACAGAGATACCAAGAATGGACCAGAATTGACGAATAAAGTATTTGTCGAGTTTATTTAACATTAATTTTAAGACTTACAGAAACAGAATTTGATAATAATGAAGCAATAATAAAAAGGTTCAGATGAAATTTTACGAATTTTTTGATTCAGCCATGGCAGCCATTGCCGAGGCCCTTTGGGCCATGCCGTTAGTTATTCTTCTTTTGGGCGGTGGCATATTCTTTATAATTTTAAGTCAATTTAAACCATTTCTATATCTGAAGCATGCAATACATGTTTTAGCGGGGAAGTATGATAATGCTGATGATCCAGGACAGATCACACATTTTGAAGCATTATCCAGTGCACTTGCCAGTACAGTAGGAATGGGTAATATAGCTGGAGTTGCCGTAGCAATACACACTGGAGGTCCTGGAGCCATTTTCTGGATGTGGTTGACTGCTATCATTGGAATGGCAACAAAATTCTTCACATGCACGCTGGCATTGATGTACCGGGGAAAAGATGATAGTGGAGAGATACAGGGCGGAGTTATGTATTTTATACAAGAAGGTTTAGGTGTAAAGTTTCGTCCATTGTCAATAATGTTCAGTATTTCAGGGATGTTTGGATGTCTAGTTTTTTTTCAGGCAAATCAATTATCCCAAATTATCCGAGATTATTTCTATGTACCGAATGGTTTTTTTGCAGCGGATATAGAAACTGGAAATATAGTAACAGGATTTGTGATTGGCACCTTAGTTGGAATAGTTATTTTTGGCGGAATTCAGAGGATAGCTAGAATTGCATCGAAACTAGTGCCCGGGATGGTCGGGCTCTATTTACTGGCAGCCTTTATCATCTTGTTCCAGAATATTACTCAAATACCTTATGTGTTTTCTATGATTTTATCAGATGCATTTACTGGGAATGCCATGATGGGTGGCTCGTTGGGATCCATGATCATAATTGGAGTACGACGAGGACTTTTTTCTAATGAGGCTGGCAGTGGAACAGAAACTATGGCCCATGGAGCTGCAAAAACAACTGAACCAGTTCGGGAAGGCCTTGTTGCTATGTTGGGCCCCTTTATCGATACGTTAATTGTTTGTTCCATTACTGCTCTGGTAATTTTATTAAGTGGGGTCTATACAGAAAATTTCAATGGCGTGACGCTGACTATGAAAGCATTTGAATCTGAATTAGGTATATTTGGATATATCATCCTAATGACTTCAGTATTGACTTTTTCTCTATCCACCATGTTTGGCTATTCCTATTATGGTAGAAAATGTGTTTCTTTTATTTTTGGAACAAAGTGGAAGAGTACTTATAATTGGTTTTATATTGGTATGATCATGGTTGGAGCTACTACTTCTATTGATATTGCAATTAATTTTGTAGACAGTTCGTTTGCATTAATGGTAATTCCAACCATGGTAGGGACCATTTTATTAGCGCCTAAAGTGATGGTGGAAGCAGACCGGTATTTTTCTTCCTTAAAGTAATCCTTCCAGCAATACCCACCCATCCAATTCTTTCGTTACTGAAAGACGTATCCAGGGTGAGTATCCTTTCAAAACATCATCCACCTGATTTTCCAGGACACCGGATAAAACCAAATGCTTTTTTGTATGTTCCTTTAATGTGAATGATAGCTTGATCAAAACTGAAGAAAGAATATTGGCCAAGACTACATCAAATTTTTGATTAGATATGAAATTATCTGTATGTGAAAATAAAACGTCCGTTTGATTCAATCGATTATTTTGCAAGGCATTAGTCATTGCCTTTGGGTCAATATCAACACCTTGGATTTTTCCACCACCTAGTTTTTTTGCTGTAATGGCTAAAATACCAGAACCAGTCCCATAATCCAGAACTGAAACATCGTTTTTGATATTTTGTTCTAACCATTTTAAACATAATTGCGTTGTAGGATGTGATCCAATTCCAAATCCAGTACCCGGTTCTATTATTACTGTTGTACCGTGAAATGGTGACCCAGTTTCCCAGCTTGGTACAATCCTTAAATTATTAGAGATATGAATTTCTTTGAATTGAGACTGAGTGTATACGACCCAGTCTTTATCTTCGAATATTTCCTCTATATAATTGGGCATATCATAAAGATTTAACATGTCTCTTATTTGAGTTATAAGTTTATTTATATTGATTTCATCATTGATTAATAAAATGAGATCATGTGTATCTCCTGACAATACTGGAGGATTGTCCATGTCATCAAACCAAGTTGATTCACTTTCAATCAATTTATCCTTGATTGTAATTGCGACAATATCCAGCTCGCTTATCTTATCAGAAACTTGGCTTAAATTTAGTCCCGGTAGTTTAAGAGTTATGTTTTTCCACATCTTCATGAAGGTGTAATTTACGGGTTATGATATCCCGCGGTGATCTAAATACTGAAAAGCAAAATCCCCAATCTCAAAAGATTGATTCCATGTCAATTATTGATATTCTAACAACAATAAATCGGGAAGATCAAACCATAGCACATGCAGTGGAAAAGACTATCCCTGATATTGAAGCAGTAGTAAGGTTTACAACAGAGTCCATTCAAAGAGGCGGCAGAGTATTTTACGTAGGTGCTGGTACCAGCGGTAGATTAGGTGTATTGGATGCTTCAGAAATTCCGCCAACCTATTCTGCACCAAAAGATTTTTTTATTGGTATTATTGCCGGAGGGGAAGATGCATTGAGAAATTCTATAGAAGGTGCCGAAGATAAACCGGATCAAGCAATTCAAGATCTTGAACCATACAATATAAATAAACAGGATACAGTGATCGGAATTTCCTGCAGTGGAGCAGCAGCTTATGTTGTATCTGCCATAGACTTCGTCAGAACTAAAGGTGCAAAAACTGCTTATTTGGTAACGAACCCAAAACCGTTTAAAATGGCAGAAGTTGATATTGTTATCCAAGCGGATACAGGACCGGAGATTGTAACTGGTTCCACGCGGATGAAAGCAGGTACGGCAACAAAAATGGTCCTAAATATGATTTCCACAGCCACAATGATTAAACTAGGTAAGGTATATAGCAATCTTATGGTAGACCTGATGACTGTGAATGAAAAGCTGGTTGATCGGGGCACCAGGATCATAAAACAATTAACTGGATTAGACCATGAAAATGCAAAAAATAGATTGTATGAAGCAGAAAAATCTGTGAAAATGGCTATTGTGATGGAAAAATTAGGCTGTACACTTTCGGAAGCAAGAGTAAGGTTAGATGAAGAAAATGGATTATTACGAAACATTGTTGATAAATGAAAAAAAAAGAAGTTTTATTTAATAAAAAAGGTCAGGATATTCTGAAAAAGCAACTGGTTGCAG
>MDTE01169919.1_pt1 | contig 78259 bp, 71 predicted proteins | sample 811231 | NCBI WGS metagenome assembly MDTE01 (sample SAMN05326651, study PRJNA326480) | marine metagenome | isolation source: seawater | place: Indian Ocean: Red Sea | collected 2010 | reverse complement strand
TAATAATTATTTATATATTGCTGCAATTTTATTTTCTCTTGGCGTGTTTGGAGTAATGACGAGGCGTAATGGTATTGCGGTGCTTATGGGCGTTGAGTTGATTTTAAATTCTGCAAATTTAAATTTTGTTGCGTTTTCAAGGTTTGGTGGTATGAATCTAGATGGCCATATCTTCGGGCTTATAGTGATTGTCCTAGCAGCTGCCGAAGCTGCAGTTGCATTGGCTATTGTGATCAATATTTATAATAATTTAAATACTATTAATGTGGATGAGGCTGCTGCCTTGAAGGAATAATGGATAACATTTTTATTAATTATTCTCTATTCATTTTGTTTTTGCCACTGGCTGCATTTCTTATTCAGATTTTTCTGGGTAAAAAATTGCCCCGGCAAGGGGACTGGGTTTCAATAGGCGCTATCGTTATTACTCTAATACTTTCCATTTCCATGTTTGTTGCCATGCTTTTGGATTATGATCCAAATTTCAAATATGAAGCATCCTTTACTTGGCTCGATATGGGTTCTTTTTCTATCAGTCTTGGGTTTTTGGTAGACAATATTACCGTCATAATGCTGCTGGTTGTGGCATTGATTTCGACCTGTACTCATATTTTCTCCCTAGAATATTTAAAGGGTGATATTCGTTATTCCCGATACTATGCATATCTTGGACTCTTTACATTTTCCATGAATGGAATTGTATTGGCGAATAATTTGATTTCTATGTACATGTCCTGGGAATTGGTGGGTGTCAGCTCCTTCTTATTGATCGGGCATTGGTTTGAAAAAGATAGTGCTGCAAATGCTTCTAAAAAAGCATTCTTAACCAATAGGGTAGGAGATATCGGTTTCTTTATCGGAATTATGTTGATTTATACGGCTGTGGGATCCTTCGCTTTTGGTGATATCTTTGAAGGTGTATCCGCAGGCATGATTTCTGGCACAACTTTAACCTTTGCAGGTGTCGGTTTATTTTTGGGTGCCATGGGTAAATCTTCACAATTCCCGCTCCATATATGGCTGCCTGATGCTATGGAAGGTCCAACACCTGTTTCAGCATTAATGCATGCCGCAACTATGGTGGCTGCTGGCGTCTATCTTACTGTGAGAATCTTTCCAATCTTAACCCCTGACGCGCTTCTATTTGTGGCTTATATTGGAGGATTCACAGCAATTTTTGCAGCATCTATTGCGATTACGCAAAATGACATAAAGAAAGTTTTAGCATATTCTACTGTAAGTCAGCTGGGATATATGATTTTAGCAGTAGGAACAGGTGTTTATACCGCAGCTTTTTTTCACTTATTGACCCATGCCATGTTTAAGGCAAACTTATTTTATGGTTCAGGCTCTGTAATTCACAGTATGCACCATGCTCTTCATGAAAAACACGATTATAAAACCGATCCTCAGGACATGCGCAATATGGGAAGTTTAAAGGAAAATATGCCTGTAACTTATTGGTCCATGTTTATCAGTACATTAGCCATCGCTGGTGTCCCACTTTTTTCAGGTTTTCTCTCCAAGGATGCAATATTAGCAGGGACTCTTTCGTTCGCACAGCAACATCCTGAGCACTTTTTACTTCCTGTCTTTGGGTTTGGTGCTGCAGCCATCACAGCTTTTTATATGTTTCGAATGATGTTTTTAACTTTTCACGGTGAATCCCAAAACCCAGAATTAATAAATGATATACATGAAAGTCCAAAAGTGATGACAGGACCATTGGTTTTATTGGGTGGTCTCAGCGTATTCTTTTGGTATACAATTCCCTATTTTAATCCATTCTCGAGTTACGGATGGTTTAATGATCTGGTAAAACCTATAGATGCTGTCGTTCCTGGAAATCTTTCTGCATCAGAAATTGATAAAGGAGCTCATCATGCTCATAATTTAGCAATGGCGCTCTCCATTGGAGTAGCTGGTTTGGGAATAGTACTATCCGTTTTAATGTATCTTAAAAAAGTATTTTCCCCACAAAATTGGGCGGCTCGTGCTGGATTTATGTATGAATGGAGTTTTAATAAATATTATTTTGATGATAATTATAATAAATATCTTTATCAACCCACTTTGCGTCTCGCTAATAAGATTGCATGGATTGATTGGGAATTATATGATAGATATTTTATTAACGGATTTGGGCGTGTGACTGAATGGGCCAGTCGAGTTACTGGAAAATTTGATTTTGATGTAATTGATCAAGTTATAGTGGATGGTACTGCTAGGATTTCATCAAGTTTAGGTGCGATCTTCAAAAAAGCTCAAACAGGAAAAATTCAAAATTACGTGCTGTATGTTACAGCAGGAATGGTCATTTTAATGATCATTCAATCATTTTAACTCAAGCAGTAATTAGAGGAGAGAATGGAACAAATTCTCAGTTGGTTAATTTGGCTTCCAGTCGTTGGAATGGTCGCCATCGCATTTATACCGCGTGATAAAGAAGATGTGATTAAAATCACGGCCGCGGTTACAACAGGTCTGCAATTTTTTCTGACATTGGTTCTTTGGAACAATTTTGATGTTGGGAATGGTGAAATGCAGTTTATGGAAAGAGCGGAATGGATTCCCTCTTTTAATATTGCCTATATCCTAGGAATAGATGGTCTAAGTCTACCTATGGCCATATTGACAGCTCTTTTATGTTTTCTGGGTGTTTTCGTGAGTTGGAACATAAAGAAGGCGGTTAAAGGATATTTTGCTCTATTTTTGCTCCTTGATACTGGAATCATGGGTGTTTTTTTATCTATGGATTTCTTTCTTTTTTACATTTTCTGGGAAGTAATGTTACTACCCATGTACTTCCTCATAGGAATGTGGGGTGGCCCGCAACGTGAATATGCCGCAATCAAGTTTTTCCTTTATACTTTGTTTGGGTCTGTTCTAATGCTGGTAGGAATTTTAGGACTTTATTTCACGTGCGGAAAAACATTTGATATTCTTGAACTCACTCGAGTTGCACCTGATGCGCTTCAAGGTGTCATGTGGTGGGGTATGAGTGCGATCAAGGTGATTTGGGTTCTGCTTTTTATCGGATTTGCGATAAAAGTTCCCGTCTTTCCGTTCCATACATGGCTACCTTTGGCACATGTAGAAGCTCCTACTGCAATATCTGTATTATTGGCAGGTATTCTATTAAAACTAGGTGTTTATGGAATCCTAAGAATTAACTATGGCTTTATGCCTGATGGCGTATATTGGTTTGCGGGTGCACTAGCATTCCTGGGCCTCATTAATGTAGTATGGGGCGGACTTTGTGCCCTTGCACAAAAAGATTTGAAAAAACTAGTGGCATATTCTAGCGTAAATCATATGGGTTATTCCTTAATCGGAATGGCGGCCATTATTGCTGCAGGTGAAGCTCATGGCATGAATTTAAAAGCGGCACAAGCTGGTTTAGGTGGAGCTGTATTTCAAATGTTTAACCATGGTACAATTTCAGCCATGCTGTTCATTTTGGTTGGTGTCATTTATGATCGAGCTCATCACAGGGACATTGAAGGATTTGGAGGATTGGCATCTCAAATGCCCATTTATACAGGTATAACTGCATTGGCATTCTTTGCTGGACTTGGACTACCAGGATTGTCTGGTTTTATCAGTGAAGCAATGTGTTTTATTGGTGCATTTCCGGTATTTAAAGCTATTGTAATTGCATCAACTATAGGTATCCTTTTGAACGCAGCTTATTTCTTATGGGCATTTCAGAGGATATTTTTTGGTGAATTGAATGAGAAATATAAAGACCTACCTGAGATAAACACTTTGGAACTCTGGACAGTTGTCCCTTTATTAATTATTACCATTTTCTTTGGTGTTTATCCTTCGCCCTATCTGGACGTGATTGCAGCATCGATAGATAATCTGATTAATCATGTTGTATCCTTTGCAAACCTTGCAAGTATGTAGGGATAAAGAATGACCAACTTACAAAGTCTTTCTTTCTTTTATCCTGAATTAATTCTATCTGGTGTTATTATTGTTGCCATCATATATGATTTGACAATAGATAAGTCTAAATCAGGAAGTGTAGGTTGGGTTCTGATTATTGGTCTCCTTGCTGTGGCGGCTTCTATCTATTTTCAAGAAGAGAAAGTTACAACATTATTTTCCAATTCAATTGTTTTAGACCCGTTTTCATCCTTTTTTAAATTTGTAATTATTCTTGCAACTATTTTTGTTTCTATTGCTAGTCTCCATACAGGAGAACTTGAAAAATATAGAAAAGGTGAATACTTTACTTTACTCGGAATAATTACTTTCGGATTATTTCTCATGGTATCATCTATTGATCTAATCATGGTATATATTTCCATTGAAATTGTCTCTATTATGTCTTTTGTATTAGCTGGCTATTTAAAACAAAATACTCATTCAAATGAAGGAGCACTAAAATATGTGGTTTATGGTGCATTTTCATCGGGAATAATGCTTTTTGGTTTAAGTTATCTTTATGGACTGACAGGCAGTACAAACTATTTTTTAGTGCAACAGACAATTAGTCAAATGGATTCTAGCGCCGACACTGCTTTGTTGATGGCTATGTTAATGATACTAGTTGGTTTTGGATACAAAATTTCTTTAGTTCCATTCCATTTTTGGACACCGGATGTATATGAAGGTGCTCCAACAACTATTACTGCTTACTTATCCGTTGCTCCTAAAGCAGGTGCATTTGCCATGATGATTAGGTTTTTCAATCAAGTTTTTACAGATGGTGGTGCTATGGATGGGTTAGGTGCTGTATCTATAGCAATCATACCTTGGACAGAAATATTAGCTATTTTAGCTGTAATTACAATGACACTTGGCAATGTAGTGGCTATACAACAAAATTCAATAAAACGTATGTTGGCATATTCAAGTATTGCTCACGCAGGATATATGATGTTGGCTATGCCTGTCATGTCTGGAGACAGTATTTATGCTATCATGATATACATATTCATGTATATTTTTATGAATCTTGGAGCATTCTTTGTCGTTATTGCAGTAAAAAATAAAACAGGTGGAGAAACATTTGACGATTATAAAGGCTTGGGTTGGGAAATGCCTATGATAGGCATTGTTATGACTATTTTTATGTTATCACTTACAGGTTTGCCACCTTCGGCGGGTTTTATTGGAAAATTTTATATTTTTGCTTCTTTGATTAATGGCGGCCAGAAATTTTATTGGTTGGTTATTGCAGGAGGTATAAACAGTGTAATCTCTTTATATTATTATTTTCGCGTAGTGAAAGTCATGTTTTTGGAAGGAGAAAGAAAAGATACTATCATTCAATCTCCAAGAGTTTTTACAATAGTCTTAATGGCAACGGCAATACCGTCTTTATTGTTTGGAGTATATTGGGTACCTATTGCAAATTGGGTGGAGAAATCTCTAACTTTCTTTATTCAAACCCTTTAAATAGAATAATTTTCTATCTTATAAATGAATCATATCAGCATTAAAAAGGGTCATGATATTCGCATTGCTGGCGTTCCGCCAAAAGAAATTTCAACAATTTCAGGTGTTGAAACTGCTGCCATTATCCCTAAAGCATTTCGAGGAGTCAAACCAAAATTAATGGTTAATGAAGGAGATCAAGTTCAAATTGGTTCTCCTTTATTTTTTGATAAAAATAAGCCAGATGTAAAGTGGGCATCTCCTTCAGATGGTACGGTAAAAACAATTGAATTTGGTCCAAGGAGAATAATAAATAAAATTGAAATTTCTATTCAAGGTTCTAAAGCAATCACAGGGCAAACTTTTACAACTGAACAGCTGTCAACTTCTGATCGAGAAACAATTTTAAATTGTATTCTAGAAGCAAATTTATTTCCTGTTATCCGCCAGCGACCATTTAATAAAGTTGCAAATCCAAGGAAGACTCCTCGAGATATTTTCATTTCTGCGATAAACACTGCTCCATTATCGGTTGATCTAGAAACTGTAATTAATTTAAACAAGGATGCATTTCAAGCTGGTATAACTGGATTAAGCAGATTAACTGAAGGAGACGTTTATGTTACTTCTAAAAGGGATATGGATATTCAGAATGCAATCGTGCAAACAATTTGGGGTCCACATCCAGCAGGTAATGTTGGCATCCAAATACATCATACAAGACCCTTAAAACCTAACGATCTTGTCTGGACAGTGAATGCTCAACATGTCATCACACTTGGAAAACTATTTTTGACCGGTGCCTTTGATCCTAAAATTACAGTATCTATAGGAGGCCCAGGTGCTTCTATGCCTGAGACTATTTCTGCTAATATAGGTGCTGATATTAAATCACTTGTTTCAAATAAAGATTTGAAAGCACCATTGAGGTTAGTCTCAGGCGATGTTTTGACTGGCCAAAAAGTTGAACCTTACCAATTTCTAGGCTATTATGACACAGCAGTTACTATTCTTTCCGATTCGGTGAATAGACCATTTATGGGTATGTTGGCAATTGGAAGTAGTAAATCAAAATATAGTTTAACCAATACTTTTATGGGTTTTGGCAAAAAACTTTTCAATTTTAATACATCTCAAAATGGTGAAAAAAGGGCTATGGTTCCACTAAATGCCTGGGAACATGTTTTACCAATGGATATTTACCCAAATGAATTATATCGTGCCATATTAGCGCAGGATATTGAAGAGATGGAACAGTTAGGTCTTTGGGAATGTGATGATGAGGATTTTGCACTATGTTCCTTTGCGTGTCCAAGTAAAATTAATGTTGGTGCTGTCATCCGTAATGGTTTAGATCTATTGGAGGCAGAAGGTTAGTTCATGAAGTGGCTTAGAAATTTATTAGATAATTTAGCCCCAACTTTTCAAGAAGGTGGAAAATTGGAAAAGTTCCATCCGATTTTTGAAGCAACAGATACTATTCTTTTCAGTACTGATGAAAGGACACAGACAGGCCCACATATAAGAGATAGCATTGATATCAAACGTGTAATGATATTAGTGGTGATTTCTCTACTTCCTTGCTACATATTTGGTGCTATAAATATTGGTTACCAAAAATCACTGACGTATGGGTTAACAACTACATGGATTGATAATCTAATAACTGGAATGATAAAAATAGCACCAATAATCGCAGTAACATTTGCTTCGGGAGCATTTTGGGAGTTGCTTTTTGGTGTAGTTCGAAAACATCCTATTTCAGAAGGCTTCCTTGTAACCTGTGCATTAATTCCTTTGACGCTACCACCATCTATACCTTTATGGCAAGTTGCGATAGCAACTTCCTTTGGAATAGTTATTGGTAAGGAGATCTTTGGAGGAGTTGGTATGAACATTTTTAACCCAGCATTGACGGCAAGAGCCTTTCTGTATTTCACCTACCCTATTAATATTTCAGGAGATAAGGTATGGGCTTTAGCTCCAGATGGATATTCTGGACCTACAGCCTTAAGTATACCAGCAGGTCAATTGAATGCAGATGCTCTAGAATTGCTAAATAAGGCGAGTAGTACTATGGTTTTTGATTATTCTTGGTTAAACATGTTAATGGGGTGGATCCCTGGGTCAATTGGTGAAACGAATAAGATGTTAATATTTATTAGTGCTCTATTTCTTATCTTAACAGGAATCACAAGTTGGAGGGTCATGCTCGGTTCTGTGTTAGGGTTATTTATTATGGCCTTCATAGCAAACTTATTTTCACCTTATTCTACAAACTCCATGTTATCCATACCACCCCACTATCATTTAGTAATGGGTAGTTTCATGTTTGGAACTGTTTTTATGGCAACTGAACCAGTTACAGGTTCTCATACTGATAAAGGCCGGTGGATTTTTGGTTTTTTAGTGGGAGCACTAACAGTGATTATTCGAAGTATTAATCCCGCATACCCAGAAGGAATCATGCTTGCAATACTATTGATGAATGCATTTGCTCCACTTATCGATTATTACGTGGTACAGAGTAATATTAGGAAAAGAATGGTTCGTTATGCACAGTAATAAATATACAATATGCTTTACAGCGATTTTGACAATTATTCTTGCATCGTTATTATCTTTTGCTGCTGCAAGCTTAGATGAAAAATATAAATTAAATGTCGAGCTTGATAGTAAGAAAAATATCCTTTCATCTCTTGGTTATAAGGAAGATGCAGATAATAAATGGACACCCGAAGAAATTTTAGATATTTTTAATAAAAATATTCAATCTTATGTGTTAAATAAAAATGGTGAGCAGACGGATCTAAATGTTAATTCTATTGATCCCGAAACTGATTACAGCAATATGCCAATATACGTAAATAAAGTTAATAATGTGATCCAAGGCTATGCAATTCCAATAAGTGGCAAGGGACTATGGAGTACTCTTTATGGCTATTTTGCAATCGAACCCGACTGTGAGACCGCTAAAGGTATTACATTCTATGCTCATAAAGAAACACCAGGCCTCGGAGGTGAAGTTGACAAGGCTTGGTTCCAGAATAATTTTATAGGCAAAAAGTTTGTTGATGAAAATGGTGCATTAATTGGGATCAAAGTTATAAAAGGTAAAGCTAATCCAAATAGTTCTCATGAAGTTGATGGAATATCTGGAGCTACAGTCACCAGTAAAGGTCTAGAAGTATTTCTGCTTGATGATCTAAAAAAGTATGAACCTTTTTTTAAAAAGTTAAGAAATAATCAAACATAATAGTAATTATGGATAAAAAGTCTAAAAAAGCACTTACTGATCCCTTGATGAACGATAATCCAATTAGTCTCCAGGTATTGGGTATTTGCTCTGCACTTGCTGTAACTGTTCAGATAAATACTGCAGTAGTTATGACACTAGCAGTTGTTGCAGTACTCTCAATTTCAAACACAGTGATATCACTGCTTAGGAAAATGATTCCTGGTAAGGTTAGAATAATTGTTCAGCTATCAATAATTGCTAGTCTGGTAATTTTGACCGATCAAATTCTGCAAGCATTTTTATATGATATAAGTAAACAGCTCTCAGTATTTGTGGCTCTCATAATCACCAACTGTATTGTAATGGGTAGAGCAGAAGCTTATGCAATGCAAAATACTCCGGGAAAATCATTTTTGGATGGTCTTGGAAATGGTTTAGGTTATGGTGGCATACTGATTTCTGTAGCATTTTTTAGAGAGTTTCTGGGAAATGGGTCAGTTTATGGTTTTCAGATAATTCCTGATTTAATGTATGAAATGGGATACCAAAATATGGGTTTAATGGTTCTTTCGCCTGGAGCCTTTATCATATTAGGCCTTATTGTATGGCTGCACAGAATAGCCAGTGGTATTAAGGAGGATTAAAGATTGGAACATTATATAAGTATCCTCACTAAAGCTATATTTATCGAGAATATCTTATTGGCCTATTTTCTGGGGATGTGTTCTTTTTTAGCAATATCCAAAAAAGTAGAAACATCAATAGGTTTAGGATTTGCAGTAATCTTTGTGTTGACTATTACTGCTCCAGCAAATTGGATTATTCACAATTTCCTTTTGAAGGAGGGTGCACTAGTATGGTTAAATTCTACCTATGGACTTGATGGTCAAAACACAATTGATCTTAGTTTTTTAAATAGTATTATTTTTATCGCAGTTATTGCAGCAATGGTTCAATTAGTCGAAATGACATTAGATAGATATTTCCCTACATTGTATATAAGCCTGGGCATATTTCTACCACTCATAGCAGTCAATTGTGCAATATTAGGTGGATCGTTGTTTCTAGTTGAAAGACAATATAACTTTACAGAATCTGTAGTATATGGCTTTGGCTCGGGCATCGGATTTTTTCTAGCGATTGCATCAATGGCAGCCATAAGAAAGCGAATAAGATATTCTAATGTACCTCCCCATTTAAGAGGGGTAGGTATTACTATGCTTTTGACTGGTTTAGTTTCAATGGCATTTATGGCATTCTCAGGAATTGATTTATGATCGAACAAATTTTTCTCAGTATTCTTGTTTTTACAGGAATAGTGATTTTACTTGTTCTTATTTTAAATCTTGCAGAAAGTCAACTTTTGCCGCAAGGTAATGTCACCATAGAGGTTAATGGTGACACAGATAAAAGTATAATTACAAGACCAGGCTCTACTTTACTCAGTGCTTTAGCTGGGCAATCAGTTTTTCTACCATCGGCTTGTGGGGGAGGTGGCACATGTGCAATGTGTGAATGTCAGGTACTTGAAGGTGGTGGTGAAATTCTTCCAACTGAAACCAGTCATATCAATAGAAAACAGGCCAAAGAAAATTGGCGTTTGGCATGTCAGGTGAAGGTTAAAGAAAATATGAAAATCAAAATACCGGACGAGATTTTTAGTATTCAAAAGTGGGAATGCATTGTAAAGTCGAATGAAAACGTAGCAACCTTTATTAAAGAATTGGTCTTAGATCTACCTGCAGGTGAAAATCTAAATTTTCAAGCAGGAGGATATATTCAAATTGATATCCCCGAGTATAAGGACTTGCTATATAAAGAATTTTCAGTCCAGAGTGAATATCATCCAGACTGGGATAAATATAATATTTGGGGATTAATTGCTAATAACGATGAACCTGTTTTTCGTGCCTATTCTATGGCTAACCATCCAGCTGAAGGCAACCGTGTCATGTTAAACGTTCGAATTGCTACCCCTCCACCACCATTATGGGATGAAGCACCACCTGGCATTGCATCTTCTTATATTTTCAATTTAAAACCTGGTGATAAAGTAACAATCTCAGGGCCTTACGGAGAGTTTTTTATAAAAGATACTGAAAGAGAAATGGTTTATGTTGGCGGTGGTGCAGGGATGGCACCTATGCGTTCTCATCTATTCCATTTGTTCCATACACTGAAGACTGGTAGGAAGGTCACATTTTGGTATGGTGCAAGATCAGTGAGAGAAATGTTCTATGATGATCATTTTAAAAAAATACAAGAACAATTTACAAATTTTAGTTATACAGTTGCACTTTCTGAGCCGATGGAAGAAGATAACTGGATGGGACCTACCGGATTCATACACCAGGTACTCCATGATGAGTATTTATCTGATCATGAAGACCCAACCGAATTAGAATATTACTTATGTGGGCCTCCACCTATGATTAGTGCATTGGAAGGAATGTTAGCGAATCTTGGTGTAGAACCTGAAATGATTGCTTATGATAGTTTTGGTTAAAATATTAAGAAAAACCTCATTTTTAATAGCCCAACTTTTGTTGGGCTTTTTTGTCTTAATAATAGGTTGTGGTTCCCATAGAGATTTAATCCAAATCTCAGGCCAAACGATGGGAACTACTTATTCTATAAAAATTATACTCGAATCAGAGCAAATAAATCCGGAACAAATAAAAAGCGATATTGATTCCATTTTAACTATAATAAATAAACAAATGTCAACCTGGGATCCGACCAGTGAAATTTCTCAATTCAATTCCTTTAAATCTACAGAGCCTTTTCAAGTTTCTAAGTCTTTTGCCAATGTAGTGGAATCGGCATTGGATATATCTGAAAAGACTAATGGGGTATTTGATATAACCGTATTTGATTTAATGAGATTATGGGGTTTTGGTCCAAATCCTAAATCAGGTATTCCTGATCCTAAAGAAATTGAAAAAGTATTAACCTATTCAGGGATAGAGAACATTTCGCTACAAAATGGATCTATTATCAAAAAGAATCCTTTAACAAGACTTGATTTAAATGCAATTGCAAAAGGTTATGCTGTAGATGAAGTATTTTTGTATCTTGAAGGAATGGGGTTAAAAAATATTTTTGTTGAAATAGGTGGAGAAGTCAGATGTATAGGAAAAAATCAAAGAAATAAATATTGGTCTATTGCAATTGAAAATCCACCGTCAAGTCACCATCAAACAAGTAATTTTGCTGCAGTAGTTTATATAGATAGCAAATCTATAGCGACTTCCGGTAATTACAGAAACTTTGTAGATTTGAATGGCGAAATTTTAGGACATACAATCAATCCGAAAATAGGATTCCCGGTTCAAACAAATGTTTTATCTGTAACAGTCCAAGCTGAATCCTGTATGGAAGCTGATGCCTGGGCCACTGCACTTATGGCAATGAATTATGAATCCGGTTTAAAAAAAGTGTCCGAATATCCAGAAATAAAAGCAGTGTGGATTATAAAAAGAGAAGACGATATAAGAAGAATAGCTCGGTCAGATGGAGCGATAATAGAAGATTCAATTTATGAATTTATACGATAATAGAATCTTGCTCTGTATTTTCACATTTCTGTGGATCGCCGCCGCAATATGAACAAATGCCTTCTGGGTTCAGCCCTCCGCAGGAACCAGACAGTGGTTTATTCCCAAAAATAATTCCAATGGCCATTCCACTCACAGCTAAAAGTAAAAATAATATACCTATTACCATTTCCATATCCTAAATTACATGAAAAATCAAAAATTATATTATTATTTTATGCTATAACATCGTTCCATTATAATAGTTAATCAGTGTAATTTTAATGTTTGAAAAAATAAAATAAATAAATTCTATGATTAAGAAACTTATTTCGTTCATAATTATTACAATCCCATCTATGATCTTATCTGCAGGTGGTGATGGTAATATACCCCATTTAGATGGGAGTATCGAAAACCTTAGTATTTTATGGGTTATCCCTTTTGCAGGTATTTTACTCTCCATTGCAATCTTCCCATTAGTTGCTTCGCATTTTTGGCATCAACATTTTGGAAAAATTTCACTTTTTTGGGCACTAGTATTGATAATTCCCTTTTTTATAAAGGAAGGATTTGAAATTACTCTGTATGAATTACTGCACGTAGGCTTATTGGAATATATTCCTTTTATTATTCTACTATTGGCATTGTTCACAATATCAGGAGGAGTACAGCTTAAGGGATCGTTAGTTGGGACACCTGTTGTGAATACAGCTATTATCCTAATTGGAACAGTCTTAGCAAGTTGGATGGGTACAACCGGGGCAGCAATGTTATTAATCCGTCCTTTGATTCGTGCCAATATATACCGAAAACAAAAAGTTCATATCATTGTTTTCTTTATCTTTTTAGTAGCCAACATCGGCGGTTCACTCACACCGCTTGGAGATCCACCCCTATTTCTAGGATTTCTGAAAGGCGTGAATTTTTTCTGGACCACTACTGCTATGTTCATGCCAATGCTCTTTATGGTAGTCAGTTTACTAATCATATTCTATTTCTTGGATTCATTTTATTATAAAAAAGAAGATATTTTAGAACCTGAAAACGAGCAATCTAGTAAGTTAGGTTTAGAAGGTTCATTCAATCTATTATTGCTAGTAGGTGTAATAGGTGGTGTCTTGCTGAGCGGATTTTGGCGGCCATATATTTCATTTGAAATCTATCACGTGCATTTAGAATTACAAAATCTCGTTCGAGATTTATTACTATTGGGTTTGGCATATGCCAGTTGGGTTTTTACTCCAAAAAAAATTAGAGAAGCTAATGAATACACATGGTTTCCTATTGTAGAGGTAGCTAAACTATTTGCCGGTATATTTGTAACAATTATTCCTGCTATTGCAATTTTGAAAGCGGGTACAAAAGGAGCACTAACAACCATTGTAGCTTCAGTATCCGATAATGGTGAACCGATTAATAATATGTATTTTTGGGCAACTGGAATTTTATCCAGCTTTCTTGATAATGCTCCCACTTATCTTGTATTTTTCAATACAGCAGGGGGTGACCCAGGAATGTTAATGGGGGATTTATCAAATACTCTTTTAGCGATATCCGCTGGAGCAGTTTTCATGGGTGCAAATACCTATATTGGCAATGCTCCAAATTTTATGGTCAAATCAATTTCAGAATCTGCAGGGATTGAAATGCCAAGTTTCTTTGGCTATTTTATTAAATGGTCATTACCAGTTTTATTTCCACTATTTATTTTAATCTCAATTATTTTCTTTTAATGCGTATTTCTAAAGTCACTACTAAAACTGGAGATAAAGGCCAAACTGGACTTGGGAATGATAAAAGAGTCTCAAAGAATCATGTTCGTGTAAATACTTTAGGTTCCATAGATCATTTGAATTCCATTATAGGTTGGGTCACCTGCAAGGCAAAATCAATGGTTAAATCAAACTTGGAAAGTATACAGCAGGATTTATTCAATTTGGGTGGAGAAATTTCTATGCCTGATACGGAGCTAATTTTATTAAAAGAAGAAAGAATCTTCTGGCTTGAATCAGAAATAAATAAATTAAATTCGGAACTTCCTCCATTAAAGGAGTTTATTTTACCTGGAGGATCAGAGTTGTCTGCTCGGATTCACCTGGCAAGATCAGAGTGTCGAAATACGGAAAGAGATTTAGTTACCCTATTTGAAAAAGAAAAAGTAAGAAACACTCATTTACAATATCTAAACAGGTTATCTGATTACTTATTTGTTTTGGCAAGAAAATCACTAATGGTTTCGAAAAAGCCAGAAATTCAATGGGAAAACAATAAATGAATTTTAATAATACACCAATCAATTGGGAAGATGTACATGATGTAATTACAGATGCAAATCGCATCATGCTAACAACCCATGAAAATCCTGATGGAGATGGATTAGGTTCGCAATCTGGCCTGTATTATCATTTTAAAGATATTGGTAAAGAAGTTAGAATTGTGAATTATTCAGCTTTGCCTGATGAATATTATTTTTTAAATAAAAACCAAATCTTTGAACAATATAACCAGTATCAACATGATAAATGGATGAAAGATGTGGATTTAGTCATCATTTTCGATGTGGGTGATTATGCTCGTATACGTATAATTGTAGATGCGATTGAGTCCTTTGGATTAAAGACTATGAACATTGACCATCATCCACATTCAGATGATCATCCCTTTACATACAATATTGTAAATTTATCTGCAGCTGCAACGGGATGCATGGTTTACGATTATCTGAAAGTTGCTCGAACTAATCCCGCAAGTAAAGAAAGTCTTGAAGGAATTTATACTGCTGTCATGACAGATACTGGGTGTTTCCGATACAGTAATACAGATAGGAAATGCCATGAAATTGCTATCGAATGCTTAAAAGCTGGAATAGAAACGCACAAAATTTACCAAGGTGTATACGAGAATAGTACACAGTCCCGTATGCAATTGATGGGAGAGTTCTTGACTAACTTACATTATGAATTAGATGGTAATTTAGCTTGGTTTTTAATTACACAGGATATGGTAGAACGTGCTCAAGCTTCAAAAGCAGATGTTGAAGGATTTTCAGATTTGGTTCGTACAATTCAAGGGGTAGAAGTTTCTCTAATGATCTTTGAACAGAATAAAACGAGTTGCAGAATAAATTTTCGTTCAAAGGGTAATTATAGTGTTAATAATATTGCTAAATCTTTAGGAGGTGGCGGTCACGCATTTGCTGCAGGTGCTGTTATTGAAGGTTCGTTACACCAAGTTCAGTTCAAGGCTGTGAATGCATCGATAAATTCAATTCGAAAACAGATGAGTAAATTTGCATGAAAATTTTATTAGCAAAGGATGCAGGATATTGCTTCGGAGTTAGAGATGCTGTCAATTTAGCTTATGATACTGCTCAGAATCATGGTGAGGTTTATATGTTGGGGACTATTGTTCATAATGAAAAAGTAGTGGAAGATTTATCAAAAGCAGGTACACAAGTAGTTGATTCCTTAAATGAAGTACCTAAAGAAAAACCAATATTGTTTCGCGCTCATGGAACAGCTCCCAACATTTGGGATGAAGCAAATAATAAAAAAATGAATATAATTGATGCAACTTGCCCTTTAGTGATAGAAATTCATGAGGAAATAAAACAATTGGAAGCAGAGGGACGCAATACAATTATAATTGGAGACCATGGCCATGATGAGGTGGTTGGTATAGCAGCTCAAGTTAAAAATCCAATTATTATTTCAAACGCTGAAGAAGCAAATTCTTTACGTAAGATGAAAAAGGCTGGTGTGGTAAGTCAGTCAACACAAATGATTGAAAATGTACAGAAAATCATAAATATTTTAATGCAGAAAGTTTATGATTTAAGATTTGTGAATACAATTTGTTTCCCTACACGACGAAACCATGAGCAAATTAAACAATTAGCTACCCAATGTGAGGTTATGATTGTAATTGGTTCTTTCACCAGTGCTAATTCAAAACGATTAACTCAATTAGCATTGGAGAGAAACAAACGATCCTACCAAGTGACCAACGCAAATGATTTAGAAGTATCGTGGTTTGAAAATTGTAAAACAGTTGGAATTTCTGCTGGTGCTTCAACACCAGATGATATTATCAATGATGTTGTAAAAAAAATAAAAGAAATCGGTCAAACTAGCGAAGAGGAAACGATTTATGAGTAAAGGGACATTTGAATTAAAGGTTGGTTTGGCAGAAATGCTGAAAGGAGGTGTTATCATGGACGTCACTTCTCCAGAACAAGCAAAAATTGCCGAAGATGCTGGTGCATGCGCTGTAATGGCATTGGAGCGAATACCAGCGGATATTCGCAAAGATGGCGGGATTGCCCGAATGAGTGATCCTGAAATGATAACAGAAATACAGGAAAAAGTTTCCATTCCTGTAATGGCAAAGTGCCGTATAGGCCATTTTGCAGAAGCTCAGGTTTTAGAGACATTGGAGATTGATTTCATTGATGAAAGTGAAGTCTTAACTCCAGCCGATGAACATAATCATATTTGGAAACATGAATTTAAAGTACCTTTTGTATGCGGTTGCAGAAACTTAGGAGAAGCTTTACGTCGAATTGCTGAGGGTGCTGCCATGATTCGTACTAAAGGAGAAGCAGGGAGTGGAAATATTGTTGAAGCAGTGCGGCATATGAGAAAAGTTATGAGTGAAATAAAAAGAGTAACAAAATTGGATCAAGATGAATTGATGGCAGAATCAAAACACTTAGGTGCTCCTCTATCATTAGTTCAACAAGTTGCAAAACTAGGGAAATTACCTGTCCCAAATTTTGCCGCTGGTGGAATAGCAACACCTGCTGATGCATCATTGATGATGCAACTTGGTGCAGAATCGGTCTTTGTAGGTTCAGGGATTTTTAAAAGTGATGATCCCGCAGCAAGAGCAAAAGCAGTGGTAGAAGCGACCACTCATTATAAAGATGCAGGCCGTGTCGCAAATGCAAGTACTGGACTCAAAAAAGCAATGAAAGGTTTAGATATGTCAGAAATTCCTGAAGAAGAACGGTTGCAAGAGAGAGGCTGGTAATCAAAGTTGGTGTACTAGAACTGCAGGGCGATTTTGCTTTGCACCATCACGTATTTTTTAGATTGGGAATTCAATCCATTCCTGTGAAAGTCCCAACAGATTTAGATTCCACGGATGGATTGGTAATTCCAGGAGGGGAATCAACAACAATGTCTCTTTTAATTGATTCGTTTAAAATCCGAAACCCCCTTATTGAATTTGCAAAAGAGAACCCCGTCATGGGCACTTGTGCTGGGCTGATAATGATGTCGAGGAAAGTTATTGATAATAAAGTAAATCCCTTAGGTTTGTTAGATATAGTCGTAGATCGAAATGCATATGGTCGCCAAATTGAATCATCTAAAGAACTTGTCAATTATCATTTTAATGCATTAAAAGAAATTGAATTAACTACTACATTAATTCGTGCGCCAAAAATTTTACAGTTTGGGAAGCATGTAAAGGTTTTGGGAAAATTGGATGGATCTCCAGTCGCAGTTTTATCAGGTCATCACTTGGGTTTAACATTCCATCCAGAACTGAATAATATTGATCTTTTTCATCAAATTTTATTCGATCCTACCAGTGATTATTATTACAAAAATTTGAAGCAACTTTATGCAAACTAAATATTTATCCAAAATCAATTCTCCTGAAGATATTAGGAGTTTTTCTGACAAAGAACTACATGAACTCTGTGATGAACTTAGAGAATTTATAATTGATACCATTACTGAAATTGGAGGGCATTTAGCTCCAACATTAGGTGTCATTGAACTAACGGTAGCCCTTCATTATGTTTACAACACACCTAAAGATAAACTTATCTGGGATGTTGGACATCAGGGTTATGCGCACAAATTATTGACAGGCCGTTTCAAAGAATTCCCTACCATTCGTAAATACAAAGGTTTAAGTGGTTTTTTAAAACGTACCGAAAGTGAATATGATGTGATTGGTGCTGGACATGCATCCACATCTATTTCATCTGCATTAGGAATCGCAGAGGCTCGCCACCAAAATAACGATGATTTTCGGGTAGCAGCAATAATTGGTGATGGTTCTATGACAGGTGGTTTGGCCTTTGAGGGTATAAATAACGCAGGTCATCTAGGGCGACAAATACTTGTTATTTTGAATGATAATGAAATGTCTATTAGCCCAAATGTTGGTGCAATCTCAACCTATTTTACACGTTTAATTTCTAATCCGCTTTATAACCGTATTCGTAATGAATTTTGGGATTTAACTGGGAAAATACCTCTTGCAAAAACGACTACCAGGACTTTGATAAAAAAAGTTGAAGAAAGCTTAAAAAATCTTATCGTTCCTGGAATTTTATTCGATGAATTAGGTTTCCGTTATTTTGGCCCAATCGATGGACATGATTTGGATGAAATCGTTCATACACTGCAAAACATCAAAGATATTAAAAGACCGGTATTATTGCATGTATTGACAAAAAAAGGTAAAGGCATGGTCTCTATGAATATGAAAAATCGTGAGTATCATGATGATGCTGTTAAGTATCATGCTGTAAAACCTAATGGTAAAAAAGATGATGGACCCTACAAAATTGAACCAGAAATTAAGAAATCATCTGTACCTATCTTTCAGGATGTATTTGGAAAACTAGCCTGTGAGGTTGCTAGAAATCGGGAAGACACGGTTTGTATCACAGCAGCTATGAGGGAAGGAACTGGTCTTGTACCCTATTCAAAAGAGTTTCCTCATAGATATTATGATGTTGGAATAGCTGAAGGACATGGAATTACATTCTCAGCGGGTTTAGCTTCTGAAGGAGTACGACCAATTACGGCTATTTATTCAACTTTTTTACAGAGGGCATTTGATCAAATCGTCCATGATTGTGCCATCCAGCATCTACCAGTGATTTTTTGTATGGATCGTTCAGGCATTGCAGGTGAGGATGGGCCAACACATCACGGTGCTTTAGATCTTGCGTATATGAGGTGTGTTCAGGATATTATTGTAACAGCACCAAAAAGTGGAAATGAATTCAGACATTTATTGTATACTGCCCTTAATATTAAAGATCAGCCCTTTTCAATTCGGTATCCTAAAGCAAGTTCGCAAGAATTTGATGAAAGCGGTCAAGCTGAGCTACTACCTATTGGCTCTTGGGCTATAGAACGACATGGGGCGGATATAGTGTTATTGGCTGTGGGTCCCATGGTATATTCTGCATTAGATGCTGCCCAAAAAATAAGTTCATCGGGCATATCCTGTGAGGTGGTAAATTGTCGCTTCATAAAGCCTATGGATGTTGCTTATCTTGAAACTATTAAAAATAAATTTTCGATTATTATTACAATTGAAGAAGGTACAGTTGTAGGTGGGTTTGGAGATGGTGTTGCAGGATGGCTTTTGGAAAATGGGTATTCAGGCCAATTTAAAAAACTGGGTCTGACTGATTCCTTTGTTGAACATGGCACACGTAATGAATTATTACATTTACTTGGATTAGATGTAGATGGAATTGCAAATACAATTCAAGAAATGGTTGGTTATCAAAAAGAACAAATTCTAGTATAATATTTGAATTCTATCTATCTCTTATTAGCCGGGTTTATCCTTTTTGGTATCGGTTATCGTTTTTATGCAGATTATTTTGCAACAAAAATTTATTCTTTAAGAGATTTTATCGATAAAGTTCCATCTAAGGAATTTGAAGATGGGGTTGATTTTGTACCAACTCGAAAAGACATTCTATTTGGCCATCATTTTACCTCAATAGCGGGTGCTGCCCCGATTATCGGACCATGTATTGCTGCTTATTGGGGATGGCTACCCGCTTTTCTATGGATCGTTTTAGGTACTATCTTTATTGGTGCTGTGCATGATTTTGGAGTATTGGTTCTTTCTGTACGAGAGAAGGGTAAAACCATTGCTGATATTACAGGAAACATCATCAATAAGCGTTCTCGTATCATGTTTCTTATATTTGTAATGATATTGAGTTGGCTGGTATTAGCGGTATTTGCCATGGCAATTGCAGGACTTTTTGTCAATGTTCCCACCGCAGTTTTACCTGTTAATATTGAAATTATTATAGCCATCATTGTTGGAATATTGATTTATCAAAAAAAGATAGATCCATTGATTCCATCCGTAATTGCATTAGTTATGCTATATATATTTGTTTATATCGGTTCATTAATACCAGTTTCATTTGAATTCTTGGGCTTTGAAAAATCGGAACAAACTACAATTTGGATCATTTTTCTATTTATTTATTCTGGAATTGTAAGTCTTTTACCTGTTTGGTTTTTACTTCAACCTAGAGATTATATTAATAGTCATCAGTTAATAGTTGGTTTGTTACTTATTTTCATTGGTATATGTATAGCTCAACCGGTTGTTGAAGCACCGATGATTAGAACAAATGGTAAGGATATTCCAAATATATTTCCGTTGCTTTTTGTTACCATTGCCTGTGGAGCAATTAGTGGGTTTCATGGGTTGGTGGCATCTGGAACAACATCAAAACAAGTTTCAAAAATTAGGCATACTAAACTAATTGGTTATGGTGCCATGCTTGGAGAAGGTACATTAGCTTTATCCTCAATCATTGCGGCAGTTGCCGGTATCTCATTGGTATCAAAATGCAATTTACCATCTGTGGGGTACGTGGAAGATTTGAATTGGCATATTTATTATGATACCTGGGCAAATGCTACTGCAAATAAAGCTACAGCATTTGTGTTAGGCGGAGGAGCGTTAATTGAATCTTTGGGCATTCCTGGAACCTTGGCTAAAACTATCATGGCCGTTCTTGTTATTTCTTTTGCAGCAACAACCTTAGATACTGCGACAAGGATTCAACGATTGATTTTAATAGAAGTGGGTCAGGCAGTAAATATATCCCTATTAAAAAATAGATACGCTGCGACTATGGTTGCAATCATTCCCGCTTTGATTATCTCATTATTACAAGTGACAGATCCAATATCAGGGAAAAGTATAGAAGCTGCATGGATACTTTGGCCCATTTTTGGTGCATCTAACCAGATGCTAGCTGCTCTAACTTTGATGATGCTTTCAATTTATTTCTGGAGGAGAAAAAAGCCTATTCTTCCCTTATTTTTTCCATTTATATTTATAACGATAACCACATTAACATCATTAGTATTAAAAGCTCAATCCTATGTTGGTACCAATCGTTTTTTATTGGTGATTGTTGGTATATTATTTAGTCTAATTTTATGGATGTTATATGAAGGTTGGACAGTTTATAAAACTGAAAAGCAAAATAATTGAACCTAATTTATGAATGAACAATTAAACTTATTTAACCAGGAATTATCGCATTGGGAAACAGATGCTAAATCTTTTAAGTCTCGGGAAGCAGATTTTGATTCACTTTCCGGTGAAAAATTGGATTTATGCTACTTTCCAGAATCTCCTAGTGATGATTATATGGAAAAGCTCGGATTTCCAGGTTGCTATCCTTTTACTCGGGGAGTCCACCCAAACCTGTATAGAGGTAAACTTTGGACGATGCGTCAATTTGCTGGCTTTGGTAAACCCGAAGAAACAAATCAGCGCTTTAAAAATTTATTAAAAAAAGGGCAAACAGGACTTTCTGTTGCCTATGATATGCCTACTTTAATGGGATATGACCCAGATCATCCTTATTCCAAAGGAGAAGTAGGGAAATGCGGTGTCAGCGTAGCATCCTTGGCTGATATGGAAACTTTATTTGATGGTATAAATTTAGGAGAGATCTCAGTTTCTCAGACAATTAATGGTCCGGCAATAATTTTATTGGCATTTTATGTTTCATTGGCTGAAAAGCAGGGTGTCTCTCTGGATCAACTCCGAGGAACTCTCCAGAATGATATTTTGAAAGAATTCATTGCCCAAAAAGAATGGATTTTCCCGCCAAATCCTTCCATGCGTGTTATTACCGACATGTTAGCATATTGTACAGAAAATATGCCCAAATTCAATACAATATCTGTTAGTGGTTACCACATTCGAGAGGCCGGGTCTACTTCAGCACAGGAACTAGCGTTTACATTGGCAAATGGTTTTACATATGTTGAACATGGTATCAAAGTAGGTTTGGACGTTGATAGTTTTGCACCTCGATTATCTTTCTTTTTTAATTCTCATTTAGACTTTTTTGAGGAGATCGCAAAATTTCGTGCAGCACGTCGTATATGGGCCAAGAGAATGAAAAATAAATATGGTGCAAAAAATGAAAAATCCTGGAAATTACGTTTTCATACTCAAACTGCTGGATGCAGTCTAACTGCTCAACAGCCAGAAATCAATATTGCACGGACGGGATTTCAAGCACTCGCTGGAGTATTAGGTGGTACACAAAGTCTTCACACTAATTCCATGGACGAAACACTTGCACTTCCTACAGAAAAAGCCGCTGAGATTGCTTTACGAACCCAACAATTAATTGCTTATGAGACTGGTGTTTCCAACGTGGTAGATCCACTTGGAGGATCATGGTTTATAGAAGAATTAACAGATAAGATAGAAGCAAAAGCAGAAGAATATTTTATAGAGATTGAAAACTTAGGTGGTGTTATTTGTGCTATTGAACAAGGATACTTTCAAAGAGAAATCGCTAGAGCAGCATCAGATTATCAATCTAAAGTAGATGAAAAAAAACGAATTGTTGTCGGTGTTAATAAATTCGTTAATGAAAGTGAAGAATTCGAAATACCCATTCTTAAGATTGGAGGAGAAGCAGGAGAAGGTCAAAGAAAAAAATTGATAGATCTTAAGAATTCTAGGGATGAATCTTTAGCTCAAGCTACTTTATTTGCAATTGGAGAAGCTTGTAAAAATGGGAATAATCTCATGCCGCCGATCATTGAAGCGGCCAAAGCATATGTGACACTAGGTGAGATTGTTATTGCTATGAAAACTGAATTTGGTGAATGGCAGGAATCTGCAGTTTTTTAAAAATCTATACTAATGAATCAAAAAAAAATTACAATCAGTATTATTATATTATCTGTTTTATCTTGTGTATGGATTGGGTGGGTTACCATTAATCCTGATAAGGAAAATCCAGGTATGGTTCGGTTCCTTTCTTTAACTGATATACATTCAGTTGAGAAAACCGAAAGAATCCGGTTAGGCGGGCTTGTATCACCAGGCACAATTAAAATTTCAAAACAGAATCAATTGGAATGCAATTTTCATTTGGAGCAAGGTGAAAATTATGTTTCAGTACATTTTACAGGAACACGTCCAGATTTATTTAAGGATGCTGCAGAAGTAATCGTAGAAGGTACGTATGCTGATGGTATTTTTACTGCAGATCAACTTCAAACCAAATGTGCTTCTCGTTATGAAGGTGATTTAAGGGATGAATCTTCCTATAAAGTAGAATCCATATGATCCCAATCTTAGGTAGTGTGACTCTCAGCCTAGGCTTGGGTATTGCAGCACTTACTATATTTCTTTTCTCAATCTTTTTAAAGCAACAGGATTACCGTTATTATTTAGCAGGTTGGCGGGCAAGTGTATTGGTTTCAGTATTTTCAATACTTGCAACTTTCCTATTATTAAATGAATTATTAGTTAGCAATTTTGATATAAAGTATGTAGCGCATTATACCAGTTTAGAAACGCCGACCTTTTATAAATTTACAGCTCTATGGGCGGGCCAATCAGGATCGCTTTTATTTTGGCTTTTCGTGTTATCTACATATGCTTTGATTATTTTATTTCAATACAAAAATGCATATACAAAATTGATGCCGTGGGTCATCATTGTGATAGTGACTATCCAGATATTCTTCCTATTTTTAGTAAACTTTGTTGAGAATCCATTTGCACCAACAGAAGCAGATTTTGTAGTTGTAAATGGAAATGGACTTAATCCGCTTCTCCAAAATCTTACCATGGCTATACATCCTCCAACTTTATATTTGGGTTACGTTGGATTTACAATTCCATTTGCTTTTGCTATTGCAGCTCTCATTACAAAAGATACAGGTTCGGTATGGATCAGGTCCATTCGCCGCTGGACATTGATTGCATGGTTATTCCAAAGTATTGGTATTATACTTGGCGGTTGGTGGGCTTACCAAGAGCTAGGCTGGGGTGGATACTGGGCATGGGATCCTGTAGAGAATGCTTCATTTATGCCATGGCTAACTGGTACAGCTTTTTTACATTCCATTATTATACAAGAAAAAAAGGGTATGCTCAAAATCTGGAACATGATATTGATTTTACTAACTTTTACATTGTGTATCTTTGGAACGTTCCTAACGAGAAGCGGAGTTATGTCCTCCGTCCATTCTTTTGCAGTATCAAATTTAGGACCTGTATTTCTTGGATTTATTGCACTCTTACTGCTAGTCTGTATTTATTTAATTGTAGATCGATTGCCTATTCTAAAAACTAATAAACGAATTGAATCATTTACGTCTAGAGAAAGTGGATTTTTATTCAATAATTTTATTTTTGTGGTCATATGTTTTGCTGTGTTCTGGGGAACGATATTCCCGGTAATTTCGGAAGCAATTCGTGGAGAAAAAATCACTGTAGGCGCACCTTTCTTTAACCAAGTAAATGTTCCAATTGGTCTAATTCTTCTCTTTTTAACTGGTGTAGGCCCAATGTTAGTTTGGCGCAGAACATCTAAAAAAGTTTTCATTCGAAATTTCAGCATCCCAGTTGTTATGGCATTATTAACATTTGTAGGTTGCTTTTTTGCTGGAGTACGAAATGCTACATTAATTTCATTTCCTCTAATAGGTTTTGTCCTTGTTGCAATCATTATTGAATTTCAACGCGGGATCCAATCTAGAATTAATAGATTTAATGAGTCATTTCTTATTGCTTTAATGAAATTAATTTCAAAGAACAGAAGCCGATATGGTGGATATATCGTTCACATTGGTATAGTATTTATGTTCGTAGGATTTTCAGGTCACGCTTTTGACAAAGAGTCCGAATTTGCTTTAAAACAGGGTGAAACTGAGGAATTCAATGGCTATATATTTGAGTTGGTTTCAATTTTACCGGAAGAACGTCCTAATCATATGGCTTGGGTAGCGGGGCTTAACGTTTGGGATTTTCAGAATAAATTGGTTACTACTCTTTACCCGGAGAAACGAATATATTTTCACCGGGATCCAAATCCTGATAAACGTCAACCCCATAGTGAATTAGACATTTATGGAACTGTAAATAAAGATATTTATTCTATTTTTTCTGGGGTGGATATGGAACAACGCATTGCTTATTTGAAAATCATGATTAATCCATTGGTTTGGTGGGTGTGGTTAGGAGGTTATGTTTTAGTTATTGGGACACTTATAAGTTTGTGGCCTGCAAGGGAAAAGGTTATATGAGTTTAATTTTTCTTTTGTCTCTGATTTTACTTTTTGGTACATCGGTTTGGTATGTTATTTTTCCCTTATTTGAAGGAAGATCAAAAATTCCTGCATTAGTCAGTAGAGAAGAGTTGGAGCGAAAAAAAATTGTTTTTTTACGACAGATTAAAGAATTAGAAATGGATCATCACATTGGCAATATTACAGATAAGGATTATGAATTTGGACGAAACAGATTGAAAAAAGATATTTCAGAAATTATTTCTGAATTAAAAAGATCAGTATGAACATACAGATTGAAAATTTGACAAAATCATTTTATAAAACACCTATTTTAAAAAATTTTTCCCTTAAAATTGATTCTGGAGAATCAGTTGGAATATTTGGTCCAAATGGTTCAGGAAAAACGAGTCTATTAAAAATGATTTGTGGTATTATGTCTATTGATTCTGGAAAAATTAAAATTGATGACCTGATTATTCATCCTGAAAAAACTGAGTCAAGGAAAGATGTCTATTATTTGGGACATTCTGTTGGATTATATCCAAGTTTAACCGGTGAAGAAAATATAGATTTTCTTTCTAAACTTTATGGCATAATAAAGGGTGATATTGATAACGTATTAACCAAAGTAGGGTTGAAAAACGATGGGGGGAAATTAGTAAAATTTTATTCTCAAGGTATGCTTCAAAGGCTAAAGTTGGCTGTAGTGATTACCCTTACTCCACGTGTCCTATTGTTAGATGAGCCCAAAACTGGATTAGATGAAAATGGAATTTCACTCTTTGATGAACTATTTACCGATTGGAAAAATAAAAATAAGACCATGTTTATAGTTTCCCATGATCGAGAATGGCTAAGACTGCATACAGATAGAATTATTGAATTAAAATAATGTTAAAAACACTTGTTCTAAAAGATATAAAGCTTGAATGGCGATCGAAGGAAATTATTGCATCAATGTTTATCTTTGGATTATCTGTTACATTAATTTTTGCTTTGGCCTTTCAAGTTGCACCAGTTCTTATCGATAAATTTGCACCGGGTCTTTTATGGGTGGTTATTCTTTTTACATCTGTTCTCGGACTTAATCGACTTTTTACCTTAGAAAGACAAGAAAATGCAATATGGAGCTGGTTGTCAGCACCGGTTGATCGAGGAACAGTATATTTGGCAAAAATTTTTTCAGCATTGATATTTGTTCTTATTGCAGTATTATTATTTATTATCCCATTTTTTATATTTTTAAATATTTCTACAGATTTTTCATTTTCTTTATTGGGTATAGTTCTTTTTTTAGGTTCAGGGGCAATTGTTGCTATTGGTTGCCTTATTTCGGGACTTACATTGCAAGCAGGAATGAGAGATGTATTAATCCCCGTTTTATTATTTCCCCTAGCTTCGCCAGTTACCATTGCAGCAACAAAATGTACAGAGTATATATTCATGAAAAGACCAATAATTGAGTGGAGTTTTTGGGTATTAATCCTTGTTACCTTCTTCGTAATTTTTGGGCTATCAGGATACCTTGTTTTTAATCGAATCGTAGAAGAATAGTGTCATACTTTAATAAAAGAATTAACATGATTCATGCAGCAATTGCGGGATTTTTGGCATTATGTCATATTTATATTATCATCACTTTAGAACCACCCAACTTAGCGCAGGGGGTTTATGGTAATATTTTTTATATCCATGTCCCGGTTGCATGGACAGCTTTTCTGCTATATTTCTGTGTAATGTTAGCAGGTATTCGGTTCATTTTAATTAAAGAAAAAATTTGGGATCACCGAGGACTTGCATTTGCAGAAATAGGAACTTTATTTATGTTTTTTGTCCTTACCACCGGGCCAATATGGGCTAAGCCCGCTTGGGGGTATTTTTGGCCATGGGAGCCTCGTCTGACGACAAGTTTAATCTTATTTCTAATATACCTTGGATATTTCATGTTACGTGAATTAGGTGGAAATCCAGAACAGGTATCCAGATATGCAGCAGTTGTTGGTATTCTTGCATTTTTGGATGTCCCATTAATATTTTTTTCAGTCAAATTTTGGTTACCTGAAATGCAATCGCATCCGCAAGTAGGACAATATTTTGATAGTTCGAATCCCTTACCAACTTATTTAGTAATTTTTTCTTTTTTGACTTTTATTGTTATTTCAAGTTTGATGGTCAGATTTCGTATTGAAATTTTAAAACAAAGAGAGTTAATAAACTGAATATGATTTATTTAATTACAGCTATTTCATTAGTTTATGGTATGATTGTAGTTTGGTTTTTTTACCACATACTTCAATTAAAAAAATTTAATTAAGGAGCTTTTTTTAGATGGAACGTAAGATTGTTCACGTAATAGGTACAGGAACTATTGGTGAACCTTTGATTGGTTTATTATGTGATTACAGGGATCAATTGGGTATTGATGAAGTATCCTTCCATAAAAATTCCGCACATCGGAGTGAAAGAACTAAAGTTATTAATCTATTGAAACGGGGGGCTCGTTTATCAGTAGATGAAGGACGAGAACAAGAATTTAAAAAATTAGGGATGGATGCTGATTTCGAGACTGAAGAATCTATCAGTCGTTGCACAGTAGTGATCGACTGCACTCCAAAGGGAGTGAGCCATCAAAATAAAGTTAAATACTATCAAAAATTTTCTGATTCTGTCAGAGGGTTTTTAGCTCAAGGTAGTGAAGATGGTTTTGGGAAAAAATACGCTCGTGGTATTAATGATTCAGCTTTGAATGCATCAGAGAAGTTTATTCAAATAGTTTCATGCAATACTCATAATATTAGTTGTATTACGAAAACATTGGCTTTATCCGAAGACCCTGAAAATTTAATTGAAGGAAAGTATGTTTGCGTACGCCGGGCAAATGATTTAAGTCAGTTAGGAAGTTTTATTCCTGCTCCTCAGGTTGGAAGTCATGGTGATGAAAAATATGGTTCACACCATGCAGCTGATGCAGCAGGTCTCTTTGCTACATTGGGATTAGATTTGAATTTATTTTCATCTGCTATGAAAGTTAATAGTCAGTATATGCACGTTTTATGGTTTACATTAAAAGTAAAGGAACCGACATCATTAGTATCAGTGAAGGATAGATTACATGCAAATGAACATGTTGCCATGACTAGTAAAGATATGACCAGTACCGTTTTTTCTTTTGGTCGTGACCATGGACATTATGGACGTATCATGAACCAAACTGTTGTTGTGGAGCAATCATTAAATGTGAGAAATGACCATGAGATTACCGGATTTTGTTTTACACCACAAGATGGGAATTCAATCTTAAGTTCCATTTCTGCCGCAGAATGGATGCTTTATCCTCACTCATATGAAGATAAAATTCAGTGTTTATCTCCTTTAATTTTTAATAACATTTGAAACTTACCATAGAGCGGGTTACGACAGGCCCATTTCAAGAAAATAGCTATTTAGTTAGACAGGACCTTTCACTATCTTGTCTAGTAATTGACCCTGGAGATGACCCAGAAAAAATTATTCATTTAATTGATCAATACAACCTTGATCCAATTGCGATAATAAATACGCATGCTCATTTGGACCATATTGGTGGTGTGTCAGAAATAAAATCCCATTACCAAGTTCCGTTTTACCTTCATTCCAATGAAAAATCAGTACTAGATGGATATGAACGTGACTGTGCCTTTTTTGGAATGATACCAAAAAAAACGCCCAAGGTTGATCATTGGTTTGAAAATGAAGAATTAAAGCTGGGAGATTTTGAAATAAAATTGCTTGAAACTCCTGGCCATACGCCTGGAGGAACATGTATTATAATAAAAAACCACGTCTTTACAGGAGATACAATTTTTGCAGGGTCTGTAGGTAGGACAGATCTTCCTGGGGGTGATTGGGATACATTATGTAATAGTTTGGTCAAATTAATGAGCGAAATCCCTACTGATTATATACTTCATCCTGGTCATGGTTCAAATACAACATTAAATCAGGAAATGGCTCAAAACCCATTTTTGATTCCATTATTAAATCGGGTAAATTATTATTAATGAATGAATTGCTAAATTTTAGAAAAAATTTAATACAATCTGATCCGATCTTTTCTCGTATTCAAAATGAATTGAATAATTTTGCTGATTTAAATAAAGGTGATGGGATTCTTTTAGCGGTTTCTGCTGGTCTGGATTCAATGGCACTTTTTTTTATAATAAATGAAATTAATTTGTTTGACCTTAAAATTGCCCATGTCAATCATGGGTTAAGATCTAATTCTGAAAAGGATGAAAAATTTGTTGCAAATATTTGTGACTATTTTTCACTATCTTTTTATTCTAAACAATTGGATCCATCAACAATGAATAAAGGAGAAAGTGTAGAGCAATGGGCAAGAATAGAGCGTTATTCATTTTTGAAAAATACCGCAAAAATATCACATTGTCGGTGGATTATGACCGCACATCATGGAAACGATCAAGCAGAGACAATTCTGATGAATCTATCAAAAAAATCGGGTATTGCAGGATTGCGAGGTATTGCAAAACAACGAAATAATATAATTCGTCCTTTATTGGGTTTTAGAAAAAAAGAATTGACTGAATTTGTAAAAAAGGCTGGTATTCCATTTAGAGAAGATTTTACAAATATGGATATTTCAATACCCCGTAATTTTATACGTCACAAGGTTGTAAAACCTTGGGAAGCAGAATTTCAAAATATCATTATGGGAATCCATGAGTCTGCGAATCATTTCTCTGATTGGAAGGAAGGACTGGATTATTTAATCTGTAAAACTCTCTTGCCAAAAGTTCAACAATCTGATAAACGGATCGAAATTTCATTAAAAGATTTCAAAAGCCTACCAAAAATGGTAAAAATAAGGTTGATTCAAATTTTGACATCAGAAAATGAAAATGAGCTATGGTCAAAACATAGTATAAAAATGTTATATTCTTTTTTACAAAAAGATAAAATTGGAAATCAAATATCTTTGAAAAATGGTTGGTCATTATTAAGGGATAGGAAATCTATTATTGGTGAAAAAGAGAAAATAAACTCTAGATCTAGGACAGTGAAGCTTATTCCAAATCAGCCTGTTGAATTTGATAAATACAAATATGAAGTTTATTTTGGGGATCCTGAAAGATCAGATTCAATATTAAATCAAGAGAAAATGGATTGGTCTGTTCTAAAAAACCTGGAATTAGAAATACGTAACTTAAAAGAAGGAGATTTTTTTCAGCCATTAGGTATGAAAGGTCATCAAAAGATCAGTGATTTTCTCATTAATGAAAAGGTAGATCGTTTTTCTAAAAACTCACAGGCAGTTGTTACAGCTAATGGTCAAATCATATGGGTTTGCGGGAAACGGATTGCTGATTGGGTTAAACTAACAAAAGATACAAAAGTAACTGTCAATCTAAGTATGAGTCTGCTTTAAAAGTGAATGTAATAGATCAACAAAAAACATTAGTTATCTCAGCTGAAGAGATTCAGAAGCGTGTAAAAGAAATGGGAATGGAAATTTCTGGAAAATTTTCAGCAAAAGACCCAATATTTATAGGTGTATTAAATGGTAGTTTTATGTTTATGGCTGATCTATTAAGAGCTGTTTCAATTGATTGTGAAGTAGATTTTATAAAAGTCAAAAGCTACGTTGGCACCAAAAGAACTGGAACAATCCAATTAATTAAGGATATATCAGCTGATGTTACCAATAGACATGTAATTTTAGTTGAAGACATCATTGACTCTGGACATACTATTTGCTTTCTTCGGGAAAGAATACAGGGTGCGTCTCCTAAATCAGTTTCAATTGCCACATTCTTGATAAAACCTGATATCGCGGTGATGGACTTTCCTGTAGACTTTGTTGGATTTGAAATTTCACCTGAATTTGTTGTAGGATATGGGTTGGATTTTGATCAAAAGTTAAGACATTTGGACGGCGTTTATCATTTAGATGTTGAGTCAGTTCAATCATAAAGGAAATTTTAAAAATGCAAAATCAAAAAAATGCACCAAAAGGGAATCAACAAAAGCCAAACCCGGATCAGCCACAAGATCAGTTTGACTGGAAGCGTGCTGGTAAGACAAGTCTTGTATGGTTAATGATTATTCTGGGTGCAGTTTACATTTCCGGAATATTGACTGAATCCGGAAAAAAAGAAGTAGAAATTGAATATACTGAATACCGACAATATTTAGCGAATGGTGAAATTGGAAAAGCTACTATTATGGGTAATGTTTTTCATGGTGAATTCAAAATTCCAAAGACAATCGAAACAGCTATCGGTCCATTAAGTGATGTGACCCATTTTAAATTGACTCTACCATTTATTGAAAGAGAAGATAGAGATGAATGGGATGCTGCAGGATTAGACTACACCTTTAAAGAAAAAACAATAGATTGGACTAGTTATCTTTTAAATATGTTACCATGGATTCTATTGATTGGATTTTGGTTTTTTATGATTCGCAGAATGCAGGGTGGTGCTGGAGGAGTCGGTGGTATTTTCAAATTTGGGAAAAGTCGTGCAGCACTATGGACTTCTGATCAACCACGTGTGACATTTAAAGATGTAGCAGGATGTGAAGAAGCAAAAGAAGAATTAAAAGAGGTCATTGATTTTCTTAAAAATCCAAAACGATTCCAAAAGCTTGGTGCTAAAGTCCCAAAGGGTGCTTTGCTTGTAGGCCCCCCTGGTACAGGAAAAACTTTATTAGCTAGGGCTATTGCAGGAGAAGCTGCTGTTCCATTTTATAGTTTGAGTGGCGCTGATTTTGTAGAAATGTTTGTTGGTGTGGGCGCTTCCCGTGTTCGAGATCTTTTTGAACAAGCCAAAAAAAGTTCTCCCTGTATTATATTCATAGATGAAATGGATGCAGTAGGCCGACAGCGCGGCGCAGGAATTGGCGGTGGACATGATGAAAGGGAACAAACTTTAAATGCGCTTTTAGTTGAAATGGATGGTTTTGATAATTCACAAAATGTGATTGTTATCGCAGCAACCAACCGCCCTGATGTTTTGGATCCAGCGCTACTTCGTCCTGGACGTTTTGATCGACAAATTGTGGTGGATATACCAGATTATAGGGGCCGTCTTGGTATATTGAAAGTTCACACTAAAAAAGTAGTAATTAATCGCAGTAAAGTTAATCTTGAATCCTTAGCAAAAGGCACTCCCGGAATGGTTGGGGCAGATATTGCAAATATTGTTAATGAAGCAGCTCTTCTTGCAGCAAGAAAAAGAAAAAAGTCAATTGATATGGCTGATTTTGAAGAAGCAAAAGATAAAGTTATGATGGGTGTGCAACGGAAAAGCATGATCTTATCAGATGAAGAGAAAGAAGTAACTGCTTATCATGAAGCAGGTCATGCCCTTGTTGCGATAAAAACAAAAGGTGCAGATCCAGTCCATAAGATTACTATTATACCTCGAGGAAGGGCCCTTGGCGTTACAATGCAATTACCCATGGATGAAAAACATGGTTACACTCGAAATTATGTGGAAGGAAGATTAGCGATTCTAATGGGAGGTCGAAGCGCTGAGATGCTTATTTTCAATCAAATGACAACTGGCGCAGGAAATGATATTGAACAGGCTACTCAGATTGCCCGAAAAATGATAACTGAATGGGGTATGAGTGATCTTCTCGGACCAATGACTTTCGGTAAAAAAAATGAAGAAGTTTTCCTTGGACGTGAAATCCAATCTCATCGGGATTATAGCGAAGTAACAGCACGTATGATAGATGAAGAAATCTCCCGTATTGTACGAGATTCTCAACGGACAGCAGATGAAATTTTAAGGAAGGATATTGAAATTCTGCACCGTCTTGCTCAAGAATTGCTAAAATATGAGACCCTAGATGTCGACGATTTAGTTAAAATAATGAAAGGTGAAAAGCTTACTCGGCCTCTAAATGGTCAAGACAAAAAGAAAAAACCAAGGAGACGCCGTCGTCGGTCACCAGCAAACGGCCAATCAAATAATCAACAGCATCATCAAAGAAAAGCAGAACGGAAGAAACCGAATTCTCAAAGAAAAAGCCACCAACAGAATCCTGAAGTCAAATCCTGATTTGAAATCTTCAGTTTCCCGCCAAACTTTTTCACATTGGTGTCAGAATCCAGATAGGGAAACTCTGATCATGGGGGTTTTAAACATAACACCGGATTCTTTTAGCGATGGTGGAAAGTATTTTTCAAAAAAATTGGCAATTGATCATGCCCTTTCACTAATTCGAAATGGAGCTGATATTATTGATATTGGAGGAGAATCAACCCGTCCTGGATCTCAACCACAAACAGCAGATGATGAGTTAGAAAGAGTTTTACCCGTAATAGATGGAATTCGATCTCGACATGAAGATATTCTAATTTCAATTGATACATATAAATCAACTGTGGCAAAACGTGCCATTTCCGCAGGTGCTGATATAGTTAATGATATTAGCGGTCTAGTAATGGATAAATCAATGGGGTCGGTTATCTCAGAATTAGATGTCCCAATTATATTAATGCATATGAAGGGTAAACCTTCAGATATGCAAAAGAATCCAGATTATGTTGATTTAATGAAAGAAATCAGTTCATTTTTTCTGGAACAAATCAATATTGCCAAATCAAATGGTATTCATATTAAGAATATCATTCTTGACCCTGGAATTGGTTTTGGAAAAACTGTCGAACATAATTTTACCATTATCAAAAAATTAAATCAATTTTGTGAGCTTGGTTTTCCTATAATGATTGGTCCATCTAGAAAATCATTTATTGGCACAACTCTTGATTTACCTCCGAATGATCGTATTGAAGGCACTGCAGCTGCAGTTTCAGCAGGAATAATAAATGGTGCCAGAATTGTACGGGTTCATGATGTGAAAGAAATGAAAAGAGTCGTTACAATTATTGAAAATATCAGGACTGCTGCATGACTCTATTAAAATTTGGATTTCTTAATATCACCTTAATTGATTTAGTTGATATTATCCTAGTTACATGGATTTTTATCAAAGTTTACCAATATTTTCGTGAAACACGTGCAGGACAGATGTTGATAGGTTTAGTTATCCTGCTTATATCATCATTTTTATTCAATTCTTTCGGATTAAGTGCAATGTCATGGTTAGTAAATCAGTTCCAAACGGTTTGGGTAGTCGCATTTGTGATTTTATTCCAGCCAGAGATCAGGCGATTACTTATTTATGTTGGGCAAACACGATTTTTTCAACGAATATTCATGATGGGTACTTCAAGATCACTGGAAGCGGTAGTTGAAGCATCACTCCTTTTAGCTGATAAGAAATGGGGAGCACTTATTGTTATTCAACGCGAAACAGGACTGCGATCATACAAGGAAGCAGGTACGCAGTTAAAAGCAGAGGTCTCCACACCTCTTTTATTATCTATTTTTAATCCTGGTTCACCAATGCATGATGGTGCTGTTATTTTACAGAATACCCTTCTAGAGGCAGCTGGCTGCATCTTACCTTTGACAGAAAGTCAAATGGTTTCACCTTAAATGGGAACCAGACATAGAGCGGCACTTGGCATTACTGAAGAATCCGATGCTATTGTTGTTGTGATTTCAGAAGAACGTGGATCAATTTCAACTGCAGAAAATGGAAGATTTACTCATTTGGAAATGGATGAAATGAAGCTTCGACGTTATCTCAATGAGAGATTGTTTATTTCTTCCGGAGATTGAATCATAATTTAATAAATGCAATATTTCTATCTGCTTTTGTAAAAATATCAGAGTTATTATTCCTCTAAATTAATTTAAACTCTTCTGATATTTCGCAGTTAAAACGTAGTTAATTCATCTGTAAATTTTTACATGGAATTATATGATTTAAAAGAGCGATTTAACGAAGCTTTAAAGAAAGAAAAAGAGATTAGGAGGTATCTTTGACCTGGAAGCTAGGTCGAAAACATTAGAATCCCTCCGTAGCGAATCTGTTAATCCCGATTTTTGGAATGACAGCCAGTCAGCATCTGCAACCTTAAAAAAAATCTCACGTATTGAAAAAGAAATAGAATTATGGAATGGTTTATCCCGGCGTCATGAAGATGTTGAAATTCTAATAGAATTTGCAGAATCCGGTGAAGTAGAATTATCGGAAATTGAGAAGGAATTGCAGACTTATCAAAAAATTATCGATGATGTAGAAATGAAACTAATTCTAGGGAAACCAGAAGATCTTCAAAATGCCATAATGTCTATCCATCCTGGTGCAGGAGGTACTGAAAGTCAAGATTGGGCTCAAATGTTATACAGGATGTATAAACGTTGGGCAGAAAAGGAAGACTATAATTTGGATGTTATGGACTTTCAGCCAGGTGATGAGGCAGGAATTAAAGATGTTACATTTGAGATAAAGGGAGATTATGCATTTGGAATGGCAAAAGCAGAAGCAGGTGTTCATAGAATGGTTCGGATTTCACCATTTGATTCTAATAGTAAACGTCATACATCTTTTGCATCTGTTTTTGTATATCCAGCTGTAGAAGAAGATATTGAAATAGAAATAAATCCTACAGATCTTAGAATTGATACATATCGAGCCAGTGGTGCAGGTGGGCAACATGTGAATAAAACTGATTCTGCAGTTAGAATCACTCATATCCCAACAGGGATAGTAGCTCAGTGTCAGAATCAACGATCTCAGCACAAAAATAAAAGTCAAGCAATAAAAATTTTGAAAGCCCGTTTATATCAGGCAGAATTGGAAAAAGAAAAAGAGAAGAGCCAAGAATTACAGGATCAAAAAATGGATATTGGTTGGGGAAGTCAAATTCGATCTTACGTGTTCCATCCGTATCAGATGGTGAAAGATCATAGAACAAAAAAAGAAATAGGAAACACGCAGGCAGTTATGGATGGAGAAATAAATCCATTTATTCGTGCGTATCTATTAAGAAAAATCGATATTAAAAAAGAAAAAGCCATGAAGGAATAACTATGTCCGACGAACATAAAAGTTTGCAACAAATTATTGACTTTAGATTAGAAAAATTAAGCAAATTGCAGAAGGGAGGAGTTAATCCTTACCCAACGAATTATAAACCTACACATAAAAGTGAATCTATCCTTTCAAACTATACAGAATTTGAAGGAGAAACCGTAAAAGTTGCTGGCCGGATTATGGTCATAAGAAAAATGGGAAAAGTATCTTTTTTTCAGATTATGGATTCAGAAGGTAGGATTCAAATATTCATTCGTCGTGATGATGTAGGTGAAGATAGCTATGCTCATTTTAAACTATTGGATATTGGGGATTATGTTGGAATAAGAGGACACGTTTTTACTACAAAAACAGGTGAAATATCTATTCATGCCAATAACTTAACTCTGTTGGCAAAAAGTATTCGTCCCTTGCCAGTCGTCAAGGAAAAGGATGGTAAAATATTTGATGCATTTGAAGATAAGGAACAACGTTATCGAAACCGACATTTAGATTTAATATTAAATCCAAATGTAAAACAAACATTTATAAATCGAGCTAATATCATTAAAACCATTCGAAATTATTTAGATGATTTAGGATTTTTGGAAGTTGAGACTCCAATACTCCAACCATTATACGGCGGTGCTAATGCCCGTCCATTTACTACTCATCATAATACATTAGACCAAACATTATATTTAAGGATTGCAGATGAATTATATCTTAAGCGACTTATCATAGGTGGTATAGAACGGGTATATGAATTATCTAAAGACTTTCGAAATGAGGGAATGGATAGAAATCACAATCCAGAATTCACCATGCTGGAATTCTATTGGGCTTATGCAGATTATGAAGATTGTATGAATTTGGTTGAAGATATGATTCGGAAAGCTGCTGAAAAGGTAGGTTCTGTTCAAGTAAATTGGTGTGGAATGGATATAGATCTTTCTCAGCCGTTTCACCGTAAATCTATTCTGGGCTTGCTTAAAGAAGTTACTGGTTATGAATTGGGTAATCTTTCAAATGATGCAATTCGCTCTGTGTGCAAAGAGAAAAATATTAAAGTTGAAGATAATTGGAATTATGGTCAAATGTTGGACGAACTGATGAGCAAATTGATTGAACCGAATTTAATCCAGCCAACATTCATTACAGATTACCCAAAGGCAATCTCACCTTTGGCAAAATCTCATCGGAATGGTGATCCTAATTTAGTAGAACGATTTGAATTATTCATCGGGGGGGCAGAATTTGCGAATTCTTTTACAGAATTAAATGATCCTGTCGATCAAAGAGAACGCTTAGAAGCACAATCTGATTTAAGAGAAAGAGGTGATGAAGAAGCTCAACAGCTAGATGAAAATTTCATTCAGGCTATGGAATGCGGTATGCCACCAACAGGAGGTGTAGGAATTGGCATTGATCGTCTTACAATGTTACTAACTGGTAATAGGTGGATAAAGGATGTGATCCTATTCCCAACTTTAAGACCGGAAAATTAAATTATGCCATTTAGCCTTAGGCTGGCATTCCGTTATCTATATTCACCAAATAAGGGAGGTTTTTCATCTTTCGCTAGTTGGCTTGCAATAGGAGGGTTGTCTATTGGTATCACAGCTTTAATGCTAACTGCCAGTATTATTCATGGATTCCAAACTGTTCTATCTGAAAAATTATCATCTTTGGAGGGTGTAGGGAGAATTCAAAATATTTTAGGCCAACCAATAACTTCAACCCATCCAATATTAGATTCCTTAACGCAGATATACCCCAATCGACTACATCCATATATTCGTGGGGTCTGTATGGCTAGATCTGGTGACAATGTGGATGGTATGATAGTTGAAGGGGTAAAGTTGTTACCAAAAGCAATTGATTTAAACCAAGGTAAGATTAAAAGGGGTAATCTTGTGATTGGTAAAAGTTTAGCTCAGGAATTAAAAGTAAATGAAGGCGACAAACTTTATCTCCAAGTTTTTTCATCAGGATTAAAAACATCCTTCATGCAAAAAATAAAGTCTTTAACGGTGAAGAAAATTTACCACACTGGTCTGCAAGATTATGATAAAACCCTAACATTTATGAATTTGGATGATGCTCGTGAATTATTTGAATTTAATGAAAAACAATTCACAGGGCTTATTATCAATGATAGAATTATTTATAACGAAATGCCTGAGATGAATTATCCATTTCATTTAGAGAATTGGCAACAGCGTCATACCTTATTATTCCAATGGATAAAATTACAGAAATGGCCAGCATATATTATGTTCGGTCTGATTGCCATGGTAGGTATTGTAAATATTATTTCAGCAATTGCCATGATAATTATAGAAAAGTCTAGGCAAATTGGAATCCTTATTGCGCAAGGTACACCAAAGGAAAAAATCAAAAATATTTTTATTCTCCAGGGCAGTTTTATTGGTCTTATGGGAGCTTTTCTTGGTGGATGTCTATCTATGCTAATAATCTGGCTCCAATTAAAGTTTGAGATTTTAAGTATACCATCAGAAATTTATTTTATGGATCAAATCCCGTTTTCATTTGATTTCCCTACTTTTGGTTTGATTTTGGTAACTACATTGATTTTAAGTTTAATTGCATCTTGGTGGCCTACAAAATTTGTGATGTCTCTAAGACCTACAGTTGCATTGAGGTATGAATGAATTGGATAAAAATAATATCTGAAAGATTTACTGAATCATCTAGAGAACAGAGTTGGTTTACAGGTTTATTTTCAATCATTGGAATGGGGATAGGTTGTTTTGCTATGGTTATTGCTTTATCTGTAATGAATGGATTTGAATTATTGGTTCATGATAAGTTGAAAGGATTTGAGGGCGATTTACGAATTATTAAACCAAAAATAGAACCTGATATTCAATCAATTGAGGGAATTAAGGCAATAATGCCATTTATAGAGCGAAGAGGTTTGATTGAAGTTGGCAATAAGCAAAAAGTTGTTTCCTTAAAAGCAGTGGATGTAAATAAAATGAAATCTTTTTATACACTACCGTTAAAGGGTAATATACCAAAACTAGGTCAGGTGGTAATTGGACAAAATATTGCTAACCGTCTTGGAAAAAACATTGGGGATGAGATTTTGATTTACAGTCCAATTGACCAATCATTTGGATATGGTTTACCACTAAAAAAGAAAATGAACATAAGTGGTATTTTTTCAACTAAAGTATTAGACTATGATGATAGGTTTGTATTCATGTCATTGATTGATGGTAAAAGGCTATTTAAACGTAAATCAGGAATTGATGGTATAGATATTAGATTTTCTCAGGGTGCTGATAAATCAAACATTGAGGCAAGTTTGAATGAGTTATTTGGTCATAAAATACAATTTCAATCCTGGGATAATTTGAATAAAGCTCTTATCGATGCAATGAAAATGGAACGGTTAGGTACAATTCTAATATTAAGTCTCATTTTTCTCGTTTCTGCATTTAATTTAGCAGCATCTTTGGCTTTGACCTCGATTCAAAAAATGAAGGAAATTGGTATTTTAAAAGCAATGGGTGCATCGGGAAAATCAATAAAAACAATTATTATCAGAATAGGATTAAAAATAGCAGGGAAAGGTGCATTATGGGGAATTAGTTTGGGATTCCTTTTAGTAGAAATACAAAACTGGTTAGGTATTATTCCACTGCCATCTGATGTTTATTTCATTGATGCATTACCGATGATCATTTTTCCAGTAGATATAATTGTTGTGGCTGGAATCTCATTTTTATTCATTTTAATGGCATCGTATATATCAGGAAGAAAATTGGCAGAAACTAAAATAATAGAAGTTTTGCAATGGTCGAAATGATAATTCAAGCTGAGAATATTCTTAAATCCTATTCCAATGGAGATAATAAATTAAAGGTTTTAAATCATTTTAACTTGAATGTATATCAGGGTGAAATCATTACGATCATGGGCCAATCAGGCTCAGGTAAATCTACTGCCCTAAATATTTTAGGTACCTTAGACAATCCAGATTCTGGGAAAATAATAATTAGTGGAAATGAGACTGCAAAATTAAGTGAATTGCATCTGTCTGACTTAAGAAATAAGCATATTGGTTTTGTGTTTCAGTTTCATCATTTATTACCTGAGTTTACTGCTATTGAAAATATCCTAATGCCCTTGTGGATGCGTGGCCAAAAGCATGAAGAGAATAATGCCCATTCTTTAATGGATAGATTGGGGCTACTTGATAGAAAAGATCATTTACCAAGTGAACTATCAGGGGGGGAGAGATCCAGAGTAGCAGTTATCCGAGCCCTAATCAACGATCCTTCCATTTTATTGGCTGACGAACCCACGGGTAATTTAGATGAAAAAAACGCAAATAAACTCATTGACCTTTTGATAGAAATCAATAAAGATTTTAAACAGACAATCGTGCTTACTACGCACAATCCGAAAGTGGCAGAAATTGGTCATAGAAAATTCAGTTTAGAAAATGGATCTTTAATCCAACAAAATTAATTTCAAAATGAAAGAAAATTTTTCAAAACGCGTTCAATTAATAATCAAACAATCAAAAGAAGAAGCTATTCGATTAGGTCATAGTTATGTTGGTTCAGAGCATTTACTATTAGGTTTATTAAAAGAAAATTCAGGTGTGGGTAAAAAAGTACTGGAAGTATATGATATTGACCCAGATGAAATGGTTACTATGATTGAAGATATGATAAAAACATCAGGTGGGACAATGACTTTAGGACATCTGCCACTTACTCGGAGGGCAGAGAGAATATTAAGAAATGCGTTCAGCGAAGCATCTACTCGTGGAGAAACAGTTGCCGATGATGAGCATTTATTATTGGCTATGCTTCGCGAATCTGAAGGAATTGCTTTTGAAATTCTTAAATCTTTTTCTCTTGATTATGATACTATTAGTGATTTGGTCAAAACTAGTGATGATGAATTACAGCCTGAAATACTAAATTTGTCGGAAAGTTCAGTAAAGAGTAAAACTCCAACATTAGATCATTTTTCTCGAGATATTACCCAATTAGCCAGAAAAGGGAAATTAGATCCAGTAATTGGTCGAGAAAAAGAGATTGAACGCGTAGCACAAATATTAACTCGTCGTAAGAAAAATAATCCCGTTTTAATTGGAGAGCCTGGTGTTGGAAAGACTGCAATAATTGAAGGATTAGCACAGAGAATTATTCGGAAAACTGTACCAAGAATATTACATAATCAACGAATATTATCTTTGGATTTAGCTGCTATTGTGGCAGGTACAAAGTATCGTGGACAATTTGAAGAAAGACTAAAGAGTGTGATGCTGGAGCTAGAAATGAGTAATAATGTTATTATTTTTATAGATGAAATTCACACTATAGTTGGAGCAGGTGGGGCATCTGGTTCTCTAGATGCATCAAATATGTTTAAGCCATCTTTAGCACGTGGTGATATTCATTGCATCGGTGCAACTACCTTAGATGAATACAGAAAATTTATAGAAAAAGATGGTGCACTTGATCGTAGATTCCAAAAAATTACAATCAATCCGCCGACAATAGATGAATCACTAGATATTCTACATGGGTTAAAAGAAAAATATGAAGAGCACCACAAAGTAGAATTTACAGATGATGCCATTGAAGCTTGCGTACATTTAGCAGAACGTTATATTTCGGATAAATTTTTACCAGATAAAGCCATTGATGTCATGGATGAATCTGGAGCACGTGCTCATATCTATAACCTTGAAGTCCCTAAAAATATTATCGATATCGAAGATCGTCTTCATCATGTAAGGGAAAACAAAGAAACAAAAGTTTCAGATCAACTATTTGAAGAAGCGGCACTGCTTCGTGACCAGGAAAGAAAACTTTTACGCAGATTAGCAAAAGAACAAAAACAATGGCAAGATTCAGAAATGAAGGTTGCTGTAAAAATAAATTCTGATAATATTGCTGATGTAGTTTCCTTAATGACTGGGATTCCCATATCCAAAGTTGCAGAATCAGAAAGTCAACGTCTACTCCATCTAGACAATGAGTTAAGCAATTATATTATTGGTCAAGAAGATGCTATAAGTAGTTTAACAAAAGCAATCCGAAGATCTAGAATAGGCTTGAAAAATCCAAATCGACCAATAGGTGTATTTCTATTCTTAGGGCCTACAGGTGTTGGGAAAACTGAACTAGCTAAGGCATTGGCCAAATATTTATTTCCGCATAATCAAGCATTGGTAAAAATTGATATGTCGGAATTTACAGAACGATTTGCAATCTCCAGATTGATTGGTGCACCACCAGGGTATGTTGGTTATGAAGAAGGAGGTGAGCTGACTGAAAAAGTCAGACGCAACCCATATTCTGTTGTTCTGCTCGATGAAATAGAGAAAGCGCATCAGGATTTATATAATGTATTACTTCAGGTGTACGATGAAGGTGTTTTGACAGATGGACTTGGAAGAAAAGTAGATTTTAGAAATTCAATTATAATCATGACATCAAATATGGGAACTCGTGATTTAAAAAACAATGGATTTGGATTTGGAAATGAAAAAACAGATGCAAATTATCATAAAATGAGAGAAATACTCTTGGATAAGGTTCAAACATTATTTTCGCCAGAACTTGTAAATCGTATCGATGAATCTATCGTGTTCCATGCTTTAACGGAACAGAATGTTTATGATATTATTGATCTTCAATTGTCAGACTTGATACAAAATCTTGCAAAGCTAGGTTTAGGACTTAAACTTTCTAGATCAGCAAAAAGTTTACTATCAAAAAATGGATATGATCCAAAATATGGAGTCAGACTTCTCCGTCGCGAAATTCAAAAATCCTTAGAAGACCCCATATCTGAATTGCTACTGAAAAGAGTTTTTAGTGATGGGACTATACTTTCAGTCACAGTGCGACAGAAGAAATTTCATTTTGATATTAAAAAGACATCAAAAGTTTCCCGAAGAAAGCCAAAGTCTCCAGCAAAATAGAGAATAGTCCGCCATATAGGATGATAAAAATATGCATTCTGTCATATTGTAAGATCATTTTACATGGTACGTTCCTTGTCATAAACTATATGATTTTTTAATGAATTAAATTTTATCGACTATAAGGAGAAAAAATGGGGAAAATTATAGGAATTGATTTAGGTACAACTAATTCTTGTGTGGCAGTTTTGGAAGGTGGAGAGCCTACCGTTATAAACAATCCCGAGGGAGGGAGAACTACACCTTCAATTATTGGTTTTGCCAAAGATGGAGATCGTCTTATTGGCCAGGCTGCAAAAAGACAAGCAGTTACTAATCCTGAAAACACTGTTTTTTCAATAAAAAGATTTATGGGCCGCATGTATGAAGAAGTTGGAACAGAGTTATCTGAAGTTCCCTATAAAGTCACCAAAAATTCCAGTGGTGCATGTGTCGTTACAGTAGGAGATAAAGAATATACTCCGCCTGAAATTTCAGCTATGGTACTTCAGAAACTTAAGCAGCAGGCGGAAGAATATCTTGGCGCAACTGTGACTGATGCTGTCATTACTGTTCCAGCTTATTTTAATGATTCCCAACGTCAGGCCACAAAAGATGCAGGTAAAATTGCCGGACTAAATGTACGTAGAATCATAAATGAGCCCACAGCTGCTTCATTAGCCTATGGATTGGATAAGAAAAAGGATGAGAAAATCGCAGTTTTTGATTTAGGGGGCGGTACTTTTGATATTTCAATTTTGGAATTGGGTGATGGTGTTTTTGAAGTTAAATCATCAAATGGAGATGGTCATTTGGGTGGAGATGATTTTGATCAAAAAGTAATAGAATGGATTGCAGATGAATTCCAAAAATCTGATGGAATTGATCTTAGGAAAGATCCAATGGCTCTTCAACGTTTGAAAGAAGCAGCAGAAGCGGCCAAGAAAGAACTTTCTTCATCAAAACAAACGGATATTAACCTTCCTTTTGTAACAGCAGATGCATCAGGACCAAAACATTTAAACCTGAACTTGACTCAAGCAAAGTTTGAAGAGCTTGTTAATGATCTAGTTGAAAGGACAATTGCTCCCTGTAAACAAGCAATCAAAGATGCTGGCCTTTCCACTTCCGAAATTGATGAGATAATTCTTGTTGGTGGATCAACTAGAATCCCAAAAATTCAAGAAAAAGTAAAAGAAATCTTTGGAAAAGATCCGAATAAAAGTGTAAACCCTGATGAAGTTGTAGCACTTGGTGCTGCAATACAAGGGGGTGTACTATCCGGGGACGTAGATGATATTTTACTTCTAGATGTAACTCCGTTGTCACTTGGAATTGAAACATTGGGTAGTGTCTCTACTAAGCTTATAGAACGAAATACAACGATACCAACGAAAAAATCTCAAGTTTTCAGTACAGCAGCTGATAACCAGACTACTGTTGAGATTCATGTCTTACAAGGTGAACGTGAGATGGCATCTGATAATAAAACCATCGGAAGGTTTCATTTAGCAGATATACCTTCTGCACCACGTGGAGTTCCCCAGATAGAGGTTACTTTTGATATTGATGCAAATGGTATATTAAATGTAAATGCTAAGGATAAAGCAACAGGGAAAGAGCAAAGTATTCGTATTGAAGCATCCAGTGGTTTATCTGATAGTGAAATTGATAAGATGGTAAATGATGCTAAAAAGAACGAAAGTGAAGATAAAGAAAAACGAAAAAAAATAGATGTTGTAAATCAAGCTGAACATTTGATCTATGAAACAGAAAAAAATATTACAGAACATGGCGATAAGCTTGACGATTTAGAAAAGGATGGTTTAACAGAAAAAGTTGATTCATTGAAGAAAGTCAAGGATAATGGAAATCTTGATGATATAAAATCGGCGATGGAAGAGCTAAATACTTCCTGGAATGAAGTTGCATCAAAATTGTACGATGCAACCAAGCAAGAAGAGAATACAGGAGAAGGCCAAACAGCAAGTGAACCATCTGAAAAAAAGAAAAAAGAAGGTGAAATTGAAGATGCAGATTTTGAAGTAGTTGATTAAGGTAGCTTGCTAATATTTTTTAAGAAAAGCGCTCTAAGAGCGCTTTTTTTTTATATGGAACCCATTTCTTAAATTTGGGTTATTTTTATGATGAAAAACCGTAAAAAATATATCATCGGAGCAGGAATTGGGTTTCTCCTGATATTTATAGCAATACTACGTACAACTGTATGGATAGGTTTTATAGAAAAAAAAGTAAACGAAAAGCTTGCCGTAAAAGGGTGGAATATACAGATTGAAAAATCATCCGGTATCCTAACTGGAACAACTAAATTTTATAATTTGACCCTTAAACATTATAATAGTCAGAATATCGATATCGATATTGCAACGGTAAACTTTGGATTTATAGAATCATTTTTTGGTAATGTTACTTTTGATCTGATATCAATAGAAGGGTTAAGTGGAGATGTTGATTATTTATGGGAGAATAAAATGTCTGAAGAAATACAGCAAAATCCATTTCATTTTCCTTTTTTTGTAAAATCTTTTTTTATTGAAGGTGATATAAGTTCTGTAATTAATAATAATTCTTTTAATCTTGATTTAAAAATGGGAGGTGAAATAATTGGTGGATCTAAACCTATTATCCATTTTGATTTATTAAAATTAAGTATACCGGATAATAAGGGCCTGATTATTGATATGAGAAGTTTGGTTTTTGGCAAAAATGGAAAAGATTATTATATGAATAATTTAAATGGTACGGTGATGGGCTATCCTGTAAATGGATCGTTGATATTCAATAATGACCTTCCATTATTGGTTGGAAATATGATGGTTTATGATTTAACTATTCCTGAAGAATTATTTAAACGATTGCCACTTCAAAATAAATTCTCTTCTTTTCACATCAAATTTGATTTTGAATCAGATCTTAATAATTTTGATGGAAAAATGATATTAGTCAATGATTTGGGATTAGATATGCATGGAGAATTTTTGATTCAAAAGGATAAGACTACCTGGATTTTAAAACAAATACAATTATTTGGAGAGAAGTCTAAATTAACGGTAAATGGATTTTATAAAGAAAAAGACCAAACTACTTTATATATGGATCTAATAAATTTAGACTTAAGTAGATGGATGAAAGATCAAAAGCCTACAGAGATGTCCGGTCTGTCCATAATTAATGGCAGTTTAACAAAATCAGGCTCCTTAGACCAAATTGATTTAACCTTAGAAATGGCTGAAACAAAATGGCATGAAAAGGGAGAGATTTCCTTGCATGGCCAAGTCTCTTATCAAGATAGTATTATATCAACAATTGATCCAGTTATGATTATGATTGGTGACAGTTATATCACGATAGATGGGGAAGGTAATTTTGCAAATAAAGCCATAAATATTAAAGGTGAGATTGAAAGTGCAGAAGTTGAATTAATTAATCGATTACTTCCGGTAAATTTTGATTCGGGAAAAGCAACTGGGAATCTTACAGTAAGAGGTAATTTCTTCTCTCCTTCTGTTACTGCAGATCTTACATGTGAAAAAATAATACTGGATAATTTTAAATTAGCTTCCCTTGAGTTCAATTCACAAATCAATGTAAATGATACGCTTACATCAGGATTTGTGGAGATGAAAGCTGGTAAGGGCAGATGGGAAGAAAAATCTTTTGATAGTGGGACTATCAGCGCAACAATTAATAACAGTAATGTAATTATCAATAATTGTCATTTTAAATCTGGAAAAGATTTTTTACAAGCATCGGGATCTTTTGATGGTGAAAAATATTATATACTTGATCGTTTCCAATTAGCATATGAAACCCACTATCTTGTTAATGCATACCCAATATCATTTTTTTTCAGAGACTCACTACTTCAAGTAGAACCATTCGAATTTCATATAAATGATGGTATGATGGAGGGAGTAATTACGGGTGGTAACCGACCTGAAGGACGATTCAAAATGTCAAATTTTAATGCTGAAATCATCACTCAATTTTTGAATGATGAGAGATTGAATGTTTCAGGATTTATTTTTGGTGAAATCTGGTTAAAGATGGTAGCAGGCGGTATAGATATGGATGCAGATCTGTCTTTAAAAAGCGGATACTATATGGAAGAGCCCTTTGAAGAAATGACATTATCTTTCCTATTTAAAGATGGTATATTACATATGGATGACATTTCTATGACACGTAAGGGAACAATGGGTTTGCAGTTGCATGGTATAATCCCTTTTGGAAAAAGACAAAAAATAAAATCACCCATTTCATTAAATTCTACATTCTCAAACCTTCCAATGCAATTCATTCATAGATTTATACCTGATTTTTTTACATTAGGAGGTAATGCTACCGGATCATTTCATTTGAATGGATTTCCTGATAATACAAACTTTATTTTTGATTTAGAAATTGAGGATAGTGTCTTTGATTTAGTTGAAATGGGTCAATTCAAAGGAAATGGAAAATACGATGGAAAAAAATTGATCATTGATTCTGCCGAATCTATAAGAAATGATGCTACTATAAAAGCCTACGGGGAAGTTCCGTTTGATTTCAATCTAAGTTCTCCTAAAATAGGACGAATATTTCCGGGGGAAGTGTTTGATTTTCATGCTGAGGGCCAATTGGGATCACTTCCTTTTTTATCACCCTATTTATCCGAACTAGATTCAGTACGAGGTAATGTTGATATTGGCCTTTCGCTTTCAGGACCTGTCGATGCTTTAATAAGAAATGGACATTTACGAATAAACAATGGGAAAGTTTATACCCTTTTAATTAGTGACCCAGTTAGCAATATTAATGGGGAAGCATACATGAATAATAACCAGTTGGTAATAGAGAACATGAATGGATTACTATTTCATAATTCTGGTAAATATTCCAAACCAAAAAAACAAAATACAGTTATTTCCGGGGCCGTCGATTTCACTCAATTTTTTAATCCTCGGTATGAATTAAAGGTTAAATCAAAAGAATCTTCCTTTAAAACATTATATTTAGATATACAAGGCCAGAGTAATTTAGATGTTACTATAACGGGTAGAGACACGGTCACTATTGCTGGAATTATAGAGGTTTTAGATGCGAATATTTTTTATGAATTCACTACAGAAGAAATGGGGACTGCTATTAATGAAGAAAAAGCAAAAGTTATGGCATATCAAATCACTATACCAATTAGAGGTCAAGCTTTTTTTCAAAATTCTCAGATTGATGCAAAGCTCAGTGGAGAATTGAGTTTATCACAGATTGGATACAAAGAAATGGATTTTGGTGGTGAAATCTTTGTAGAAGATGGCAGTGTCTTTTCCTATAAGGATAATTTTAAAGAACTTCAGGGTTATGTAAATTTTGATAACAAGGGTTTTAATCCAATAATGGATTTAAATGCATTCACCATGATTGATGATGAGCGAATTGATTTGCGAATTAGCGGTGGCTTGGATGATCTAGATATTTCACTGTTGTCTGCTAGTGGTTTCTCAGAAAGTGATATTTTAGAATTGCTTACTTGGGGAAAGAGATTTGAAGAACAGGAATTAACTTCAACAGGTTTTGGGAATCAAACAGTTTCAATTCTAGGATCGTTACTTGAGAATCAATTAGAAAAAAATCTAAAGGAATCAGAACTAGGTAAATTAGGGCTAGTGGATGATATTCAAATTTCTGGTACTGCGGGTTTAATTCAAGGGACAGATGATGATTTTGAACTAACCGCCAAGCGAAAAATTGGTGATAAAACTTTTTTAAATTTATCATATAAAAGGTCTTTCTCTCTCACTAACCCTAATCAATCACAGATCGGTGTAGAATATAAATTAAATAGACATTTTTCTGTGGTGGGTAATATAGATGATGATGGAAATTTGAACCTAAAATATCGTTACCGTTACGCTTATTAACTAACCAGTGAAAAAAAGTTATCTTTTCTTTCTGTCTCTTATGGCATGGATTAGTACATTACATCCACAGTCTGATGATGTTATAATCAGATCAGTAACTTTGGATGGAAATGATAAAGTTTCCATTAAAGAAGTGTTATATTTAATTCGTCAGCGCCCACCCAATTTATTTTTTCGTCGGCCAGAATTTGATTCTAGATTATTAAAATTAGATGCTCTAACTTTAAAAAGTTATTATCATTCAAAAGGCTTTTTGGATGCTGATGTACAAGAATCATATATTATTGAAAATGGTACAGCAGATATTATTTATAAAATACAGGAAGGTAAGCAATATTATTTATCGAGTATAGAAATAATTGGAAATAACAACATATCGAATGAAACTATAATAAATATACTTGGATTAAGAATAGATAAGCCTTATGACCCTGTTTTTATCAATGATAATTTATTTAAGGTGGAAAATGAATATCATCAGATTGGGAAATTATTTTTCACTATTCAGGTTTTAGATGAAATTACAGATTCTGTAAATGTAAAAATTGAGATAAATGAAGGGAAAGATGTTTTTATTAATAAGACATATTTCGAAAAAATAGGGAGTATTGATAGTACTTTGGTATGGAGAGAAATAACTTACAAGAAAGGAGATCTATACACAAAAAAAGAAATGGATATCACTTCTAGAAGAATCAAAGAAATGGGTGTTTTTTCTATGGCAAATATGGTTCCAGTAAAGGTAACAGATTCTGATTCATTAGTAAATATGGTGATTGAATTCCGTAGATATAAACAAAGAGAGTGGAATTCAGTTGGAGGTTATGACCCAATTAGATTCGCTGAAGGGGCCGAACCCCTACCTGCACTTAGTGGTACTCTTGAGTGGCGAAATAGATCCTTTTTTAATACACCAACCCAATTTTCAACAAAAATTTTAGCTGGTATTCCTGTAGAAGAAGAATTAATTCTCCCAAGAATCCGATATGATTTAAGTTTAGCGAGCAATTGGTTTTTTGGCATAAGATTTCCAACAAAAATTACTGGTTACTATGAGACATTTATTGAATATAAAGATCAAATTGAAACCATTGAAAGGCTTGGTATTAATTTATCCCAACGAATACAATTTGAAAGCCGATCATATTTTGAAACAAAATCTGTGTGGGAGTCTTTTAGCGATCAATCAGTATCCAATGAAAATATTGAACAAAGATCCATTGGTTTCAGATTAAATATAGATCGAAAAGATAATCCATTGTTTACACGAAAAGGCTACCTATTCCTATGTTCATTTAAATCAGCCGGTTTTTTTTTAGGAGGAGAAAGGGATTACACGAAAACTGATTTTACATTTCAATCCTATATTCCTATAGGAAAAAAGTCAGTTTTTGCATCTAGATTAAAGATTGGGAGACTTTGGGGTTGGAAAAAAGAATATTCAGATTATTCTTATGAGAAATTTTATTTAGGAGGCAGTACTTCCATGCGTGGTTGGGATGTACTGCGATTTGAAGAAGTTAATGGTGAACCTGTTGGTAAGTTAATTCGTTTGATGGCAAATGTAGAATATCGTTTATCTTTATATAAATTATTAGGTTTGACAATGTTCTTAGATGGGGGCTTATTGGCTAATAATATTGATAATATTTCTAGGAAAATCTTTAAAGTAGATACTGGAATTGGTCTCACAATTCAAACTCCATTGGGTCCCGCTAGGGTAGATTATGCTTTTCAGACTTTGAATCCAAATAATTGGAAAATACAATTAGGTGTCCAAAACTTATTTTGAATAAAAATTTTGGAACTGACTATGCAATAGCGCATTTAATCATGACCAAAGGCTTTCTAGGAAAGAAAACAAACCTTAATTTCCGCGGCTTTTAAATAACAGGAATAAAATGAATACCAGACTTTTAATTTCAATTTCAGGGTTATTATTAATTTACGGATGTTCTAAATCTGCGGATGAATTATTTGAGATATCTAATGAAAATCTGAAAAATGATGAAACAGACAAGGCAATCACGGGATATGAGAAACTGTTGTATAAATATCCAGAGGATACTTTAGCATCCCAAGTACAGTACAAACTAGCTACTTTACATTTAAATTGGAAAAATGATCTTCCTGCGGGGTACTCTGCTCTCGAAGCAACCGTAAGCAACTATGGTGGGACAATCCATGCAACGCAGGCTCAAAAAGAAATTGATCAATTTCCTGAATATATTCTTAATAAAGCAGAATCTCTTCGGAAACGGAAGATGGTTAAAGAATCTGTAGAACACCTAATGTACATGTTAGATAACCACTCACAGCATCAATTAGCACCAAAAGCACAATATATGTTGGGTGATTTATATATGAATGATCTTCGTGATTTTACGACGGCTGTTCAAGAATATCGTAAAGTGATTGAAAATTATGCAGGTTCTTCACAGGAAGCTCATGCACTTTTCATGATTGGCTATATATATGCGAATGTAGTAAATGATCCAAAAAGCGCAGAAATTGAATATAAATCTTTTCTGGAAAAGTTTCCTACCCATGAGTTGGCACCATCAGTCAAATTTGAGATTGAATTTCTTGGGAAAAGCATTGAAGAAATTCCTGCACTTAAACATATAACATCTTAATAAATTCACCTATGTCCGAATTCAGTTTAACCGAGGTCAATGAAAAGATCTCAAAATCATCTGTATTTGTAGATGATTTAGTTAAAGGGATGAACCAAATCATTATTGGTCAGGAAAACTTAGTTGACAAGATTATAATTTCCATACTTGCAAATGGACATATTTTGCTTGAAGGGGTACCAGGGTTAGCAAAAACATTAACCGTTAATACTTTATCCAAACTGGTTAATACTAATTTCCAACGGATTCAATTTACGCCTGACATGTTACCTGCAGATTTGTTAGGAACGCTAATATACAATCAAAAAACAGGCGAATTTGACACACGAAAAGGCCCTATTTTTTCCAATATAATCTTAGCAGATGAGATCAACCGCTCACCTGCTAAGGTTCAAAGTGCATTGCTTTAAGCTATGCAGGAGCGCCAAGTAACAATTGGCGAGAATACATTCCCTTTAGCTTCACCATTTTTAGTAATGGCAACTCAAAACCCTATTGAACAGGAAGGTACTTATCCATTGCCAGAAGCACAGGTAGATCGTTTCATGTTTAAGTTGGTTGTTCATTATCCAGATAAAGAATCGGAAAGAAAAGTACTGCGCCAGAATACAATATCAAATAGTTTGGATACAATTAATGCTGTCGTCACGCCAGAACAAATTATAGAGGCGCAACAAGTTATTCATGATATTTACGTAGATGAAAAAGTTGAAGATTATGTATTAAATCTAATTTTCGCTACTCGGGACCCTGTCGGGCATGGTTTAAAGGATCTCGAAGGAATTATTGATTTTGGTGCATCGCCAAGAGCTACAATAAATTTAATTCGATCTGCAAAAGCTCGGGCATTCACAGAGCACCGCGGATATATTACGCCTGAAGATATACGTTATATTGGTGCCGATGTTTTACGCCACAGGGTAATTTTAACCTACGAAGCAGAAGCAGAAGAATTAACCTCTGAAGATGTGATCCAAAGATTATTTGAAGTTGTAGAAGTACCTTGATTCTACAGTTGGTCTTCTTCTCAAAAAACTAGAGGCTAATAAATGCTTCCACGCCAAATCCTGAAAAAAGTTAAACAGATTGAGATCAGGACTCGTGGTCTTGTGAATGATTTATTCGGTGGTGAATATCATTCTGTATTTAAAGGCCGTGGCATGACTTTTTCGGAAGTACGTGAATATCAACCGGGAGATGATATTCGACTTATTGATTGGAATGTTACTGCCCGCACTGGCTCGCCATTCATAAAAATATTTGAAGAAGAGAGGGAACTTACAGTTTACTTAGTTGTGGATATTTCTGCCTCAGGTGAATTCGGATCAGGGCAGCAATTAAAGCGGGATTTTGGGGCGGAGATTGCAGCTGTACTTGGATTTTCTGCCATTAAGAATAATGATAAAGTTGGATTAATCCTTTTTTCTGATGATGTAGAAAAATATGTTGTCCCGAAAAAGGGCAAAAGCCATGTGCTTCGGGTTATCCGTGAACTGTTATACACACAGCCTGAACGTACTGGAACTTCTATTAAAAATGCTTTGGATTATCTATTAAAAGTCGCTAAGAGGAAAAGTGTAGTTTTTATCATATCAGACTTTTTGGATGAAAATTATTGGGCTTCATTAAAGGTAGTCAACAAGAAACATGATGTAATTGGTATCAAATTACTGGATCCTGCTGAAACTAATTTACCAGATATAGGACTTCTGAAAATGGAAGATCCTGAAACAGGTGAAGCATTTTGGGTCGACACTTCTTTAAAGAAAGCACGTGAACGTCTAAAAATAGAAATCCAGTCTAAGCAGGAAATATTCAAGAAAGATGCAAGAAAAATTAAATTTGATATTATTCCAATCTTAACAAGTCAAGATTACGTTGAACCTCTAATGTCATTTTTCAGAAATAGGGAAAAAAGACATTAATGAAATTGGTATTTGGGCATTTAATTTATTTTTCATTGTTATTTTCACAATCCTTAAGTGTTATTTCAGAATTAGATACCACTGAAGGATTCATTGGCGATATATTTAAATGGTCTGTCAAAGTTGAGGGAAAAACTGATCATATAATTCAATTTCCTGAATTGAAAACTATTAATGATTCAATCTCTTTAAGGAATAAATATTTGATTTATGAAAATGGAAGTTTGGTAGGCATTCAATTCGAATTAATGGCATGGGATACTGGACATTTTATTCTTCCAGAATATTCAGTTAATATTTTAAACCCAGATAGCTCAATTCAATATACATTAGAGACAAATCAGATCGGTTTTTCAATCCAATCAATTCTAGCAAAAACTGACGTATCTGACTTTAGGCCGTTCAAGGGTCCAGTACCTGTACGTGGCGTTTTCCCAATGCGCCAAGTTTTATTATTGATACTTTGTGTTTTATTATTTTTTGGAATGGTTTGGACATGGAGACAAAGGCTAGAACCTCAATATGAAAAAGCAAACTATATATTTATAGAATCACCGGAACAGCGGGCAATTCAACGACTTGGAGAATTAGACTCGAATGGTTTAACAAAGGACTTTTATGCTGAATTATCCCATATTTCCCGAGAATACATTGAAACTAAATATTTTATACGAACTCTTGAAATGACAACAGAAGAAATACGAAAAAATAAAGATTTATTTCCAATGAGTGATAATGTATTCTCTAAATGGATTCAATTCTTATCGGAAGCAGATATGGTAAAATATGCAAAGGATGTTCCAATTTCAGAGAAAAAGAATTTAGATAAGGATATGATTTTTTCTCTTATTCAAAAATATTAAATTTTTAAATAATTTAAAATTACCCTCATTTGAACCAACAAACTCCCTACGTAAATTTCAGACTCAAAATTTTAACTAATTAAGGATATTTATGGCAACGACTGCAGATATTAGAAATGGCGCTGTAATTCTGCACAAACATAAAAGAATGAAAGTTGTAGAATTTCAGCATGTTAAACCAGGGAAAGGCGGTGCGTTTGTACGAACAAAGTTAAAAGATATTCAATCTGGAAAAATTATTGATGAAACATTTAATGCAGGTCATCGATTGGAATTTATAAGAGTCGAAGCGAAAGCCATGCAATTCTTATATATTGATGGGCAATTTTTTATATTCATGGATAACGAAACATATGACCAAATTAATATTCCTGAAGATTCAGTTGGGGATGGTAAAAATTTCCTTGTTGGAGGAATGAATGTTGATCTTTTATTTGATGGTAATGAAGTTTTAGATATTCGTTTACCATCTCATGTTAAATTGGAAGTGACGAAAACAGAACCAGGGTTTAAAGGGAATACCGCAACCGGTGCAACCAAGCCTGCAACTATGGAAACTGGATTTACCCTAAATGTTCCTTTATTTATTGAAGAAGGAGACAAACTTCGTATTGATACACGAACTGGTGCGTATGTTGAACGGTCCAAGGAATAAATTTGAGAAGGAGTAATTATGTGGCAGGATAAATTGAAAGAAATCATCTACATACTTGAAAATTCAAATGTAAATGAAATAGAAGTAAATTTTTGGGGACGAAAATACCGTGTAACAAAAAGTCCCGGTATCTCTACAGTGGCTTCAAGTAATGCTGTATCTGCGCCTGCAATATCAACTCCAACTACTTCCGAGGTTATCGATGATGCATCTACTTTAGAATCTAATTCAGAAGTGGTCTCTAAAGGAGAAGAATTATTATCGCCGATGCCCGGGACTTACTATTCATCTCCAACACCGGATGATCCACCATTTATTTCTGTTGGTGATTCTGTGAAAAAAGGACAAATACTTTGTATTGTTGAAGCCATGAAAATAATGAATGAAATTGAAGCTGAGACAGATGGTATTGTTACAAAGGTTTTTGTGGATAATGGAGAACCTGTTGAATACAATCAGTCATTATTTTTAATAGATCCTGCTTAAAAAAAGTATGTTTAATAAAGTATTGATTGCTAACCGTGGTGAAATTGCACTTCGTGTGATTCGTGCTTGCCATGAGTTAGGGATAAAAACTGTGGCAGTATATTCCACAGCAGATGAATTATCACTCCATGTGAAATTTGCAGATGAAGCTGTTTGTATTGGACCTCCTCCCAGTACGGAAAGTTATCTAAATATTCCTCGTATTATTGCCGCAGGAGAAATTACTGGTGCTGACGCCATTCATCCGGGATATGGATTTTTATCCGAATCATCTCAATTTTCAAAAATATGTAACGAAAATAATTTCATTTTCCTTGGCCCCTCACCCGAAATTATTGATTCGATGGGTAATAAAGCCAAAGCAAAGACTACAATGAAAGCTGCTGGAGTACCTGTAATTCCAGGAGGAGAAGGTGTGTTAGATAGTCCAGAAGAAGCAAAAGCTAAAGCAGATGAAATGGGATACCCAATTATGTTGAAAGCTTCGGCAGGTGGTGGAGGTAGAGGCATGCGATTGGTAAAAAGTTCAGAAGATGTTATCTCTGCTTATAAATCAGCAAATCAAGAATCGCTAACAGCTTTTGGTAATGGAGATATATATATTGAAAAATTCATCGAAAATCCAAGACACATAGAAGTCCAAATATTGGCCGATACCTACGGGAATGCTATTCATTTGGGTGAACGAGAATGCTCTATCCAGCGCCGTCACCAGAAATTGATTGAAGAGTCGCCATCACCTTTGGTGGATAGAGAAACAAGAAAACAATTAGGCAAAGCGGCGGTAGCAGGTGCTAAAGCTGTGGATTATGTTGGAGTCGGAACCGTTGAATTTCTAATGGATAAAAATAAAGACTTTTATTTCATGGAAATGAATACTAGAATCCAAGTTGAACATCCTGTTACAGAAATGGTAACCGGCGTTGATTTGATTAAACAACAGATAAAAATGCACGCAGGAATAGAATGCCCTGAGTATTTACAGAATTTTAGATTACGAGGCCATTCTATTGAATGCCGAGTCAATGCCGAAGACCCTGCAAATAACTTTATACCATTCCCAAGTGAGATTACTGAATTTCATATGCCTGGTGGAAAAGGAGTTCGGGTGGATAGCCATGCATATACTGGTTATAAAATTCCAACTCAGTACGATTCTATGATTGGAAAAATTATCGTCCATGCTAAAAACAGAGAACGTGCAATTATTCGTATGCATCGTGCTTTGAAGGAAACTATTATTGCAGGGCCGAAAACAACTATTCCATATCATATGGCTATTATGGAAGATGAAAAATTTAAATCAGGGGAATTTGATACAAGTTTTCTTGAGACATTTAATTACGACCCCACCAAATATGCTTATAAGGAAGAAAATGAATGAATACTCCAGATCATTTACTTTACACAGAAGAACACGAATGGGCTGAATTCAAGAATGATGAAGTAACTATTGGCATTACGGATTATGCTCAAAGCCAACTTGGTGATATTATTTTCATCGAGTTTCCAGAAATAGGAGAAGAAATTTCTGCCGGTGATAATTTCGGGGAAATAGAAGCAGTAAAAACAGTGTCAGAGCTATATGCACCAATTTCAGGTAAAGTTACTGCAATTAATGAGGAATTAGATAATTCTCCCGAAACTGTAAATTTGGATCCTTATGGAGATGGTTGGATTATTAAAGTTTTGCCTTTAAATCCAGATGAAAAAGATGAATTAATGAACTTTTTATCTTATGAGGAATTTGTAGGATAAATGTCCGTTTTTAATCATATAAAATCCATTATTGATGAAAGGGGTGCAGCCTATGTTGTTTTATTGGATCCAGATCGGAAGAATGAATCCACTATTGAATCCCGTGTAGCATTGGCGAATGATTCTAGTGTAGATGCACTTTTTGTTGGCGGAAGTCTTATGATGGATAGTAACTATAATGAACGTGTCCAGAGAATTAAAGAAGCATCTGATATTCCTGTTATATTCTTTTCTGGCAGTGTTGGGCAATTGAATTCCCATTATGACGCCATTCTTTTTATGTCAGTTATTTCAGGAAGAAACCCCCACTATTTAATAGGTGAACAGGCCATTGCTGCACCTATTATAAGAGATATGGGTATTGAGACGATTTCAACTGGATATATGCTAATGGAAGGAGGTGCCGGCTCTACCGTTGAATTTATAAGCGGTACTCGTCCTATTCCTATGAATCGTCCTGATATTGCTGTTGCACATGCATTAGCGGGCCAATATTTAGGAATGAATATGATTTATCTAGAAGCGGGAAGTGGCGCGAAAGAACCTGTTGCTAATGAAGTTGTAAAAGCAGTTACAGATGTTTTAGATATTCCAGTTATCGCTGGTGGTGGAATTCGGGATACTGAAACTGTTTCAGAAAAAGTTAAAGCAGGTGCTTCTATTATCGTCACTGGAACTGTGATTGAAGAAAAGTCAGATTTAATGAAAGAAATGGCTGATGCTGTCCATTGGAAATAATCAATTGAAAGAAAAAGTTAAAGACCAAATTCTTGCCAGTATTTTGATGAAAAAATCCATGGTTGAGTCTTGCGTATCTGATATTGAAGCAGCAGCGGAAATCATGATTAATTCCATACGAAATGGTGGAAAAATTCTATGGTGCGGAAATGGTGGTAGTGCAGGAGATGCGCAACATTTAGCTGCAGAACTCATGGGTGGCATGAATAGCCATGAAAGAAAACCGATTCCATCTATCGCCTTGACTACAGATTCATCATTTCTTACCGCCTGGTCCAATGATACTGATTTTGAATCCGTGTTTTCGCGCCAGGTCCAAGGATTAGGTCAAGAAGGTGATGTTTTGGTGGGTATCTCAACTAGCGGAAACTCGAATAATGTAATCACCGCAATAAAACAAGCGAAATACAAAGGACTCAAAACAGTGGTATTTACTGGGCAATTTGGTGGTATGATGAAGAATTTGGCTGATGTAACAATTTATGTACCGAGTAAAGACACCCAACGGATTCAGGAAGGGCATATTATGATGGGTCAAATTATTTGTGGATTAATTGAAGACGATTTTATGACTTAATATGGATACAAGATACCAAGACTACCTGACTATGCTGAGAGTGGAACGAAATGTATCCCCAAAAACACTTGAAGCATACGGACGGGATTTAAAACAGTATTTTTCTTTTTTATCTGAAAAAAGTGTTACTCATATCAATCAAATAAGTCAAGGTCATGTACGGGAATATATCAGAAAATTAAACCAATGTGGATTGGCCTCATCTAGTATTACCAGAATATTATCATCCATACGATCATACCATAAATATTTATCTTCAGAACGTTTGGTTGATGAAAATCCGACTTTAGTTCTATCCAACCCAAGAGTGCAAAAAAAATTACCTGATGTATTGATCGAAGAAGAAATTTCATCTATTATTAATGTTGTTGATGAAACTAGTCCCTTTGCTAGAAGAGATAAAGCTATTATCGAAATGCTTTACTCTTGTGGCTTACGGGTTTCAGAATTGTGTGACCTAACATTGAACCATCTTTTCTTAGATGATGATATGATACGAATTATGGGAAAAGGTTTAAAAGAAAGGTTACTTCCTATTGGGGATCGAGCCAAAAAATATATTGATGAATATATAATTCATTCCCGTCCTAGAATGCAAAAAGGGAAAGGTGGCAGTACAGTTTTCTTAAGTCGGAATGGGAATAAATTGACACGTGCAATGATTAATAATATTTTGAGAAAATGGTCAAAGTTGGCAGGCATTACTAAACCAGTTTCTCCTCATACTCTTCGCCATTCATTTGCCACACATTTATTGGAAGGAGGTGCAGATTTGAGATTTGTTCAGGCTCTTCTGGGCCATAGTGATATCTCTACGACGCAGATTTATACTCATTTAGACAAAGAACATTTGAAAGAAGTTTATCAAACTCATCATCCGAGAAGCTGATGTTATTTCGTCTCCCACCTGAAGCACTTGTTTTGCTTATCCCTACATTAATTTTTGCATTATCATTTCATGAATATGCCCATGCCTGGATGGCATCAAAATGTGGAGATTTTACTGCCGCAAGAATGGGGAGGCTCACAATGAATCCCATGGCACATTTAGATCCTATGGGATCATTTATGATTTTATTTGTTGGTTTTGGCTGGGCAAAACCCGTTCCTGTAGACGGCCGAAACTTAAAAAACCCACGAACTGATATGATGAAAGTTGCTGCGGCAGGCCCTATTTCTAATCTTCTTTTAGCTTTGGTTGCTGGAATGGTACTTAGGTTCTTAAATGGAACAGGATTATTAACAGAAACAGTGTTTGTTTTATTACTTTATTTCACAAGAATAAATATTACCCTTGCAGTTTTTAATATGATCCCTGTAGCACCTTTAGATGGCTCTCAAATATTTTCTGGCTGGCTTATAAAAACGAATCCACAACTAGCATGGAAGATACAATCCTATGGTCCTCAAGTTTTATTTGGATTGATTTTATTTGGATATATTACCGGATTTTCGATTATTTGGCTTCTGATGGAACCTTTTGTGAATTTTTTTATGCTGATTTTTGCAGGTATTTCTATCTAATCAATGAACTATTTCAAAAGAATACTGCCAGATAGGAGGGTAAAAGGACGATCATTTCGGTGGACATTAACTATGTTCATGATCGTTATGTTTTTCATAATTTACTTGAATATGATTTCATATAATTAAACAATGATAAAACTTGTAGAATGTGTACCCAATTTCTCAGAAGGAAAGGACAAACAAAAAATTGAAGATATTGTAAATCATATTTCAGGTATTTCTGGTGTAACTATTCTCGATGTTGACTCTGGAGAAGATACAAATAGAACAGTTGTTACATTCGTTGGTGGACCAAATGCTATCGTTGAAGCAGCATTCCAGGGTATCAAACGTGCTTCTGAAATTTTGGATATGAGCCAACATACGGGTACTCATCCACGCATGGGAGCAACAGATGTGTGTCCGTTTATTCCCATCAGTAATATGTCTTATAAAGAATGCATTGAACTTTCAAAGCTTGTTGGCCAACGAGTGGGCGATGAACTGGATATTCCTGTATATCTTTATGAAAAATCAACACAGATGGTTGAACGAAAAAAGCTTCCTGATATTCGCAAAGGTGAATATGAAGGACTATCCAACAAATTAAAAGACCCAAACTGGAAACCAGATTTTGGTCCTGCTAAACTACATGTAAAAGCAGGTGCAACTGTCATGGGTTGCCGTGATTTTTTGATCGCATATAACATTAATCTCAACACAAAAGATCATCGGTTAGCAATTGATATTGCATTTGAGTTACGTGAAGCTGGTCGTTCTAAACGAATTCCAAACCCAAAATCAAAAAATTTACTGGATGGTGAGATTGTGCGCGATGAGGATGGAAAGCCCGTAAAGAGATCCGGCATGTTTAAAGATTTAAAAGGTATTGGTTGGTATGTCAATACGTTTCAACGAGCTCAAATATCAATTAATTTTAATAACTACAAAGAATCTACCATTCATGATGTGTTCGATGCTGCCTGTAAGTTAGCGGAAGACCGTGGCATTCGTGTGACAGGAAGTGAATTGGTTGGACTTATTCCATTGGAAGCAATGGTCATGGCTGGTAAATATTATTTGAAAAAACAGAATCGTTCTATTGGTGTACCGACTGCTGATATTGTTGAATGTGCTGTTCAATCTTTGGGCTTAAATGATGTTGCGCCTTTTATTCCGAAAGAAAAAATTATTGATTATGCAGTTCAAGATGATAAAAAACTATTGATGGCCATGAAAAGCATCGAGTTTGTAGAAGAATTATCTACAAATAGTCCGGCTCCCGGGGGTGGAAGTGTTTCAGCATTGGCTGGTAGCCTTGGAGCAGCGTTATCCTCTATGGTGGCGGCCCTGACCCATGAGAAGAAAGAAATGTTGGAGCTTAAGCCAGAAATGGATCATATTGGTATTGAAGCTCAGTTATTAAAGGATCGACTCGTATTTTTGGTGGATGAAGACACGAGAGCATTCAATAATGTTTTAGATGCCAATCGTTTACTTGCAACAACACAAGAAGAAAAAAAAGCTAAATCAGAAGCAATTAATTATGCCAATAAATATGCCATAGAGGTACCTTTTGAAACAGGCAGACTATGTTTTCAAGTGATTGAATTAGCCGAAATCCTTGTGGAAAAAGGGAATCCCAATTCCATATCCGATGCAGGTGTAGCAGCAGAATTAGCTTTAGCTGGCGTAAAAGGTGCCTGTATGAATGTTTTGATCAACCTCTCTAATGTGAATAATGTGGCTTATTGTGATGATAAACGAAAATCTGTAAAAAGTTTGGTATCTAAAGCAAATTCTTTGGTACAAGCTATATATGAAAAAACCATCGATAAAATAGAAAGTTGAATCATGATACTGGCAGATCTATATTGTAAATTAAGTGTTGTTTTATAATTTGATAATTTTACATGATTAAACAGTTATCAGAAGATCTCAGAAATAAAATTTCTGCTGGTGAGGTAGTTGAGAGGCCTGCATCTGTTGTTAAAGAACTTATCGAAAATAGTTTGGATGCCTGTGGAACGGAAATTTCCATTGTAGTTGAGAAAGGCGGTCATCAAACCATTCAAGTTCGGGACAATGGCCACGGGATTTCTGCTGAGCAATTACCTGTTTCTATATTACGGTTTCATACCAGTAAAATATCTACTATAGATGATTTGTTCACTATTGATACCCTCGGGTTTCGCGGAGAAGCTTTGGCAAGTATAGCATCTGTATCAGAAATGTCTATTTTATCAAGTAATGGGACTGGTGAAGGCGCAGAATTAACAATTGTGAATGGTATCGCTGGAGATGTACAACCGACAGCAAAAATTGGTGGAACGGAGATCACAATTCGCCATCTATTTTACAATACACCTGCACGGAAAAAATTTCTAAAAACTCCTCGAACTGAGTTAAGAAAAATAGTTGACGTAGTTCGACGCTTTGGCATTGCATACCCTGAAGTATCTTTCAAGTTAATTTCAGATGATAGACTGATTTTCCATGTACAGAAGGAAAATCTTGAAGATAGAATTGATAATTTATTGGATCCGACCTATTCAAAAAACTTGATTCCTATAAATGTTGTCAAGGGGGACTATTCCTTTTCAGGATTTGTTGGAAATTTGAACTTAGTCCGTTCCCGACCAGGAGAACAATATCTTATTATGAACCGCAGGTTCATCAAGGATCGACTCATGAATTCTGCTGTATATGGCGCCTATGAGTCCTTGGTCAAGCGAGGAGAGTACCCATTTTTTGTAATCAATTTGATTTTGCCGAATGACCAAGTAGATATAAACGTACATCCGATGAAGACGGAAGTCCGATTCAAAGATGATTGGCGTGTATTTCATGTATTGAAGGCCACAGTAAATGATGCTTTGCAATCTATTCTAGAAACAATCCCCGGATTTAATCGGTCTTATGAATCAAAGTCGCAATTCAGCAAACAAGAATCCAATTCCCGACCATTTACCTTTCGTTCTATATCGGAAACAATTCCTACAGACCCTAATCAGCGGGTGATGAATTTATCATCAAAAATATCGTCAAATAATCCTTCACAAACTAATCTTGAAAGGGCGAAAGATTATGTATCGAAACTGGCAGCGGTCCCCGTACAAGCTCAGGAAACAATCGCAACAGAAAATATTTGGCAGATCCATAAAAAATATATTGTTTCAGAAATAAATAGCGGGCTGGTTATCATAGATCAACACGTTGCTCATGAAAGGGTTCTCTATGAAGAAGCACTTAAATCATTTGAGTCAACATCTATGGCCTCTCAAACAATGCTGTTTCCAGAAGTATTGGAATTTTCTCCTGATGATTTTGACGGGCTTTTAGATGTACTTCCCTATTTGGAAAAGATAGGATTTAAAATAAAAAAACAGGATGACACTTCTATCAGAATCGATGCCATCCCATCAGAAATGTCTTTGGGGAATGAGCGTAAAGTAATCAGAGAAATATTAGATAATTTCCTGAAAGAGCGAAAGCAATATAGTTCATTTCAGGAAGGCCTTGCTGCAATGTTTTCCTGTAAAGCAGCTATCAAAGCTGGTGACTCACTAACTCGAGATGAAATGCAGGAATTAGTTAATCGTTTATTTGCCACGGAACATCCATATTATTGTCCCCACGGACGTCCTATTATTGTACAAATGTCATTAGATGAATTGGACGGGCGATTCGAAAGGCATTAAAAATATAAAAAAGCTCATGTATTTTTGATTTTTGACTGGTTTTAGGGTAAAATCATTTCTTACTTGAAGATTCATAACAGGAATTATGGTTATCATTTTACGTTGGGCCTCTGGTAATTCATTTTAATATTATTAAATTGTAGTTAATCTACTAGAAACCATTCTTTTTTATCTTTACTTGATGCACTGGAACAATAGTTTTTAACATTTGACCTTTTTCTGGCAACATTTGAATTTTATGTACAACGTCCATTCCTAGGATTACTTTACCGAATGCAGCAAATCCTTGTCCGTCAGGGTTCCGTTTACCATCAAAGTCCAATTCTGGTTGGCTGCCAATACAAATAAAAATTTCTGAACTGGCAGTTCCTGGTTCAAGGCGTGCCATTGAGATGATACCATCTTCATGTTTAATTCCTGTTTTATCTGTAGTTTCGTGAATGATTGGCGGGAGTTCCAAGGGATGTTTCTCAAGACCTAAACCACCTTGGATTACTTCAATTATCACATCATTAACAGACTGATTATTGATTTGAACAACTCGATAAAAATGAAAATCTTGATAGCGATTCTCTTCCACGTACTTTAAAAAATTTGAAACCGTGATTGGAGCTTGTTTGGGATAAAGTTCAATCTCAATTATACCAAGATCAGTCACCATTTTAACTATGGGATTTTGTACTAGATAAAGGGACAAAATATTCAACGCTAATATCTTATTTAACATATCTAGAATTTAAATAAAGTAGTATTAATTATGTCTCAACCCATTTCGTATGATTTAAATTTTAATCTGTAAATGAATAAAAGCTAATTGAAGCTATACTTAAATTCTGCTATGCTATCCTATAAAGAAATTGAGGATGCTCATAATCGCATCCATCCATTTATTCATAGAACGCCAGTTTTAACTAATTCCAGTCTGAATAATATGATTGGTGCTGAACTATATTTTAAATGTGAGAATTTCCAAAAAGCAGGCGCATTCAAAATTCGCGGTGCAACCAATTCAGTTCTGCAACTTTCTGAAAATGAACTCACTAGCGGCGTAGTTACCGCATCATCTGGAAACCATGGTGCAGCGCTAGCGATGGCAGTTTCTAAACTCGGTGGAAAAACTAAAGTAGTAATACCTAATAACACACCGATTATTAAAGTCAATAATGTAAAACGATACGGCGGTGAAATCATTTGGTGTGATGCGAATCTAATATCAAGAGAAAAAACATTAAAAAATGTGTTAGAAAATTCAGGTGGGGTATTAGTTCATCCGTATAATGATGAACGGATAATTGCCGGTCAAGGAACTATCACTAAAGAATTATTGGAAGATTATCCAAATTTAGATTGTATTATAACACCAGTAAGCGGCGGCGGACTTTTAAGCGGTTCTGCAATATCTGCAAAATTTTTAAATGCTGATATACAGCTTTATGGAGCTGAGCCAATAGAAGCGGATGATGCATTTCGTTCCTTAATGGTTGGAGAGATTCAAGCTAATAAAACCACTAATACAATATGCGATGGGCTTAGAGCACAGATTGGTACCATCACTTTTCCAATTATTCAGGAATATGTAGACCAAATTATTGCGATTTCAGAAGAAGAGATTATTAAAGCTATGCGGTTAATTTGGGAAAGAATGAAAATTATTGTTGAACCTTCATGTGCAATTACACTAGGGGCAATTCTGAATAAGAAGTACCTTTTTAAAGGAAAAAAGGTAGGGATTATACTTTCAGGAGGTAATGTGGATTTGGAAACGCTTCCATTTTAAAATTTTTGAATAAATAGTTAGTCTGTAGGTAAATATTCCGGAGCTCTTCTGTGTAATGTTCCCTGTTCATAAGCATAGGCGATTTCGATAAGTTTCGGTTCACTCCATGCTCTTCCATAAAATGAAATCCCAACAGGTAAATCTCCAATAAATCCCATTGGAACATTGATATTAGGATATCCTGAAAGGGCTGCATATGCTGATGATGACAATTTAATATTATCTCCATTTATCAGGTCAGTTTTCCAGGCCGGACTGCCAGTAGGAGATATAATTGCATCAAGGTTATGTTGATCCATTATTTTATCAATACCATTATCACGGTATGCATCTAACATGTTTTCTAATGCATTTTTATATATTTTTGAACTAACGTCTCCTTTAGAATTTGAATTTTCCATTCTTTTTAAATTAAAATGTAACATTTCAATACTATCAGCAAGGGTTGCTTGAATAGCTTCATCTAGACTCTCCACGGGAGAATTATTACCTAGTCTATCAAAATATTTTTTCAATCCATCTTTAAACTCATACGCTAAAACTTCTATTGAATTTATAGATGGTGATCCATCAACGATTTTTTCTAATTCAATAATTTCTGCCCCACTTTTCACCATAAAGCTAATTGCTTTCAAAATTAGGGAGTCTACTTTAAAATGAACGCCTTCCTCTGTTTTTAAATAACCAATCCTTTTACCTTTTAAGCCATCACTATTAAGGAATTGAGTGTAATCTAGAAAGAAATTATTTTCACTATTAATAGTTTTATTATCACTTTGATCAATTCCAGTTACCGCACCTAATAAAATTGCAGCATCATGAACATTCCTTGCCATTGGCCCCGCAGTATCTTGAGTGTAACTAATGGGAATTATGCCTGTACGGCTCCATAATCCAACAGTTGGTTTAATGCCAACAATTCCATTTGCGTTAGCAGGGCACATGATGGACCCCCAAGTTTCAGTCCCAATAGCAACAGCACATAGATTTGCAGATACTGCTACAGCGGACCCTGAACTTGATCCACAAGGATTTCGATCTAATACATAAGGATTTTTTGTTTGCCCGCCAAGGCCGCTCCATCCGCTAGAAGAAAATGAACCACGATAATTAGCCCATTCACTTAAATTAGCTTTACCCAGGATTACCGCCCCAGCTTCCCTTAGTTTTTTGGCGACCCAACTGTCTTCGAGTGGAAAGGAGTCTTTTAGGATGCGCGATCCTGCAGTTGTAGGCATTTTATCTTTGGTATCAATATTATCCTTTAGAATTACAGGAATCCCATGCATTGGCCCTCTCATACCAAATATTGAAATTTCTTTATCCAATTCAGATGCAATCGTTAAAGCATCAGGATTTACAATAATAATTGAATTAAGAGATGGACCATTTTGATCTATGTTTTTTATTCGATCAATGTAAGCATTAACAATCTGCTCAACAGAAAAAGTCCCAGTATTATAGCCATTGTGAATATCTTCTATTGTTATCTCTTCTAAATCGATTACTTTACTATTATTACCATTTTCACATGAAATAAAAACTAAAAATAATGAAATAATAAAAAAGGAAATTATGCGATTATTTTTCATTTAGAACTTCTCTGCTTTTAAGAAAATAACTTTTATCATTGAAAATTAAAATCCCCACTATGGTAATATTTAACTTATTCAAGTAACTTAAATTTATTTAAACTTTCCATTTCTTGAGTTCATAATTTATTTATTCGTACAAATAAACTTTGAAAAAGATAATGATAAAAAATCACATACTAACAATTATTGGCCCCACAGCTAGTGGGAAAACTACTTTAGCAGTTGCAATTGCAAAACTAATTAAAGGTGAAATCATTGGGTTAGATTCTCGTCAGATATATAAAAATATGCTGATTGGAACTGCTCAACCTACTGAGGATGAAATGGATGATATACCTCACCATTTATTTGGTATTCGTGATCCATCTGAGCCAATTTCAGCAGGAGAGTATGCAAAACTTGTGTGTTCAAGGATTAAAAAGATTCAAGCAATTAAAAAAAAACCCATTGTATGTGGTGGTTCAGGGCTTTATTACTATGCACTGAAGAAAGGAATTTTTGAAGGCAGTTTTTCTGACCTGCCAACTCGTAGACAGTTAGAGCAAGCTTATGAAAAAGATCCCGTTTCCTTATTAGATAGGTTGAAAACCATTGATCCAAACTATGCTAAGATTGTGCATATAAATAATAAGAAAAGACTTGTGAGGGCCTTAGAGATCTATCGAATCACAGGAAAATCTCCCAGCGACCATTTTGCTCAACAGGAAGAAAATTTGATTGAATTTCCTAAACTGTTCACTGTATTGCTAAATTGGGATAGGAAGCAGTTAGTGAATAGAATTGCACAGCGAACAGATGAAATGCTAAAGGATGGGTGGATTGAAGAAGTACAAGTATTAATAGAAAAACAAAATCAATTTGATAATATTTTCCCTGCTCTGGATTCTATTGGCTACCGCCAGATTCAATCCTATTTAAAAAATGAAATAAGCTATGATCAAATGCGCGAAGAGATAATAATAAAAACGCGGCAATTCTCCCGCAGGCAAATGCAATGGTTCAAAAAAGAAAATATTGATCTTTTTATTGAAATGGATGAATTGATTGAAACACCAATTGCTGAAATTATATATGATTTAATTATCTAATAGGATCGAAAAATATTTGTAATATTAAGGACTTAAAAATCCTTTAATCCGGTCCGGAGAGGCCGAAAAGGACAGGGAAATACCTTCGTGGGAGAAAACAAAGCTCTGTCCGAAGGTATTTTTTTTAAGTAATGGAGATAGAATGAGTCAAAAAATATTAATGGATGCCAACGCTGTTGATCGATCCATTACGCGCTTAAGCCATGAAATAATTGAGCGCAATGAATACCCTGAAAATATTGTATTGATTGGAATTCATAATAGAGGCGTAACTCTAGCAGAAAGGATTCAAGGAAAAATACACTCCATCAGCGGTACCATATTGGAGACTGGCTCTTTAGATATAACATTTCACAGAGATGATTATCGAGAAAGGTTGGTGATTCCACAGGTTAAGGGAACTAATATTAATATCTCTCTTGATGGAAAAATGGTTATTCTTATAGATGATGTTATATACACCGGAAGGACTATTAGAGCTGCAATGGATGAATTGAACAGTTTTGGTCGCGCAGCACAAGTTCAGTTAGCAGTACTTGTAGACCGTGGCCATCGTGAATTACCAATTAAAGCTAACTTTATTGGTAAAAATATTCCTACCCATGAAGGTGAACATGTAAAAGTAACCTTTAACGAGACAGATGGTAAAGACAGTGTTTATCTATTAAGGGATCAGGAATAATTATGTTACAGCAAAGACATTTATTAGGCTTGGAAGATTATCCTGCAGAGGATATTCAAACTATAATTGATACAGCATTTAAATTTAGAGAAGTATTGGATCGCCCCATTAAAAAGGTACCATCTTTACAAGGTGTCACGATTGTTAACCTTTTTTTTGAAAATTCAACTCGTACTCGGATAAGCTTTGAATTGGCAGAGAAACGGCTAAGTGCTGACACTGTCAATTTTTCAGCTTCATCAAGCAGTTTAAAAAAGGGTGAATCTTTCAAAGATACAGTACAAAATATTGAAGCGATGAAAATTGATGCTGCTGTGATGCGGCACCCAACGCCAGGTGCACCTTTGCAATTAACTAAATTTATTGATGCAATCATTATTAATGCAGGTGATGGTACTCATGAACATCCTACTCAGGCTATTCTGGATATGATGAGTCTTCATGAAAAATTTGGAACATTAAATGGAGTGAAAGTGGGAATATTGGGAGATATTTCCCATAGTCGTGTTGCACTAAGTAATATCTACGGATTAACCACAATGGGTGCTGAAGTAACCTTATGCGGCCCACCTAATCTGATACCACCCTATATAAAAGAATTGGGTGTAGAAGTGAATGTAAACGTAGATGAAGTTCTAGAATGGGCAGATGCTATGAATATTTTGCGAATTCAGCGAGAAAGAATGGGGATTGGCCTCGTACCATCCATCCGGGAATATCGTACCATGTTTGGAATTACTCAAGAACGCCTTAACACCCATAAAAAAGAAATTGTAATAATGCATCCAGGCCCCATGAATCGTGGTGTCGAAATTGACGGTTCTGTTGCAGATGGTGATCAAGCTATCATTTTAGATCAGGTATTAAATGGTGTAGCATCGAGAATGGCAATCCTGTATCTTCTGTGCGGCGGTAAATTGGCTGAGGGAGAATAATGAAATTAAATCAATTACCAGAAAATATTGTTTTTAAAGGCGGTACAATCATTGACCCCTACAATGAAATAAAATTCGATGGGGATGTATGGATAAAAAATGGGAAAATTGAAGCTATTGGAAGCGTGAATGCACCACCAGATTCTGAAACGGTTGATTGTTTCGGTAAAGTTGTAACACATGGATTTTGTGATCTACATGTCCATTTTCGTGAACCCGGTCGTGAAGATAAAGAAACATTGGCTACAGGATCATTGGCAGCTTTAGCTGGTGGATTTACAAGAGTTTGCGTTATGCCAAATACAAATCCACCATTAGATACGCCTGAATCTATAAATTTTATACGGGAAAAATCTGAAACATCTCCGATACATATTCATCCAATAGGTGCTGTTACAAAAATGCAAAGTGGAGAAGGTCTTACAGAAATGGGACTTATGCATAAGGAGGGAGCTGTTGCTTTTAGTGATGATGGACTCCCAATACAAGATGGTTCCATGATGAGAATTGCATTAGAATATGCAACTTTGGTCGATGTGCCAGTTATCAACCATGCAGAAGATGAGTGTTTACGTGCACATGGTGTGATGAATGAGGGGAGTGTCTCAAATCAACTCGGGCTACCTGGAAATCCTGATTTAGCAGAATCAGCTATGGTACACCGTGATCTTGAATTGGCTGAATTCACTGGTGCAAAGTTGCATGTGCCTCATGTGAGTTCTGCAAAAGCAGTAAATCACATACGTGTAATGAAGGCAAAAAATGAACATGTAACAGCAGAAGTAACTCCGCATCATTTATATTTTAATGATGATGCATTAAGGTCCTTTAACACCAATTTAAAAGTTGCCCCTCCTATTCGTACTGAAAAGGATAGAAAATCGCTTATTGCAGCTGTGAAGGACGGTACAATTGACTGCATTGCTACAGACCATGCACCCCACACGATTGAAGATAAAGAGACTACCTTTGATTTAGCATCCTTTGGTATGATTGGATTAGAGTCCTGCTTCGGTGTTATAAATAAAGTCCTTGTTAAGGATGAAGGGATGGATTTAGAGCCAGTTATTTCTCTACTTACGAAAAAACCAAGACAAATTTTTGGATTTTATGCTGACCTTTTTTCAGTAGGTACAGAAGCTGAACTCACCGTTATTGATCCTGAAAAAGAATGGATATTTCAAAAACAACATGTTAAATCAAGATCTTTGAATTCTCCTTATTACGGAGAAAAACTTATTGGACAAGTATTGTATACGATTTCTTGTGGTAAATACGCATATAATAAACCCATAGTTTAGTAGAGATTATTCATTGACGCAGGGTAAATGTAATAACTAATTTTGCGGGCTTTATTCGAAATGAAAATGAAGACTATATCAATAAAACAGTCAGAAATTGAAAAAAACTGGTGGGTTGCTGATGCAGATGGCCAAACTCTTGGCCGATTCGCCTCAGAAATTGCACAGATTCTGCGTGGAAAACATAAGGTGAATTTCACTCCTCACATGGACATGGGAGACTTCGTGGTGGTTATTAATGCGGAAAAAATTCGTTTGACTGGATCAAAGGAGACAGAAAAAACCTATTTTCGTCATACTGGTTATCCTGGTGGTGGAAAGGAGATTAGTGTTGCTGAATTGCGTCGAAAACATCCAGAACATATTGTAAAAAATGCTATAAAAGGTATGCTTCCACATAATCGTCTCGGACGGAGCATTTTATCCCATCTTAAAATCTACGCAGGTATGGAGCATCCTCATACCGCGCAAAAACCAAAAACTCTAGAAATCTAAATTTATGGCAGAAGCTAATTATTATGGAACAGGGCGTCGAAAAAGTTCAATTGCCCGCGTATTTATGACACCAGGAAAGGGTAATATTGAGGTAAATGGTCGACCATTCCGCGATTATTTATGCAGAGCAACATTAGCGACGGTTGTGATGCAACCACTAGTTGCAGTAGAAAGTGAAAAAGCATATGACATTAATGTGAATGTATCTGGCGGTGGGTTGACAGGGCAGGCCGGTGCGATTCGTCTTGGAATATCAAGAGCACTTTTAGGTGTCAATGATGATTTTCGATCCATTCTGAAAGAAAAAGGATTTCTAACCCGAGATGCACGTAAAGTTGAGCGTAAAAAACCTGGACAACCAGGTGCACGGAAAAATTTTCAATTCTCAAAACGATAATATTATATGGCTGAAGTTAAATTTGAAGATCTATTAGGTACCGGGGCTCATTTTGGGCATGTAACCCGGAAGTGGAACCCCAATTTTAAGCCCTATATTCTCCTAGAAAAAAATGGGGTGCATATAATTAACCTTGAAAGAACAATAGATGCTATCAATACGGCCACAAAATTTGTTAAAGATCTAGTAAGTAAAAATGGAGAGATTTTATTTGTTGGTACAAAAAAGCAGGCTCAGGATATTGTGCAGCAAGAGGCTGACAATTGCTCGATGTTCTATATTATTGAGAGATGGTTGGGAGGTACTTTAACTAACTTTTCAACAATTAAAAAAAGTATTAAACGATTAAAAATGCTGGAAAAAGAAGGATCAACTTTATATGAGAATTTAACTAAAAAAGAGACCCAAATGCTTAACCGTGAAAGGGTGAAATTAGCAGATCAGCATCGAGGAATCAAAGATATGCGCCGTTTGCCTGATGCTGTGATTGTTGTGGATGGGCAATATGAAGATACTGCAATTAGGGAAGCCAAAAGATTAGAGATACCAGTCATTGCTATAGTGGATTCAAATACAGATCCTAAAAAAGTTGACTATCCTATACCAGCCAATGATGATTCCATTCGAACGATCCAATTAATTATCTCTGCATTAGCAAAAGCTATTAATGAAGCTCGTGTTGAAGTTGCTGGGAAAGAAAAAAAACAAAAGACTGATAAAAAGAAAAAAGAAAATAATACAATGGAAACACCAGCTACACTAAAAGAAGATACATCTGATAATAGCGTTGAGGACACTCTTAGTGTTGCTGATGAAAACATCAATGAAGGGATGGATGGACCTCAAGATGGTATTGGTGATTCTGATGACATAACCCAAGAGGAAGAGTAATATATTATGAGTATTGATGCAAAACTTGTAAAAACACTTCGTGATAAAACAGGTGCTGGGATGATGGATTGTAAAAAGGCCCTTGTAGAATCTGATGGTGATTTAGAAAAAGCTGTTGATCATCTTCGAAAATCGGGGATTGCAAAAGCAGAGAAGAAAGGATCACGGGACACAAAAGATGGTTTAGTTTACTCTTATATCCATGCAGGAGGACGCTTAGGAGTTTTAGTTGAATTAAATTGTGAAACTGATTTTGTTGCTAAAACTGAAGGGTTTAATGAATTAGCACATAATATCGCAATGCAGATTGCAGCAACTAATCCTTTAGCTTTAGATAGAGAATCAGTTGATCCTGCAGTTATTAAACGTGAAAAGGAAATTTTTACTGACCAAGCTAAATCTGCAGGTAAACCTAAAAATATCATTGAAAAAATGGTTGAAGGACGATTAAATAAATTTTTTCAAGAGTCTTGTCTGCTGGATCAAACTTACATCAAGGATCCAGATAAAAAAGTTAATGATTTATTAACAGAGACTATCTCTACATTAGGGGAAAATATCAGTATCAATCGTTTTGTTCGTTTTGCTATAGGTGAATCCGATACATCCCAGAATGGTCAAGTATAATTTTTAAATGTCCGAGCCGATGTATAGTCGCGTTCTTTTGAAACTTTCAGGAGAAGTGTTGGCTGGTGATCAAGGGTTCGGAATAAATCCCCAAAAAGCTTCTTATCTTGCACAAGAAGTTCAATCAATATATAAACTAGGAATCGAAATAGGACTTATTATTGGTGCAGGAAATATATTCCGCGGTATGAAAGCTGCAAGTAAAGGTATGGACCGAGTAACTGGTGATTATTTGGGAATGCTTGCTACTGTTATGAATGCAATTTCTATTCAGGATGCCCTAGAGAAGATTGGATGTGAAACTAGAACATTATCAGCAATAAATGTATCTCAAATTGCTGAACCATATATACGCCGCCGTGCAATCCGGCATTTAGAAAAAGGACGAATTGTTATTGTTTCTGGAGGAACAGGAAATCCATTTTTCACAACTGATTCGGCTGCTGCATTACGAGCAACAGAATTAAGTGCTGAAGTTGTATTAAAAGGTACGAAGGTGGATGGTATTTATGATAAAGATCCCATGCTATATGATGATGCAGTGAAATATGACTCGGTGAGCTTTACCAAAGTTATTACAGATAATTTACGTGTTATGGATTTAACAGCAATTACTTTATGCAAAGAGAATAATTTACCAATCCGGGTGTTCAATATTAACTATCCCGGGTACTTGAAAGATCTGGTACTTGGTGCTAAAATTGGGACGCTAGTCTCAGAGAAAAATAATGATTGATGATATTTTAATAGATATTACTCACCGCATGGATCAAGCGGTAATTCATTGTAAAGGTGAATTAAACAAGGTTCGAACAGGTAGAGCTAATCCTGAAATGTTCAATTCCATCACGGTGGATTATTATGGTTCCATAACACCCATCAATCAAGTTTCCACTATTTCTGTACCTGAACCGCGTTTAATTACATTGACACCTTATGAAAAAACATTAATTCCTATCATGGAGAAGGCAATAACAGATGCTAATATGGGATTTACTCCAGGGAATAATGGTACAGCTGTATTAATTCCAATACCACAATTAAGTGAAGAACGTAGGATTGAATTAAATAAATTTGTTCATCAATTAGTTGAAGATGGAAGAATTGCTGTACGAAATGTAAGGCGAGATGGTCTTCACCATTTACATGATTTTGGGAAAAAAGATCATATCTCAGAGGATATAATACATGATAATGAAACTAAAATACAGAAGATAACTGATGACCATATTAATAAACTTAATTTATTGCAAGATGAGAAAGAAAAAGAAATTTTAGAAGTTTAGGTAAATTTAGGGTCAATATAATATGAAATAAAAAAGCTCTGGCTAAAGCCAGAGCTTTTTTATTTACGTTCTATTTTTCAAGTTCAGATATCAATCACATTTAGACCAACCACACTCTCTACAGGTTAAACATCCGCCTTCATTTACAATACTATGATTATGGCACTTTGTACAAATCATTAGTCCATTATCATCTTGGGGATCTTGTGCTAATGTTATTAGCGGTTTTTCTTGTGGTACACCTTTCCTGTCTTTTGCATTATCTTTTCCTTTTTCCTGGAGATAATCGTCCAGTGCTTTACCAATGGCATCAGGTGTTGATAATATTAATCTACCATCTTCCCAGGTCGGATTTGGTCCGGAAATTCCTTTCAGCTGACGCACAATAGCATGTGGGTCTAATCCGGATCGAAGTGCTAGGGAGATTAAACGGCTTATGGCTTCAGATTGTGCTGCTGCATTACCGCCAGCTTTACCAATGGTAGTAAAAACTTCACAAAGTCCGTTATTATCTTCATTAATTGTGATATAAAGTGTACCCTCACCTGTACGTATACGACGAGTTACACCGGCTGTTTGATTGGGTCTCACACGGGGTGATTTTTCAGCTCTAATACTAGTTTCATCCCCTTCCATTTCTAATAAATCAATTTGTTGTCCATCTCCATCGGAATCTTTCTTATCCGAAACAAGTATACCCTCACGGCTTCCTTCCCGATATACAGTAATTCCCTTTAATCCTGCTTCATAAGCTGTCATATAAATATCTGCGACTGAGTCTATTGTTATTTCTTCAGGTAGATTAACTGTAGAAGAAATTGATGAATCAATATATTTCTGGATGACACCTTGCATTTTTACACGAAAATAAGGATCAATATTATGAGCGGTAACAACAAAATTAGGAAGATCGTCATCGGAGCCATATAATTTATCTATAATGGGGTGATAGACTTTGTATTCATTAAATGTTTTCCCGTATCCATCATCATTTTTCTTGACCCGCCTTTTATATGATGTAGCAAAAATGGGTTCAATACCTGATGTCACTCTAGCTACAATTGCACCGCTTCCGGTAGGTGCGACAGTGGTTAAGGTGCAATTACGAATACCATTTTCTTTTATCTTTTTTTGCAATGACTTAGGTAGGTTTTTTACAAACTTACTTTTTGAATAACCGGCCCATTTAAAGTTAGGATATTTGCCTTTTTCTATTGCCAAATCTGTGCTGGTCTCATAAGCAGTATCCCTGAAAATTTGCATGATTTGAGAAATGGTTTGCAAAGCATCTTCACTGTCGTATTTAATTCCCATTCGTACTAACATATCACCGAGTCCAAGAATACCTAATCCTACTCGCCTATCATTTGTGGCATTTTCTTTTTGATCTCCCAGTGCATGACGATCCATATTATAATCCACGACATTATCCAAAAATCGAGTAGCAGTCACTACTGTGTCTTTGAATTGATCTATTTGAAAATTACCATTATCATCTACGAAGCGTTCGAGATTAACAGCTCCCAGATTACAGCAACCACCGTCAGGAAGTGGCTGTTCTGCACATGGATTGGTAGATACAAGAGGTGAACAGTACTCAGCATTGTGATATTCTTTCATGGTGTCCCAAAAAAGGAGTCCTGGTTCAGCACTTGCATGAGCGTGGGAGATAATATCTTCCCAAAGAGATTTTGCTTTAATTGTTTTATATATTTCTCCCTCATAAGTCAATTCAAAATCGTTATCGTTTTTAACTGCATCCATGAAATCATGTGTTAAGAGGACAGAAATATTCGAATATTTGACCATGTCGATATCACCAGTTTTGATACTTATAAATTTTTCAATATCGGGGTGATCGACCCGTAGCGTCTGCATATTTGCACCTCGCCGCCCGTGCTGTGCTATTGTGTTTGTATTCTCACTGAATAAGTTCATGAATCCTGTGGGCCCACAGGATTCTCAACCCGTGCCATTTATTGCTTTTCCTGCTGGTCTGAGCACGGAAAGATCATGACCGCATCCGCCGCCATATTTATAGGTTAATGCCTCATTAATTATTGTATCATAGATGGATTTTATTGAATCATCCCGTACTGCTACAACATAACAATTATTTAAGGTGGTAGTTATATCCTCTCTACCAGCACCATGCATTATCCTTCCTCCTGGAACAAATTTGAAATCTTCTAAAATGGAGAAGAATTTGTTTTCCCATTTTTCACGTAGAACTTTTGTTTTTTCTACTGATGCTAAAGCAATTGCCTGTCGTTTCCATAATTGGTAGGGATGGCGTTCCCAGGGAGCAAGATATTTTTGTTTTAAAACATCAGACCCTAGCTGGTCACTACCATAATAATTATCTATCTTATAACTTTCTGGGATATCAGCATCTTCTTCTACTATAGGTTGTATGGGTGGAACAATTGGTGCGTCCAGGGGTTTAGTCCCTGGCTGATTTAAAGAAAGATCAAGTTCCATAGCTTCTGCCATTAGCGAGTTTCCTTGGTATGTGTATTCGTACTATGGTCGTACGTGTTATTTTTCAATGTGCTATAAAAAAGGATGACAAATGAATGGGCGATTTAACGCTTGGTTGGCTATTTTGAATATAGAAAAACCGTTGTGAATATTACAAGTGTATAAATGAAAAAAACTAAATTCTCGACGAGAGAATATACAAATTCAAGTTTTATTCGCATTTCAATAAACAAAAATTTAAGTCATGTTTTTCTTAAGGTTTAAATCTCTAAATCCTTAAATATTAAAGGATAAATTAAGTATTAAAACTACTGTCTAATAATGACCTTATTCATAATGCCAGGTAATAATAAACTTATTTGACAATAGGCATAGGTATTAATTAATTCTAAAAACGATGAAAAATATTCTTCGTTTTATCATTTATATAGAATACTTAAAATTTGGTCCAATAAGCGGGTGTCGTATAATGGTTATTACCCGAGCTTCCCAAGCTCGTGACGTGAGTTCGATTCTCAT